>Ga0222712_10005193_pt1 | contig 13329 bp, 19 predicted proteins | sample C33_657DmetaG_FD_165043 | JGI IMG/M metagenome (GOLD analysis project Ga0222712, IMG submission 165043) | Estuarine water microbial communities from San Francisco Bay, California, United States - C33_657D | ecosystem: Environmental > Aquatic > Marine > Unclassified | place: USA: California...
TGTAGGAACTGGCCGGCCCTCCCTTGCCGTCGCCGGCGGGCGGCGGAACCTAAAACCGATCCAGCGCAAGTTGCGAGGCGTCAACAGGCCCCGGCCAGGTCGTTTGCCTGATGGATCGGACCCGCCACTAGACTGCGCGGCGCGACGCGGGATACAAATGACGAGCCCCGGCCTGTTGGAAGCAGACCGGGGCTCAGCGGACCACCCAACTGGTCCGGCCACAATGGCACCGCGAAGCTATCGCGCGAGGTCGGCCGGATCAACCTGAGAAAGGACGATCATGGCCGGAAGACCGACAACCTGGATGCCGCTGTACGTCGCGGACTACCTCGCTGACACCGCGCACCTGACCGCCGCGCAAAGCGGCGCTTACCTGCACCTCATCATGGCCTACTGGCGCGCCGGTGGCCCGCTGCGCCTGGACGATGGCGCGCTCGCCCGCACGGCCCGAATGACGCCGACCGAGTGGTCCGAGGCCGCCGGGGTCGTGCTGGCGTTCTTCCGGCAGGAAGATGGTGCGCTGCACCATAGCCGGATCGAGCATGAACTGGCCGAGGCCGCCGCGATGTACGAGGCCCGCCGGAAGCGCACCGAGGCGGCGACCGCGGCGAGGGCTGCGCGCAACGTAACGACCAACGTTACGTCGGACGTAACGACGAACGTTACGTTGACACAACCACAACCACAACCACAACCACCCTTTCCTACGGAAAGAACTAGCACGGAGAAGTCCGTGGAGGGGGGTGCAGGGGGGACGCGCGCTGCGCGCGCCGACCGAGGCACGCGCCTCCCGGCGGACTGGTTGCCGACGGAGGACGACCGGGCGTTCGCAACCAACCTTGGCGTGGCGGTCGAGCGCGAGGCGGCGTCGTTCCGCGATTACTGGACGAGCAAGCCCGGGGCGGACGGGCGGAAGACCAACTGGTCGGCAACCTGGCGCAACTGGGTGCGCCGCAGCAGCGAAAGGAAGGGCAATGGCACAGGATCTCGATCTCAGTCGCGCAACGGATTTATCGTTCTCGCTGAGCGCCTTGCTCGGGAGGATTCAGACCGAGCAGCCGGGAGCCCCGCTGGCGATTTCTTCGACCCAGAAGGCCGAGGCTGAGCGCGCCCTCGCCGCGATCGAGGCCGCCCTGCAGCCCGCGCCACAGGCGCTGGCGCTGCGGTGGATCACCGCGCTCGGCACGCTGACCGCGACGAAGCCGGGCGAGGCCGACGGCGATGCCAAGGCCAGGGCCTACGCGGCCATGCTGGAATATCCGGCGTCGGCGTTCAGCCGGGCCAGCCTCGACGCGGCGGCGCGCAAGTTCCGGTGGTTCCCGTCCTACGCCGAGGTCTGCGAGCACCTTGAGGCCGAGGTCGCCGCGGCCAAGGCCCAGCGCCACCAGCTGCGCCGCGCAATCGCGCTGCCCGCGGAGGGGTCAAGGCCGGTCGGGAAGTGGTCCACGATGACCGACGCCCAAAAGGCCGAATTCGAGGCGACGATGGCGAAGTTCCGGTCCCGGTTCGCCTCAGATGCCTCGCGCGGCCCCGCGGATGGCTCAGGAAGCGCGGAAGCCCGCTGACCCTAGGCAGGGTAGCGGGCGACCGGCTTCCGGCGTTCCTAGGGCCGTTCTAGGCGGTTTCGGGCCGGAGGTGCCTAGGCAGGCGGCGGTAGGCGGTCCTGACCGCATCCGCCCACTCGTCGGCGGTCATCAGGTCGGTGTCCACGACGCACCGGCGCAGGAGGACGTCGCGCAGCGCCTCGGCGTCGAGGAGGCTGGCCTCGCCCATGGCGTCGCGGAGGCGGGGGAGGCTCATGGTGGGGTGGACGCGCATCAGAAGGCTCCCTTGCCCAGAGCGGCGCTATTCCCATCGTACCAGCCGCGCATGTACTCCGAACGATTGCGGTTTCGCTTTCCGTGTTGCGTCGCGCGCTTTGTGGCGTCGGCAAGCGACACGCCGCGCGCAGCGGCGCGGCGGCCTTCCGTGTAGGATCGGAAGCAAAGCGTCTGCCCTTCGGGCAGTAGCCTAACCGTGCCGGTCGGCGACCAAGTGATCGTGGGGGCGAGCATCAGCCGCGGCTCCTCTCGGCCTCGGCGTCGATGCCTTCGGCGACGTGGTCATCGACCGCGTCGATCACGGCCTGCCACTCGTCGGTGGAGATGATGCTGGAACCGGTTTCGGCCTGCATGACATGGAAGCGAACGTCCGCTAGCCCGTAGTGCGCCATCTCCCGCTTTGCAGGGTCCGCGTAATCAATGAAGACCTGCAGGTCCGCGACCGTGAAGCTGGGGCAGGCATCATTGTGCCAAGAGCTATCCCTCCAATGGGCGGGGATCGGCGGAAGGTCGGCGGCCGGGTAGTCGGGGAAAGCGATCTTGATGTTGTTCATGGTCGTCTCCGTGGGTTGGCGCCTCGGCGCCGGTTGCGATGCGAGGAACATACACCGCCGGTGCAGGGTGACCATTGCAAAGAACGCGGGGCGGTATGCGCTTGACGCATGGCTAAAATTGGCGCAATAAAATTACATGATCCAGATCGAGCGCATCGGCGTCGAGGCGCTGATCCCATATGCCCGCAACTCGCGCACCCATAGCGACGCGCAGGTAGCCCAGATCGCGGCTTCGATCCGCGAGTTCGGGTTCACAAACCCCGTCCTCGTGGACGAGGCAAATGGCATCATCGCGGGCCATGGCCGCGTCCTGGCGGCGCGCAAGCTGAGGATGCCGGACGTGCCGGCGATCAGGCTCTCGCACCTGACCGAGGCGCAGAAGCGGGCCTACGTCATCGCGGACAACAAGCTGGCGCTCAATGCGGGCTGGGACATCGAGCTGCTGCGGCTGGAGATCAACGACCTGCGCGGCCTGGAGTTCGACGTGGCGCTGACCGGCTTCTCGACCGAGGAGCTCGACGCGCTGATGGCCGCGCCTGGCACCGAGGGCCTGACCGACCCCGACGCGATCCCAGAGGCGCCCGAGCGGCCGATCGCGGTGCCGGGCGATGTCTGGCTGCTGGGCCGGCACCGGCTGGTCTGCGGCGATTGCACCGACGCGCTGGCGGTCGAGAAGTCGCTGAACGGCGTGAAGCCGCATCTGATGGTCACCGACCCGCCCTATGGCGTCGAGTACGATGCGGACTGGCGTAACCAGGCGCTCGCAGGAAAACCTCGCGCCGATGGCAAAATTGGCGGCGGCGGTAGAGCGGTTGGCAAGGTGGAGAACGACGACAAGGCCGACTGGCGCGAAGCGTGGGCGCTGTTCCCCGGCGACGTCGCTTACGTTTGGCACGCAGGCAACATGGCGCACGTCGTGGCGGAAAGCCTGATGGCTAGCGACCTGGGGATACGCGCGCAGATCATTTGGGCGAAGAGCCAGTTCGTGATCGGCAGAGGCGACTACCATCCGCAGCACGAGCCTTGCTGGTACGCCGTTCGAAAGGGCCGCAAGGGCCACTACGACGGCGGTCGCAAGCAATCGACGCTCTGGCAAATTGACAAGCCCCGCAAGTCCGAGACGGGTCACTCAACGCAGAAACCCGTCGAGTGCATGAAGCGCCCGATCGAGAACAACAGCAGCCCCGGCCAGGCCATCTACGAGCCGTTCAGCGGCTCCGGCACCACGATCATCGCCGCGGAGATGACCGGCCGCGCGTGCCACGCGATCGAGCTCAACGCGGCCTATGTCGATGTCGCGGTGAAGCGCTGGCAGGAGTTCGCCGGGCAGGTTGCGACGCTGGAGGGCGATGGCCGCAGCTTCGCTGACATGGCGACCGAGCGATGCAAAGCCGACGCATGAGCGCCGTCGAGGCGGTGGCGAACGTCGCCATCGGCTACGTCGTGGCAGTCGCGGCCAACGCGGTCGTCCTGCCGCTGTTCAACCTGCACCCAAGCGCCCTCGATAGCTTCGCGATCGGCGCGCTGTTTACCGCGATCTCGCTGGCGCGGTCCTACGCCCTGCGCCGTCTTTTCAACCGCATCAGGAGCGCATAGGTTATTCGCATGGTGATGCCCGCGCACAAGCCGACGGAAGAGCGTCGCAAGCAGGTCGAACAGGCCTCCGGCCTCGGCCTGCCGCATGACCAGATCGCCGCGCTGATCGGCATCAGCGACGAGACGCTCCGCAAGTACTACAAAACCGAACTCGCGGTAGGTAAGGCCAAGGCCAGCGCGCAGGTCGCCAAGACGCTGTTCAACAAGGCCGTGATCCAGGGCGACACCACCGCGATGATCTGGTGGACGAAGGCTCAGATGCGCTGGGCCGAGACGCAGCGCCACGAGAACAGTGGCCCCGAAGGCGGACCGCAGCGCATCATCTACGAGTGGGGTGAGCCGACGTGACCGAGCTGCGCGCTGCGCGCGTTCGGCTGCCGTACTCGCCGCGCAAGGCGTTCCTCCCGTTCCACCGGCGAACGCAGCGGTGGTCCTGCCTCGTCGCGCATCGCCGGGCGGGCAAGACGGTCGCCGCGATCAATGACCTGATCCGCGCCGCAATTACCGCGCGCCAGCCGCACGCGCACTATGCCTACGTCGCGCCGTTCCGCTCGCAGGCGAAGTCGGTCGCTTGGGACTACCTCAAGCGCTACGCCGAACCAGCGACCGCAGGCGTCAACGAGGCCGAGCTGCTGCTCACGACGCACACGGGCGCGAAGATCCAGCTGTTCGGCGCGGACAACGCCGACGCGATGCGCGGCCTCGGCTTCGACGGTGTCTACCTGGACGAGTACGGTGACTTCCGGCCCTCGGTCTGGGGCAACGTCATCCGCCCGACGCTCTCGGACAAACAGGGCTGGGCGGTGATCGGCGGCACGCCGAAAGGGCGCAACCAGTTTTACGAGGCGGTCGAGGCCGCGCAGCGCAGTCCCGACTGGTTCTTCCTGCGCCTTCGCGCCAGCGACAGCGGCATTCTGCCGGAGACCGAACTCCACGCACTGCGCGCGCAGCTGACGCAGGACCAGTACGACCAGGAGTACGAGTGCAGCTTCGACGCGGCGATCCTCGGGGCCTACTACGGCGTCGAAATGCGCGAGGCCCTCGACGCCGGCCGCATCCGATCGGTGCCGCACGACCCGGCGCTGCCGGTCTACACCGCTTGGGACATCGGCTGGCGCGACGACACGGCCATCTGGTGGTGGCAGGTCGCAGGCGGCGAAATCCACGTCATCGACCATCACGCCAGCAGCGGCTCGACCATCGCGGAGCTGGCCGAGATCGTCGCTGGGCGCCCGTATCGGTATGGCAAGCACTACCTGCCGCATGACGCGCGCGCCAAGACGCTGGCCTCGGGCGGCCGCAGCGTTGTCGAGCAGCTTGCGGCGCTGCTGGGCGGCATCGGGATGTTCCAAATCGTGCCGGATCTCGGCGTGCAGGACGGCATCCAGGCCGTGCGCCTGATGCTGCCGCGCGTCTGGTTTGACGACGAGCGATGCCGCGAGGGCATCGAGGCGCTGCGCCAATACCAGCGCGAATACGACGAGGACAAGCGCGCCTTCCGCGCCGCGCCACGCCACGACTGGACCTCGCATAGCGCGGACGCTTTTCGCATGATGGCGATCGCGTGGCGCGAGGAGCCGAAGGTCGAGCCGCCGAGGACAGACCGACCACTATTGATAGGGCCTGACAACTCGGCTACCCTCAATGACATGTGGGCTGCGGCCGCGGCCCGTTCTCGGAGCGCGCGCATATGACGGACGCCGAATATCACGCCGCAATGGGCGAGTTTGCCGGGCACATGCTTTGCACCGCAGTCGCCGCGCATTTCATGCACTGGTCGACCGACAGCTACGCCGCGCACAAGGCCGTCGGCGAGTACTACGAGGCGATCCCCGGCCTCGTGGACACGGTCGTCGAGAGCTACCAAGGCTGCTATGGCCTCGTCGGCAAGTTCGTCGCTCGCATGGACAACCCGCGCGGCAAGGGCGTCGAGGCGATGGTCGCCTACTTCCGCGACCAGAAAGACTACGTCGAGAAGCAGCGCAAGAAGCTGCCCGATCGCAGCGAGCTGCAGAACGACATCGACGCCATTGCGTCGCTGATCGACAGCACGCTCTACAAGCTCCGTTTCCTGTCCTGAGGAGGCCCAAATGGCCGGCGTGTCCAACCCGTATCGCTACGCCTACGAGGCCGTCGCTGCCTCGCAGACCGCGCAGGCCCTCGGCGCCACCGGCGCAACGGGCGACTACCTGCACCGCATCGTCGTCGCCGTCGCGACCGCGGCGTCTTCGACGGTGGACGTTATCGACGGATCGACGACGGTCCTCTCGATCCCTTCCAACACGGCGATCGGCGTCTACTCGGTCGAGGTGAACGCGGTGTCGCGCAACGGTGCGTGGAAGATCACGACCGGCGCCGGAGCCAGCGTCCTCGCGGTCGGCGTCTTCGCGTAGCCGCCATGAACAAGCCCGGCCTCTACGCCAACATCCTCGCCAAGCAGGAGCGCATAAAAGCGGGCTCCGGCGAGAAGATGAAGCGCCCTGGCGAGAAGGGCCGTCCCACCGAAGCCGACTTCAAGCAGGCGGCCAAGACCGCCAAGCCGGAGAACAAGCGATGACCGCGGCGTGGCAGCGCAAGGAGGGCAAGAACCCCAAGGGCGGACTGAACGCCAAGGGCCGCGCCAGCTACAAGGCCGAGACCGGCGGCACCCTCAAGCCGCCCGTGAAGTCCGGCGACAACCCGCGCCGCGCCAGCTTCCTCGCCCGCATGGGCAACATGCCCGGCCCGATGAGGGACGAGAAGGGCCGCCCGACCCGCCTGGCGCTCGCGCTGAAGGCGTGGGGCGCCAGCAGCAAGGCCGACGCAAAGGCCAAGGCCCGCGCCATCAGCGCGCGCAACAAGGAGTGATGCCGATGGCACGCATGACGCGCGAAGAGATGGACCGCTTCGACCGCGAAATGATGGGCATCATGAACCCGCAGGCCGCGATGCCGGTGGCCGCGGCCGCGCCCGCGCCCGCTCGCGCCATGACGCCGACGATGGAATCGATGGACCCGATGCTGCGCCCAGAGGGCACCGCTGGCGGACCGGTGGTGTCCTACAGCCTCGACGACATCCGTCGCTTCTTCGGCATGGGTGGCCGCCCGGCCATGTCGCCCGCCGAGGCAGCCGATGCCGCGCAGATGTACGTCCGCGCGCAGGCCCCGGCGCCGTTTGCGCCAAACGCCCCGCCTCCTCCTCCGCCCGCGCCGCCCCCGGCGGCCCCGCGCCCGCCTGCTCCGGCCCGCCGCCAGGCGCCGGTGATGCGCGGCCTCCCGACGAACGAGGCGGACTTCATGCCGGTCAGGACCGATACGCTCGGCGGCGTTTCGCCGGCGGACATGGCGGCGATGGGGCAGCCTGCGCCTGCGCCAATCGCGCGCCCGATGCCGGCCGATCCGATCGGCATACCGCGGCCCGCCATTCCCTCGGGAACGACGGTTCCCGGCACGCTCCCCGGCGAGGCCTCAACCGTCCCGCTGCGCGCCACGCCGCAGCAGCTCGCGCAGGCGATTCGCCGTTTCGGCCGGATGGAGCTCGACCCTAACAGCTTCGCGGCGCGTTACGCCCGCACGCAGCGATAACGCGATGTACCGCAGGAGGCCGTGATGGCCGATGCAATCCCGACCGGCGTGCAGAAGTACCTGCAGGCGATCTCGACCTACGAGAAGGAATTCGAGCGCTGGCAGAAGCGCGCGACCAAGATCATCAAGCGGTACCGCGACGACATGCGGACCCAGTCGGGAAACGAGACGGTCAAGTTCAACATCCTGTGGTCGAACGTCCAGACGCTGATCCCGGCGGTCTATGCCAAGCTGCCGAAGGCCTCGGCGGCCCGGCGATTCGGTGACAACGACCAGGTCGGTCGCGTGGCCGCGCAGCTGATAGAGCGCGCGCTGGATTACGAGATCGAGCACTACCCAGATTTCCGCGCAACGATGAGGTACGCCGTCGAAGACCGCTTCCTCGGCGGCCGCGGCGTCGCATGGGTCCGCTACGAGCCGCATGTGCGCGCGCAGGAACTCGGCATGCCCGAGGACGGCCCGCAGGTCACCGAGGACGTTGACGAGGACGGCAACCTGCCGGAGCCCGCCGGCGTTCCCGAGGAGATCGAGTACGAGTGCGCGCCGGTCGACTACGTCCATTGGAAGGACTTCGGCCACAGCAGCGCGCGGACGTGGGAAGAGGTCACGCAGGTCTGGCGCTGGGTCTACATGACCCGCGAGGCGCTGGTGGAGCGTTTCGGCGAGGAGATGGGTCGCAAGATCCCGCTCGACAGCGGCCCCGACAACCTCGACGGCCCGAACAAGCAGCGCGAGGGCACCCGCGCCAAGATCTGCGAGCTGTGGGACCGCGAGACGCAGAAGGTCTACTGGATCAACAAAAGCATGGCGCAGTTCGTCGATGAGCGCGACGACCCGCTGCGGTTGGAGGGCTTCTTCCCCTGCCCGCGGCCGCTCTACGCCACGACGACCTCGGACAGCCTTGTCCCGGTGCCTGACTTCCTGCTCTATCAGGATCAGGCCAACGAGCTCGACATCCTCTCCGACCGCATCGACGGGCTGGTCAAGGCGCTGCGCTTGCGCGGCGTCTACGATGCATCGCAGCCTGCCCTGCAGCGCCTCCTGACCGAGGGCGACAACAACGCGCTGATCCCGGTCGACAAATGGATGGCATTCGGCGAGAAGGGCGGCCTCAAGGGCTCCATCGACCTCCTGCCGCTCGACACGCTCGCCCAGGCGCTGATCCAGTGCTACACGGCCCGCGAGCAGATCAAGGCGCAGATTTACGAGATCACCGGCATCTCGGACATCATCCGCGGCCAGACCGCGGCGAGCGAGACCGCGACGGCGCAGCAGATCAAGGGCCAGTACGCCGGGTTGCGGCTGCGGTCGATGCAGGAGGAGGTCGCGCTCTTTGCCTCCGAGCTGATCCGGCTGAAGGCCCAAATCATCTGCCAGCTCTTCCAGCCGCAGACGATCCTCCAGTACGCCGCCGCGCAGCAGATGTCGCCGGCGGATCAGCAGCTGATACCGCAGGCCCTGCAGCTCCTAGCGGACAAGCCACTGCGGAACTTCCGCATTGAGGTGGCGTCCGACAGCCTCGTCCAGATCGACGAGGCGCAGAACAAGCAGGACCGGCTGGAGTTCGTGCAGGCCTATGGCGGGTTCCTTGAGAAGGCCCTGCCGGTCGTGCAGCAGGTGCCGCAGGCCGCGCCGATCGTCATCGAGCTGATGAAGTACGGCATCGGCGCGTTCAAGCAGGCCGAACCGATCGAGGGCACGCTGGACCGCATGCTGGAGCAGATCACCCAGCAGCAGCAGGTCGACGCCGGCGCGCCGCCGCCGCCAGACCCCGAAATGGTCAAGGCGCAGATGCAGCAGCAGGCCGAGGCCGCGCGCATGCAGGCCGAGCAGCAAAAGGCGCAGTTCGACGCCCAGATGCAGCAGGCCAAGCTCCAGGCCGACATGCAGATTGAGCAGATGAAGGCGCAGGCGGCCGCCGCCATCGAGGAACAGCGCCAGCGTTTCGAGGCTGCGCTGAAGGCCGAGGAGCTCGCCCAGCGCGCCGAGCTTGAGCGGCACAAGGCGCAGCTCGACGCCGACACCAAGATCCTCGTGGCGCGCATCGGTGCGGCCGGTGCCGATGTCCCGGCGATTGACGCGGTCAGCGAGGTTACCAGCCGCATGGCGACCGGCATGTCCGAGGACGTGCGTGCGATGATCCAAGCGATGGCTCAGGACAGCGCCACGCGAGAGCAGCAGCTTCTCGGTTTGATGCAGGCGCTGATGCAGGCCATGGCAGCGCCAAAGCGCATCGTTCGCGGCCCTGATGGCCGGGCAATGGGCGTTGAAGTTGGCGCATGATCGGCGTCTGGGATGCCGGGCGATGGGATGAGGCGACGTGGGGCGATTCGCCTTACATCGTCGTGGACGACACCCATGACGGCGATCGCAGGGCGAAGCGGCTGCGCGACGAACGCGCGGCCAACGAGCAGCGTCGGCAGCGCGTCCTGGCGCTTTACGAGCGGATCGTCGAGGGCAAGCAGTCCTTGCCGGACGCCGCAGAGTACATCGTAACGCGCGCGGTCGAGGCGGCCGGCGTCGAGGCGCGCGCCGACATACTGAAGGCCCCAACCATCGATCTCGGGCGCATTCTCGCCGGTCTGGAGCGCGCTTCTGCAATCCAGCGCGACATGCAGCTGGAGGCCGACGACGAGGAGGTGATGCTGCTGCTATGAGGACCCGTTACGTCTGGCGCGACGGCGAGATGATCGAGATCGCGGTCGCCACGCCCGGTGCCGAGCCGAAGATCCAGATCGTCCCCGACATCGGCGGCTACAAGTCGATGGCTGATGGGTCGTGGATCAGCAGCCGCTCGCAGCACCGGGAGCATCTGAAGAGGCACAACTGCTTCGAGGTCGGCAACGAGATGCCGAAGCCGAGGCAGCCGATCACGACTAGCCGCGAGCAGCGCATCAAGCGCCTGCGCGAACAGTTGTGGAACATGACCGATCGGCAGGCGGACAAGATCCTGGCCGAGATCCGGTCGCAGCAGCGGAGATGACATGAGCGAAATCCAGAAGGTCGACAGCGACAGCCGCAAGGAACTGCTGGCCGAGCAGTTCAGCGCCATCGAGGCGGAGGCCGCCGCGCCGGCGCCCGAGGCTGCGCCGCAGCCGGAGCCCGAGGCCGCAGCCGAGCCGGCCGGCGAACGCGCCCGCGACGCATCTGGCCGCTTCGCGAAGGCTGCGCCCGCCGGGCCGCAGGCCACCGCGTCGGAGGCGCCCGAGCCCGCCGAGGAGCCCGTGTGGCGTCGCCCGCCGCAGTCCTGGAAGAAGGAAATGCATGACTTCTGGGCCAAGGCCGATCCGCGGCTGCAGGAGTACGCCTACCAGCGCGAGGAGCAGATGCGCGCCGGCATCGAGCCGATCCGCGCCAAGGCCGAATTCGCGGACGCCATGAACGAGGCGATCGCGCCCTACATGGACACGATCCGCGGGCTGGGCATCGAGGCGCCGCAGGCCGTGAGGGCGCTCATGGAGGCGGACAATATCCTGCGAAATTCGTCCCCGCAGGACCGGCTCAACTATTTCCATTCCCTTGCCCGGTCCTACGGCATAGACTTGGCCGCGCAGGGTCAGCCCGCCCCACAGGCCCCGGTCGATCCGAACTTCGTGGCGCTTCAAAACGAACTCGTGAAGATTCGTGGCGAAGTGACCGGCTGGAAGCAGGCGCAAGAGGAAGCGGCCAATGCCGCGCTCCTCGACGAGGTGCACCAGTTCTCCACGAAGGCAGAGCACTTCGAGGACGCGCGGCCGACGATGATCCAGCTCCTACAGAGCGGCGTCGCGACCACGCTTCAAGACGCATACGACAAGGCCCTGCGTCTGGACGATCAGCTCTTCGCAAGGCAGCAGCAGTCCACACAGGCTGCGGCGCTGGCGGAGCGGAAAGCATCGGCAGACAGGGCGGCGAAAGCCGCCAGGGCAGCCGCGGTCTCGGTTCGGTCCTCCACACCCGGAGCGCCATCCGCCGCCAAGGCATCCGACCGCCGTTCCCTTCTCGCCGAACAATTCGACGGGATGTCGGATCGGCTCTGACCCAAACCCTCTGTAAGGAGTGCCATTCATGGCGTTCGCGAACAGTTCGATCAGCGATATCATCGCGACGAACATCCAGTCGCGTTCCGGCGAGCTCGCCGACAACGTGACCAACAACAACGCGCTGCTGCGTCGCCTCAAGGAGCGCGGCAACGTGAAGACGTTCTCGGGTGGTAACGTGATCCTCCAGGAGATCATGTACAACGACACCTCGACGAACAACACGAACTCCTACTCGGGCTACGAGGTGCTCAACGTCTCGCAGAACTCGCCCATCAGCGCGGCGCAGTTCTCGATCACGCAGTACGCCTCGGCGGTCTCGATCTCGGGTCTGGAGATGATCCAGAACTCGGGCAAGGAGGCGATCATCGACCTGCTCGATGGCCGCATGGCCGTCGCGGAGGCGCAGCTCGCCAACCGCATCGGCGGCGACATCTACCTCGATGGCACCGGCAACTCGGGCAAAAACATCACCGGCCTCGCGGCGGCGGTGCCTGACAGCCCGTCAACCGGCACCTACGGCGGCATCAGCCGCACGACGTGGTCGTTCTGGCGTTCGGTCGCCTTCTCGGGCGTCACGAACGGCGGCGCGGCTGTCACGGCCTCCAACATCCAGCAGTACATGGATTCGGTCGCGGTGCAGCTGATCCGCGGCACCGACAAGCCGGACCTGATCGTGGCGGACAACAACTACTACCGCCTCTATCTGCAGTCCCTGCAGTCGATCCAGCGCATCTCCGATTCCGGCTCCAGCATGGCCGGCGCGGGCTTTGCCTCGCTCAAGTACTACGGCGCGGGCATGGCCTCCGATGTCGTCCTCGACGGCGGTATCGGCAACGCGGCGACGGCGAATCACATGTGGTTCCTCAACACGAAGTACCTCATGTTCCGCCCGCACGCCGACCGGAACTTTGTCCCCATCGGGGGCGAGCGCCAGGCGGTGAACCAGGACGCCATCGTCAAGCTGATCGGCTGGGCCGGCAACCTCACCAGCAGCGGGCCGCAGTTCAGCGGCGTGCTGATCGCCTAAGGAGGACCAGAACATGGCCTACTCGTTCACCGAAAACCGCGTCGGCATGCTCCAGATCGACCAGACCGACGCTGGCATCACGCCGCCAAACGGCTCCACCGCGATCCCGACCCCGCCGGCCACGCTCGGCATGGTCGCCCGCGCCTACGACCCGACCTACGGCGAGGGAGAGTTCATCCTCCTCCTCGGCGTCGCGTCGACGGAGGTGGGTTCGCTGGTGTCGTACAACGCCACGACCTACCAGACCGCGCTGGCCGCCGACACGGCGAACCTCGCGGGTCCGGTGGCCGTGGCGATGTCGGCCAACGGCGCCGGCTCGTTCGGCTGGTACCAGATCGGCGGTCTCGCGGTCATGAAGAAGACCGCGGTGGCCGTCAGCCCGCAGGTCGCCATCTACCAGTCCGCCACGGTGGGCCGGGTGATGCCGACGGCGGCGAACGGCAAGCAGATCCTGGGCGCGCGTTCCGCGAACCTCGCTTCGGTCGCGGCCGGCGTGTCGACGGTGGTCGTCTCGATCAACCGTCCGCACAAGCAGGGTCAGATCACCTGACGACTGGGGGCGGCGGGTTCGCGCTCGCCGCCCTCTTCTTCCTCAGGAGCATTCATGGCGCTTCCGTCGCGCGTCTTGAACTCTGGCGTCACGTCGATGACGACCGTTGCAATCTGCGGCGAGGGCGCATCGGCGGTGTCAGCGGCCGGGACGACTTCTAGCGACGCGACCGCGCTGACCAGCATCTACAACCGGGT
>Ga0222712_10005195_pt1 | contig 13327 bp, 21 predicted proteins | sample C33_657DmetaG_FD_165043 | JGI IMG/M metagenome (GOLD analysis project Ga0222712, IMG submission 165043) | Estuarine water microbial communities from San Francisco Bay, California, United States - C33_657D | ecosystem: Environmental > Aquatic > Marine > Unclassified | place: USA: California...
TGTTTCCCCCATTCTTTTGCTATTTTTTCCCAACTATAATTTCTGGTGAATTCTTTAGCTTTTTTGGATTCTTCTTTCCACTTATCAGGTTTCCCCAAAAGTAAATAAAGGGCTTGTAAGAACTCATCTTGCGTTTCTTCATCATATATATCACCTTCAATCTTTATACCGCTTTGTACTGTTTCATCAAGCGCACCTATTTTAATAACAACTGGCACTACCCCATCAGATTGACATTCCAAAGCAGTGATACAATTTATTTCGCAAAAATATGTAGGATATGCCCAGATAGTTGAGTCTTTTCTTAGAACTTTAAGTGCATTCTTGCCAACTCTCCCATAATGTGTAATTCCTTTTTGTTTCATTAGTTTTTCCATTCTTTCCATCCAATTCATTCTTTCAGGATTATTTGCATAACCTTTAATAAACATATCCCAACCATAACAAATAACTAATAATGTATCAGGATATTTTTCAATTATCTTAGGCCACATATTAAGCAATATGTCTAATCCCCTATCATAAGAACTACCCCAAAATAATTTATGTCGCATTAGTTATTAACCTTTCTAACTTTTCTTCTATACGATTTAGTATAAAATATACATCATCAATTTGCTTATGAGTAATATATGAAATTGCCATAGCATCTTTATTATCTTGGTCAATTAAATTATTTGAATCACTTACTAATGTTCTATAATCTGTATAATTCTTGCTTTTATAAATAAAATTTATTGTATCCATTCGTAAATTAAAACTTTTAGCAATTAAAGGAAGGTCTAATTTAATAGATACATTTTGTAGTTGAACCTTAACTGCGTTATAAAGTATTGAGTTTATAAGTTTCATATTCCGTTACTAATCACTACTACTTTTTCATTAGGCAACTTTGGAACCATATCTCTATGATAATTGGTTTTGAAAAATACCTTTGTAACTTTTTCTATCCTACTAGGTGTCCAATCAAGACTAGAGGCAATATCGTGTAAGTCCATAAATATTTTATTTGCCTTTATTTCTTTATCTAAAAGATGTGGAGAACGCCATAATATAAGAATATTAAAAGTATCATTCCAGTTAATCTCATAAAATGGTCTATACATAACACCATCATATTCCCCCTCATCTTCTCTGGGGTCGCCATAAACAGTTACCTTATAACCATTTTTTGCCCATTGTCTTGCTAATTCAATTACTGCTGTTTCACTTCCACCTATTCCATCATTTAGACTTTTAGCACTCCATTTTTCAAAATGTTCTGCTCCCCACGAAGCATAAAAACATATCTCTTTATCTGTCCAAACTTTAGGTATATTTATCTCATTAGATATATAATGAGCAAATGGTTCTCTACCTAAGTCTAATGGGAGACTTTTTAATAAATGTTGAATTTTATTTATATATCCTTTATTTTTTAACCATTTTGAATACATAAATACTGCTTTTGCTGCCTCATTCATCTCTTTTATTTCTTCAAGTGATTTTAATAATGAATCATCATCTATATTTAATAATTTATTCCTAATTTTTATCCAAGAGATTGCTTCATCTATCCTTTGATGTTTTATTGCATCATTGTATTTTAATGAAGCAGATAAAACTTTAACCTCTAATGGATTTCCTATTGTTGTTCTAGTCTTTGGTTCTTCCATTCGTAAAACAACATCTAGCCAGAAATTAGACTCCTCAGTTAATCCTAAATCAGCGTGTTCTTTTGCAAGTAATAGATATGGCATATGACGCATTGGATATTGTTGTACTGCACCATAATAGGCTTTAATAGCTTCTTGATGATTACCACCTCTAGCATAAATATTTCCCATATATTCCATAGCATTACTTCTCTCCTCAGCCCATCCAGATAATTCCATATATTCCTTTAATAACTCCATAGAGAGGGTATCGTATTCACTTTTTTTCATATCGTAATATGTTTTTGCTAAATAGAATAATGTTCTTGGGTCTTTTCTTTCTTCCTCTCTTATTTGTATTTCCAAGATAGTTATATTTCTATCAATTGCAGAATCAACTCTATCTAAATCTGTAATATGCGCCCAAACACATTTTCTATTTTCCTTAATATTTAATTCATATTGAGTATGTTTTGCTTTATAATTGCCATCAATGGGGACTGTTACTTCGTGCAATCTTGAAATCCATTTGAATACATTTGGTTTAATAAGTCGCTCTCTCAAATGTTCAATTACTACATCAGTTATGTTTCCATCTTTATCTGTATTTACTGCATACCAATATGTAAAGAACACACTATCTACTTCTGTTGCTTTTTCTGCTACATCTAATAATTCTTCTCCGCCAAATAAAATATCGTCAGAATCAGCCCAAGTGTACCAATCAAATGCTTTTTCCTTATTCATTTCATCAGCTAGGGCAAATGATACATTTCTTGCTTCTGCAAAGTTTGTAAATATATATTCATTATTAATTTTTGTATAAATCTTTGGGTGAGAGGTAGGTCTTGTTTCTACATATTTACCATCATAGCTTTTAACTAAGTTCTTTAACTTTATAGTTTCTGAAAGTCCTGTAATTGCCACAGCTAAACCACTACAATAGGGCATAAACGATTTTAACATCCGACTGACTATATCTATGTCTGTATCATCTTTTAAGATACAGGTAAGCAATATTCTTTTTTTAGTAATTATCATTTATAGGTTTTAATTGTGGTAAAACTTTTGCAATACCTTTAACAAATTTTTTATCCCACTTTTGATTTGCAAAGATTGTATTTATCATTGTATATAAAGGTTGTGGTATTTCAAGTTGATGTTGAATCAAAGCCTCTCCAGCTCCACGACCTATCCCATGAGGATTTTCACTAGCCCTAAACTCCTTTATTGATTTTTTAAGTGCTAAGTCAGAAAGGGGAAATATAACTGAAAATACTTTATAAATAAACTCAATAGTTTGCCAATCTTTTTCTGTTTTTACGGTATCCTTGCTCTTATTTTTCTTTGCTAATTCAATGAGTGAGTCTATTGCTTCAACTGCGTGTCTTGGGAAAGCCTCCATTTTAATTTCTCCTAAAATTGGGTCAGATATAATATCTGGCTTTGCTCCTGTAATAATATTTGGCGTATCCTTTACCATAAATAATAAATATATCTTATTATAATAAGAGAAAGGAGTACAAAGATTTCTCTCTGTACCCCTCATCTCATATGTGCTGAGAGTCGCACCAATTAGACTAGCCTAATAAAGCGTAGCCTAATCGTTTTACACTTGCTCTTTCTGCCAATGATTCAAGAGTTAGTTCTGTAAGATACTGTCCTTTTGTTGCGTCACCAGATGTAGCATATTGCTCAAATTTCGGTTCACGATTTTGAAGAAATGCCATCTTAAACATCTCGGTGTTAAGCGCAAAGACGTGGGTTGAACCTGTACTATTGATTATATCCTTATGAGGAATAATTTTTACTACTCCAGATGCAGACTCGTATAAAGCTACATTGTTATAGATTGAATCAGGTTTATCCGTATATCTAGTTACAGAAGTCGTAAAAGATGCTATCTTTCGTTTTATACCCATTGGGCAGAAAACTGCATCAGCTACGAATTCGCTTCCGACTGAATCCCAAGAATTTTGAAGTAAATCTTCTAATTCTGTTACTGACATTGAAGTACCTGAAGCACGTGCTGTAAGATTGGTGGAGATAACATTATTGATACCTGCCATTCCTCTAGCTGTTCCAGATGCTCCAGATGCTCTAGTTCCATTCCAAAGCGCAAATTCAATATCACCTTTAAGTTGTCTTAAAGCTGCTTGTTTCTGAAAATCCAAAGGATTTCCAGGAAGTGCTACTCTTACTGCTTGCTCTGTACCAGAAACCTGGACAGGTCTTGCAACAATAGCAGTTATATTTGTTGAACGTGTTGGTTGGGTATGATTAGGATAGGTTGGGTCTGAACCCTCAGCTACAAATGTAACTGAAGTTGGTCTTGCAATGTTAAATACAGGCCATTCATGGAGTGTATTATATGCAGTTGCTTTTCCAGCATGAGTTACCATCCAGTTATCACTAACTGGTGATACATCTCGTAGTACAGCTAACAAATCCTCTCGTCTTGATGTGTCGTCGTATGTGAAAAGTGCCATAGTTATATTTCATCTCCTTTCTAGTATCGGATTTAGTAATCCGATACCATACTATGCATCGGATTTAATGACCCCAATGTTTCTTAGCCTCTCTGCAAGAGCATTTTGGTCACCACGGCGGGTTCTTTCACGCAGTTCCTGAAGATTATTATTCAATTGGCGAGGTTCTCCTTTGCCAGACTCCAGAGGAGCTTGTTGTTTTCGTACAGTTAGTCCTTGTTTATATGCGTTGATGGCATCTTCCTTAACCTTATTCAAGTTAAATGAGCCACCTGCATTAGCACCAGATATGCCAAGAACTTGATTTGCTGCCTCTAACAATGATAACTCTTTTCCCTCGTAATACTTTTCTCTTAACAGTCTATCCCGAACTAACTCAAATTTGACAGGGTCAAAGTTTGGTTGCTCAGGGTCCAGCCAAGTATGTATTGCGTGAGCCTCTTTTGCTTGTTGGCTTTCCTCAAACCTAACTAATCGTTCTTCACTTTTTTGTGCAATATTCATCGCCTGTTGGGCTCTGTTTTCTGCACTAGATAAAGCGTTATTTAATCCGTTTATATCAACATTTCCCTCCTCGTCAACAAACTGGCTTGCAATTGAGTCAACTTGTCGCTGATTCAAATACCCATTACTGCTATTCTCAGTTCGCACTTGTGGTGCTGGTTGCTGAGGCAGCGTTTGTGTTGGTCGGAAACTGTCAAATACTGATGTACCATAATTTTGCTTTTGGATTTTAGACTTTAATTGTCTATTCTCGTCAAGTAATTTTTCAAATTCCTTACGAGTTCTATCCTTAGCTTCATCAGGCAACTGTGTTGCTGCTGCCATATCTGGCAAATTAGCATCCACTTGCTCAGTCTGTTTTTGGTTTGAGCTAGGCATTGGCTCTGGTTGGTTTTCGCTTTCTCCAACCATCTGACTTTTGTCAGAAGTGCCCTGAATTTGGTCATTATCCATAATACTATGCTCTGTTATTTATACTGATGAGCATACTCAGTAACCAAAATAATAGTAATCACAAATAATCGGGGTATGCAATAGGGTATTTTGAAGCTAAATCTGCATTTTGCCATTAGTTATTTTAATAAATGGTGCTAAATTAACCCATCCAGCATAACAATTACTACACTCTAAATTATTACCAATTGAAATTATAAAATGTTCACATTTATCAGGCATTTTGTTTTCAACAATTTGTAATTCTGCATCAAATAGTAATCTATTCTCATTGAAAAACTCTTGTGATAGGGGTGGTAGTTTCATTTCTTTTTTCCTTTGTTTCTAGCAGATATACCAGCAGCTTTACTTTTAGCATCTGCTTTTGAGGATGCTCCCCAAGCTTGTAGCGATAGAAGTAATCTAGTTGGCGAGCCATCAGGTTTATGCTCAGGTCCTGCCATACCGCCCATACGGGCTAGAAAGGATGCCCTACGAGGGTTATCTCCAGCTTTTACAGGAGGTCTGAGAGTACCACCCTTGTAGGATGCTCTGCCTTTGGCATTGAGTCCACCTTTTGGGTTCTTACCTTCTTTTCGTGTCCATGCTGCTGTTTTTGCCATAGCAATTTATCTCCTTTATATTCTTACTTAGATTCTTACCTAGTAAGATTAATACATTCCTTCCATGTCTGGTTTGTCTTTTTTAGAAACTTTTTTTCTTTTTGCTTTTTTATCTACTATCATCTTTACATTTTTTTTCATTGATGCTTTTTTTGCCATAGCAACACCCATTGATGTATAAGGAAATTTTTTAACTTTTCCGCTAATTATAACTTTAGGCATTAAATATCACCTCCTCTTATAGTAAATATACTACTCACTACCACCTGTAAATCCAAATGTTATTCGGTTAATTTTTACAGGAATTAAGTTTTGTGTTTGACTTTCTGATTTAGCATTAGCAGGTGTTAAGCCTGGCTTAATTCCTCTTTCTAATTCTGTTTTTAATGGTTTCTTAAATGCCATAATAATTCACCTCCTTTATATTTCGTATTTATTTTCTGTTTGTTTTCTATTTATTTCTGTTATCGTATCTTTTTGTGAATCTAAAAATGTAAATATCTTTTTAATTGCATCTGTTCCACCAAGAGCAAATGTATATTTAGGTATCATCTCATCATATCCCTTAAAATCCTTGGGGTTGGGATATCCCTCCGAGCTGAGTGTTATTAGAAACGGCTTCAGGTAATCCTGGAAACCCCTGCTGTTGACCAATTCCAATAGGTGACTCGCCTGATTGAGCAACTCCTGTTCCTGCTCCGATATCTGTTTGACTGGCTTGCCCTCCCTGTCCAGGTTGTCCTGATTGTATTGGTTGTGATTTTTCAAATAAGGATTCGGCATCTTTATATCCTGCATCTTCCAAGATTGCAACGACTAACTCTTTTATTTTAAGCCTCTCGTCAGCGGTTTGCAACATAGCAGATACATTAGGATTTAATACAAATTCCATAGCCTTTTCTCTTGCTCTCTGCATTAACATAGAAGCACCTGCTGACATACTTTTTACATCTGGAATATAATCATATTCTCCTTCAAAATCTTCTTGTGTTAAATAAAGGTCTGCTGACTCTCCTGTTTTATTTATTGTAAGTTTTTGTTTAATATCAAAATTTGCTGGATTTTCGTTAGGATTAGTAACTACTGGATTCGTAGGAATAGATACATCATTTACTACTTGATTTAACATTTCATCAGATATTGAATTAGGATTACTTTCAATCATTTGCTGAATTTCTGTCATAGCTTCATCTGGAATATCTTTACCATCTAATTCCATTTGCTGTAATGCTTGTATATTTCCCTTACCAATTATTTTTATAATCTGAAACTTCCTAGTTGGGTCATCAAAAAGAAATTGTTTATTATTTGAAATCCACATCATCATCATATCTTTTATAAAATCAGATAAATAAAGTTGATTATATTGGTCTCTATTTGATTGTTGTTTTTCTGTTGCCATTACCTCTGTTGCTGTTGGGTTCTGCATTGATGCCTTACCTAACCCACTTGAAACGCCAAGTGATTGGTCACCCATAGCAGTATTATATGCTGCTAAAAGAGATGGATAAATTGAATTAAAATTAGCAATTGGTCCTTGTCCAAACTGCATCTCAATAACATCATTAGGGTTCTGCATAATCCATCTTGCTCCAGGTCCATATTCTATGGTTTCAATTCTTACCCCAGTTGATGCAATTTTAAGAGGTGGTCTAATCCTCATTATTGTTTCATCAATAGTTGCACAAAGAAAAGCATTTATTGCTCTTGATATTGGTAACACTGATTCAACTTCACTTTCTCCAAATATGTCATCACCTAGTGGATAATATCTAAGTTGAGAAACAGGAATTAAACCGTGTTCATATGGATTTGGTTCATCTTTTAAGATAATACCGTATCGTGGTAACCAGACAGTTGCCGTTTCTGGAGTCCACTCTGTAATCAATTCAATAATAGGATTTTTAGGATTATCATATTCTCCTGTTCTATCTTCCAATTCTCTATTTACTTTTACTTGGTCGGTAAACGAACTAGACCTTAGTTGATTAGTTAATGTTCCATCTTTAATCATTTTGCGAGCCTTGCTCATATCATAACCCCTATCTTCAAGAACATTAATAGTTGTAAACTCTCTAACCCATACCCACCTTGCATTTCTTATATGATTACAAGCTCCATCAAATGCAATATCTCTAACATCTATATTCTTTATTTCATTTGTATTCTTTTTTATATCCCAATATGTCTGAATAAATGCACCACCAAATAATCTACAAGATTGGTCTGCTGAAGCAATCTTTTCAATCATTGGTCCACCCTCATTAGCATAATCCCATTGAAAATCTAAAAGTGCATTTTGTATTCTTGCCTTGATTGCATCTCCACCCTCTCTTGGTATAACTCTACCTTGAAGTTTGCTGTTTAGAAGTCTTGCTGTTTTTTCAAGTATTGAAGTTCTAATTCTTGGGTCTGTTGTTACAGAATTAAAAGGCCAATTAGCAGGAAGTTTGCTCATATAAGCATTAACTATATCGTTCCACCCATTTTTTCTAGTACGTCTTGTGTCCATATCCTGAACGCCACGAGTATAATGAAGATAAAGAGATGTCAACTTATCTATTTCTTCTGTTTTTGTCATAAATTAAAAGTATCTTAATTTCAGTGGGGTATGCAATACTAATTTATTTTTAATGTTAATCTATTCTATTTTTTAACTCAATACAATTATTATTGAAGCAAATTGCACACACTCTTAAATATTCTTCAAAAGGATATTGATATAAAAATGGTGGGATTTGTTTTGGTTCTTGCTTACCACACGATTGGCATATCCAAAATCTTTCCAATCTTTCGTGTTGATTTACCCATATGGATTTTTTTGCCCCACCCCATTTACTCCAGCCACCTGTCAAACCTTTTAGAGATTTATTAGCAGACATAAATCAAATTCGCCACTTAGTAAAGTCATTAAAGTTGTATGGTATCTTAAATGGTTTTTTATATGAAACTGCAAAATATCTAAGAGCATCTAAAAGATGGTCATTAGCCTTCTCAGGCATATCTGGTTCATTTAAGTCTTGTGCTTGTGATACATTTTTTTCTTTCCATCTATAAGTTTCAAATTCGTGGATTAAATTAAAACAAGTAGAGAATATAAATAAACTTGGATTTGCATTTTCTGGTGCATTTGTTCTTCTTGGTATTGAACTAACTTTATGCCCTGTTATAATCTTTAACTTTTCTTGTACTTTTTCAATGCCAAATCTTACCCAACCCTGTGGAGATTGACCACCCTCTTTATTGGCTGGTGTGATATAGATTGACCTAGTTGCAAATTCACTAATCCATTGAGTACCTGATGGGTCGCCATAAGTAGCTTCAATGCGTGGAGTATAAGCCCTACTATTAATAATGCCAGCGTGAAAATCAATAGTTTGATTACTAGCATAATGCTCACTACAAATAATCCAGTTATCATCTGGGTCAACAGCTATTGTTAGATGAGCAGTAGGATTAGTGCTTCCAAAATCAATCCCACCGTAAAAATGGTAGTTATCTGGTATATCAAAAGGTTCTACAACGTGAATTTGTTTATTAAACTCTTTATAAATTGTGCCAGTATATTTACGGAAATCAGCCATATACTCCTGATGGAATACATTTTCTGATAAATCTTTTTTTGCAAAATCAATCTCCTCTTTTTTAATATATGGATTGTCATAGCTAGTAAATCTCCAACTTTTATAATCATCTGTGCCAAACTGACCTTGTTGATATAGTTCGTGAAAATGATTGTATCCCTTTGGTGTTGAAATAAATAGCGCAGGAGAAGAATAATCCGTAAGTGTTGCTCTAAGCACCTCATCCCATAACCAACCCCAATTCTTAATTGATGCTATTTCATCTATTACCAATCCTCTTAATTTAATTCCTCTAAGATTGTCTGGATTTTCTGCTCCCTTTAATTCAATTATACTTCCATTTTTAAGAGTTATTGATAATTCAACTTCATTTTTTTTAGCAATCCATAAAGAAGGAATTACCTCTTGTAATCCTCTCCAATGAATTTGTTTTCCTTGTCTATATGTAGGACTAACAATCCAGTAGTTTCCTGGTTCTTTAATTGCCCATTGAAGAACTACTAATTGAGCTAATACACTTTTCCCCCATCTTCTACCAGCACATATAACTCTATATCTATGTTTATCTTTTGCAACCTCTAGTTGACCAGTATGTAAAACTACTTTCATAACTCAATAGGTTTATCTTCTTTACTGATAAACTCTAAATTCATATTGCCACCAGTATTTAATATATTTACTGAATTATCTCTTAATTTACCCTTTAATCTATAACCCAACTCAATATATCTAGCTCTAACATTGTAGTCAGGAACTGTATAGTCCCCATTTTCTCTTGAAACAATAGTTCTAGTGGCATCTAAACCCTCTGCGTGTTTTTCAAGTAATTTATTATCAGGTAAGATTTTATCAATCAATGCTAACCACATATGAGATTTTGTAATTGTTGATTGCTTTGCTGTTGATTTAGCATAGCCAGCATCTAGCATAGCTTGTCTAACTGTTATGCTTTTTTTGAGGTCATTATGTTTGATTATATTTCTAATCGCTTTTCGTTGCATCATTGTTGACATATTAAGTAATTTCTCTAAATATTAAATCTTGATACGCATATAAAAATAATTTCTTTTTTATTTTATAGACTTCTGTTTTCATTCCTTTTACATCTTCTACTACAAGTGATTTTAATTTATTATCAAAATATTCAAAGTCTGATATATAAGTAATTGCTCTATGTTTAACTCCTTCAAAATCCTTAAATGCAATCTGAAGTATATGTGGAACTTGTAATGTTAAATCTTTTATTTCCTTTCCTGATTGTAGAAGTTTTAGCTCACAATATCTTTTTGATTCTCTTTTTGAAGAAAAAGTAATTCCATCAATAATGGTTTTTTTATTATTATATTTACTGAATAGGGCATTATTCATAAGATATATTTACCACTTTTTTATTTTATCATACTTTGTCAATAGCTTGTTATGGTTATACTTGCATACCCCTAATATTTCTATGCTAAACTTTATTATATGGCAATAGCTTTTGATGCAGCATCTAATGGAAACACAACAGGAACGACCCTAACAATCTCTCACACTTGCACTGGGTCTAATAGACTTTTAGTTGTTGGGATTGATTGTGGTACTGATACTATTACAGGAGTTACATATAATGGCGTAGCATTAACTCTTGCTAAGAAGCAACTAGCTGGATTGGGAACTCAGGCTAGTTATCTATATTATCTTATAGCCCCTTCTACTGGAGCAAACAATATAGTCATATCAGAAACCACTGGAGTTATCCCTCTTTATGGCATGAATGCTTCATATACTGGTGTTTCCCAAACAGCACCAATAGATGCTACCAGTGGTTCAACAGTTGAAGGGTCTGCATCATTAACTACCTCTGTTACAACTGTTCAAAATAATTGTTGGGCAATTATTACTTGTGATGTAGATGGAGCAGTTTTATCTGCGGGCACAAATGTAACTATAAGAGCAAATGGAGATGCCACACCTAGACGTTCTTTGGGAGATAGTAACAGTCCAATTACTCCAGCAGGATTATATAGTCAAACTTGGACTCGTAGCAGTAATGGTCGTATTACCACTGCTCAAATATCTATTACTCCACCATTTACCATAGCAGGTGGCGGTAATCCATCATATTCTTTCTTTCTATGAAGACACCATTAAATAACGATACAGCTTTAGCATTATTTCAACAAGATTTAATCTATATTAAGCAATCTTTGGAAGAACTTAAATTATGTATGAAAGATATTGCGTTTAGATATTTAACAAAAGAAGAAGCAGAGATTAAAATTAAAGAACTTCATAGGGAAATAGAAATAGATAGTAAAATTATAAAATTAAAAGTTGATATACTAGAAAAAATATTATATGGAATATGCGTATTTATTTGTTATCAAATTGGTTCAATAATAATTGATATGTTAAAAAAATAATATATTTAGAAAGGAAAAAGATATGGAGCAAAAGTACCAAGATTTTTTCAATAAATATAACGGAAAAGGAAAAATAGGCAATACGGTAGAGAATAAAGGTCAGTGTGTTGGCTTAGTTAGTATATGGTCTGACACATTTAATATTCCACATACTTGGGGAAATGCTTGCGACCTCTACGCAAATGCAGATAGTAATTATTACGACAAAATTCCAAATACACCAACAGGCATTCCAATTGTTGGAGATATTATAATTTGGAGTAGTGAATATAATGATGGTCCTGGTCATACAGGGATTGCAACTGGAAAAGGAAATATAGATACATTTGATTGTTTTCAGCAAAATGACCCAACTGGTTCTGTAAGTCATAATAAAACATATAACTATAATTTTGTAACTGGTTGGTTAAGAATAAGAAGTGTAAAAAAAGAAGAAGTAACATTGGAAAGTACAAAATTTGTAGAACTAGTAAGTAAATCAACTGAGATGGATAAACTGCTTGCAAATGGATTTAAGAATACAGATGAAGTAGTAAGTTTAGTTAAGGAATTAAAAGATGAGAACACAGGTCTTAAACTTCAAATATCCCAAGTTAATAGTGATAACGCTTCAACTTTAACTAAATATAAATCCAAACTTGAAGAAGATGCAACTGCCATAGATGCAGGACTTAAAGCGCAAGCTGATTTTCTACAATTGAAACATATATTAAATACCATCTGTGATGCCCTAGAAGTGCCACAGGAAGCGTCAATGACACAGATACTTACACAGATAGCCACTTTGCAAGAACCTGTTGAAAAAATAGTAGATAAAGTTAATCCAATAATGGAGGAGATGTTTAATAACTTAACTGAACAAAAGATTGAAACTCTTATAGAGTGGTTACAGATTGGATATAATATATTTATTCATAAACTTATATGGAAAGGAGGAAAATGAAACTAAAAGAATACTTAATTGGAAAGAAAACATATATTGTTGCAGTAATTGCAATATCTTACGGAGTTTATTTCGGAGATATACAGGCTATATTACTCGGATTAGGAATAGCAGGTATAAGAAATGGAATAACATCAGAGATAGCAGTAATGGTTGTAAAAAAAAGAAACAAATAATTAGTTTCATAAATATAGGTATGATTGATTTATTCTTTATTGCAATAGGCTTAATTGGTTTACTTGCTTTACTGATATTATTTATTGAGTGTCTTTTGTTTTTTTGGGATAATAGATAATGAAATTTATAGTTATTGAAGAATTAAATAAGCTAAAAAAGGGAGATATTCTTATACAAAATAAAGATTATTCAAATATATATTGTTCTCATGGCTTTTGTGTGCCAATTTCTACAATTAAAAAATTTCCAGAGAAATTTGAAGTCATGAATTAAAAAATGAAAGAAAATACTCCAAAATCTTACGAAGAAAGACTTTATAGCTTAATACCAATTAGTGTAAAAACTTATTTAATATTTGAAAAACAAATTAGTAATCCACTATTCAATGAGGAAGCAAAAATAAATGCTACAAAAATTATTGACTCACTTTATGCTAAATTTGATTATAATGATTTTGCCTCACTTTACGCATGGAGAAACTATGAAAAATCAAGATTTCAAACTAAAGATAAGGAGAGTGAAATATAGTGAAAGAA
>Ga0222712_10005196_pt1 | contig 13326 bp, 11 predicted proteins | sample C33_657DmetaG_FD_165043 | JGI IMG/M metagenome (GOLD analysis project Ga0222712, IMG submission 165043) | Estuarine water microbial communities from San Francisco Bay, California, United States - C33_657D | ecosystem: Environmental > Aquatic > Marine > Unclassified | place: USA: California...
GAGACAATCAAGATCAAAGCAATGAAGAAGCCTCGCTTCTTACCTGCAAAGGGTCTTAAGGATGCAATCTCAGGCGAGCGCAAGCTAGGACCAGCTCCAAAGCCAGTCGTAGTTGTAGCAAAGCCAGTTGCAAAGCCAGCAGCGAAGAAGGCTGTTAAGAAGGCTCCTGCAAAGAAGAAGGCTGCAGCTAAGAAGCCAGCAGCTAAGAAGAAGGTTGCTAAGAAGGCTCCTGCAAAGAAGAAGCCAGCAGCTAAGAAGAAGAAGAAGTAATTTAGAAATAAATTAACGGGGCTGCCTTTCGAGGTAGCCCCGTTTTTTATTCTCTTTTAAACTAAGATAAGACCTATGGAAAGTGCGCAACTAAATATTTCTTATGCGCCACCTAAAGGTAAGCCACTTGGTAACAACGCTGCATTTGCAATTGCTAGTCGGCTGGTAATTCCGCTAATCAATTTAGTTTCTAAACACAATTGGCAAGGCGCGCATAACATTCCCAAGAGCGGACCAGTAATTGTTTGCTGCAATCACATTTCCTATTTCGACCCGTTAGTTTTTGCGCACTTTTTATACAAGAATGGCCGCGCGCCAAGATTCTTGGGCAAGGCTTCTGTGTTTAGAGTTCCGATAGTTGGATTCGTTCTACGTAAAGCCGGTCAAGTTCCGGTGGAGCGCGAAACTAAAGATGCTGGCGCCGCGCTTGTTCATGCGCAAGCTTTCTTAAAAGCAGGGCACATGCTCGGTGTTTATCCTGAAGGCACGTTAACTCGTGATGCTAATTCTTGGCCGATGGTCGCCAAGACCGGTTTAGCCCGATTAGCGGTAATGTCAAAAGCCCCAGTAATTCCAGTTGCGCAATGGGGGGCTCAGGAAGTTTTACCTGCCTACAGCAAGAAATTTAAGTTATTTCCACGCACGAAATTGCAGGTTAAGGCTGGCGCACCACTAGATTTTAGTAAGTGGTACGGCAAAGAAGGGGATCCGATAGCAATGGCTGAAGCAACTGCATATGCAATGGCGGCTATTACTTCGATCCTAGAAGAGCTGCGTGGCGAAAAGCGTCCAACCGAAATTTTTGATCCACATAATTCCGCGCTACCTCGCACCGGTAACTTTAAGAAGAAGAGCAAGTAATGGCGAAGATTACGGTTTTAGGCGCAGGCGCATGGGGCAGCACCATGGCTCAGGTACTAGTCGATGGCGCTAATGATGTCTTGATCTGGGGGCGTCGCGAAGAAGTTGTAGCTGAAATCAACACTGCCCATACCAATACAAAATATTTAGGTAGCCAAGTTTTACCTGAGTCACTTAAAGCAACTAGTGATATCAATGAAGCTTTTGCGCATTCGAAATACATTGTGTTGGCAATTCCAGCGCAGAGTTTGCGCGAGAAATTAATTGAATTAAAGCCTTTGTTTAAAGGCGATGAAGTAATTATCAGTACTTTAAAAGGTATTGAAATCTCAACTCAAATGCGCATGAGCGAGATCATCGAAGAGATTTTGCCTAATCGCAAAATAGCAGTTATTACTGGACCAAATTTGGCCGATGAATTAATTTTGCGTCAACCAGCAGCAGCCGTAGTAGCTTCGCAATCAGCAGAGCTGGCTAAAGAGTTGCAAGAGATATTTAGAGCAAAGTATTACCGGGTCTATACCTCAACCGATGTGATGGGTTGCGAATTAGCCGGCGCAGTTAAAAACGTAATCGCACTTGCAGTTGGTATCGCAATCGGATTAGGTCTTGGTGAAAATACCCAAGCCATGATCATTACTCGCGGACTAAATGAAGTCGCTCGACTTTGCGCAGCCCACGGCTCAGAACCTTTGACTGCAGCTGGCCTAGCTGGCATGGGCGACTTAGTAGCAACTTGCGGTTCACCGCTTTCGCGTAACCGCACATTTGGTGAAGCGATTGGTCGCGATGGAAGTTACGAGAATGCCCGCCAACATTTCTCGCGCACCGTCGAAGGCGTTGCCTCAGCGAGCGCGGTAATTGAAGTGGCGCACCGCGTCGGCGTAGAAGTGCCAATTATCGAAGCAGTAGCCGATTTGATTAAAGGTCTATTAAACCCGCAAGAGGCAATGGATCGCCTGATGAAAATTAGCACTGATTCAGAGAACTTCATTAAATGATTAAAGAGACAATAGCGATCGTATTTGGTGGTCGCAGTTCTGAGCATGAGATCTCCTGCCTTTCTGCCGGGGGAGTCTTAACTGCTATTGACCGCAATAAATATGAAGTGGTCCTCATTGGTATCACCAAAGACGGAAATTGGGTTTTAGTTCCAGAAACCCATCAGTTAAGCATTGTCGATGGAAAGTTGCCAGAAGTTCCAAATAGCGCACCACAGGTGATTGCAGATGTTGCAAGATTTAGTGCTGGCGGGAAACCTTTAAACGTAGATTTAATTTTCCCAACTTTGCATGGCCCATATGGCGAAGATGGCTCTATCCAAGGCTTCTTTGAAATTGCCGATCTGCCTTATGTAGGAAGTGGCGTATTGGCTTCAGCTGTAGCGATGGATAAATCTTTTGCCAAACCAATTTTTGCGGCACATGGCTTAAAAGTTGCCGACGGATTTACCGTGACTGCAACGCAGTGGAGTAGCGACAAAGCAGAATGTCAGAAAAGAGCTGATGCTCTTAGCTATCCGCTCTTTGTTAAGCCAGCACGCGGTGGTTCAAGTCGGGGCACAACTAAAGTTAAAAGCGCCGACCAATTCGCGAGTGCAATTACCGAGGCACACCGGTTTGATCCGAAAGCAATGGTTGAAAGCGCAGTAGTTGGTTTAGAAATCGAATGCGCAGTATTGGAAATTGATGGCACTCCGCACGCATCTAAAGTTGGCCAAATTAAGATTGATTCAAAGTTTGAGTTCTATGATTTCGAAGCTAAGTATTTAGATGGCGCAACTGAAATTATTATTCCAGCTGATATTCCAGCAAGTGCCAGCGATGCAATTCGTGCAGCGTCTCTTGATGCCTTTACATCCCTGGGTTGTAGCGGATTAGCTCGAGTCGATTTCTTCTTTACTAATAGCGGCGAAATCGTGATTAATGAAATAAATACCATGCCTGGTTTTACGGCGACTTCAGTATTTCCGAAGATGTGGGCTGCTACAGGAAAAAGTTACGAACAGATTGTGCAGGCGCTAATTGATACCGCTAAGCGCCGCACAAATGGGCCGTTAGGTAATTAGCCAGATTTGATTTAGTAAGAAGTTACCGGGCAAGTCAAAGTACGAGTAATACCCGCAACGCCCTGCACCTTAGAAAGAATCATGCGACCAAAATCTTCCATGCTAGGTGCTTCAGCGCGCATGATTACATCGTAAGGACCAGTAACGCCTTCAGCCAGAGTTACGCCCGCGATCGCCGATACAGATTTAGCGACACTGTCCGCTTTTCCGACTTCGGTCTGAATCAAGATGTATGCCTGTACTGACATTTTGGTCTCCTTATTGCGTTCAACTAAGTGACAAAGGTAGCGCATTAGACCGCTAATTCTCTAGTGGATATCTGATGGGAATAGAATCACCGCATGGCATTTACTGAGAGCGAAGTAATAGCGCTATTGGCGCAAGTTTTCGCGAGCAGTCACCCGAATCTAGAAGTTGGCATTGGCGATGACGCTGCCGTTATTCGAACTTCAAATCGCACGGTTATCACCACCGACATGGCTGTCGAAGGGGTTCATTTTCGCCTGGACTGGTCGAGCGCTTTTGAGATTGGTCGAAAGATAACGGCGGCAAATTTAGCTGATGTCTTTAGCATGGGCGCAAAACCAACTTTCCTAGTTGTGGCTGTTTCGTTAACTGGAAATGAAGATCTGGAATGGATTGAGAAACTAGCTAAAGGAATAGCGTTCGAAGCTAACTTAGTTGGCGCAGCCGTGGTCGGGGGAGATTTGGCTAAAGGCGCAGCAGTGACGATTGCAATTACTGCGCTTGGCGAAGTTGCAGATCCAATCTTGCGTTCTGGAGCACAGGTTGGTGATCAGATTTATTTATCTAACTTGCCAGGGTGGTCACGTGCCGGGTTAACAATTTTAGAAAAAGGTTTAGCAACTGAATCAGAATCCGCCAAGCGCGCAGTTGCCGCATTTAAAGCGCCAACTCTTAACTACGCCTACGCTGCAAATTTGGCTAAAGCAACAGCAATTAGCGATGTCAGTGATTCACTAATGACACAAGCTGAACAAATGTCAGCCGCCTCAAATGTAAAGTTCAATCTTGATTTGAATCTATTTAAGGTAGCGGCTGACTTCGAAGAACTACTGACTTTGAGTGAAGAAGTAGGAATCTCGATTGCTGAATTGATATTAGGCGGCGGCGAAGACCATGTATTTCTGGCAACCGGTCAAGATTTACCAGGATTGTTAATTGGCCAAGTAAGTGCCGGAACTGGTTTAACTGTTCTGGGAAATGAAAAAGCGCCAGATACCTGGCGCCATTTCAATTAAAAAAAGAGATTAACGAGTTACTTTGCCAGCCTTAAGGCAAGAAGTACATACGTTCTGACGCTTAGTTGCACCAGCTACTAGGGTGCGTACGCGCTGAATATTTGGATTCCAGCGACGACGAGTCTTTACCTGTGAGTGTGAAACCTTGTTGCCAAAGCTTGGGCCTTTGCCACAGATATCGCAGTTTGCTGCCATCGTCGTGCTCCTTATTTACTAATAAATGGGTAATGCGCCAAAACAGCCAAGCTGCTTCAGGCAGGAGCAAAGGTTACCTTGCCACCCCCTGTTAAGGCGAATCACGCTCAATCAGCAGCTCAAAAGTGGCCATCGATATCAAAAAATGTGAAATGCATCCATGAGGGGCACCCCCAAGAAATATATATGAGATCTCTTAATACTCAGCGGAAACTAAGCCTCGAGAGGTTTTTAGCCTCTTTAGAAATGGAGATCGGTCTATGAATTCGCTAGATCTGGCCCGATGGCAATTCGCCATCACCACTGTTTATCACTTCCTCTTTGTGCCAATCACGATTGGCATGGCATTTCTCGTAGCTGGTCTACACACAGCTTGGTATCGGACAGCGAAATTGAAGTACTTGCGAGCCACAAAATTCTTTGGAAAGTTATTCCTAATTAACTTTGCCATCGGTGTAGTTACAGGCATTGTGCAGGAATTCCAGTTTGGTATGAACTGGTCTTCGTATTCTCGATTTGTCGGCGACATCTTTGGCGCCCCATTGGCAATGGAAGGACTTCTCGCCTTCTTCCTCGAAAGCACTTTCTTAGGTCTGTGGATTTTCGGTTGGGATCGATTGCCTAAGAAATTACATTTAGCATCAATCTGGCTCGCTGCAACTGGCACGCTACTTTCGGCTTATTTTATTTTGGCTGCGAATGCATGGATGCAACATCCAGTTGGCTATATCTATAACGAAGCTAAGAATCGCGCCGAACTTACTGATATCAAAGCAGTGCTAACTCAGAACACTGCGCTAGCAACTTTCTTTCACACTATTCCGTCAGCAGCATTTACTGGCGCTGCATTCATGGCCGGTATCTCAGCTTGGCTAATTATCAAGAAAAAAGATATCGAGATGGCCCGCGGAACTTTAAAATTGGGCTTGATCACAATGTTGATCAGCATTGTTATGGTTAGCGTTTCCGGTGATATCACTGCTCGCATCATGACCGACCAACAACCTATGAAAATGGCAGCGGCCGAAGCACTTTATGACACAACTGAGTCGGCCCCATTCTCATTGTTTACGATCGGCACTCTCGATGGCTCTAGATCAGTATTCCAAATTGATATCCCTTCAGTTCTCTCATTTATGTCGACTGGAAATTTCAATGGCGTAGTCGAAGGTGTAAATGACTTACAGAAGCAGTACGAACAAACCTATGGTCCGGGTGAATACACTCCAAACATTCCAATGGCATATTGGTCATTTAGATTAATGATCGGTTTCGGTTTCCTCGGCGCGCTATTTGCCCTACTTGCGTTATGGCAGATGCGTCGCGGTGGCACACCTCGTGGACGCTGGTTCGCACCAGCCATGATTTCGTTGCCATTCATTCCGCTACTGGCTAACTCATTCGGTTGGATCTTTACTGAAACTGCTCGACAGCCATGGTCTGTATTCGGATTGATAAAAACCGAAGATGGCGTTAGCCAAGTTGTTTCTGCGGGCGCGGTGTTATTCACCATGATCGTATTCACATTACTTTATGGAATTTTAGCTTTCATCGAAGTCGGCTTAATTCTAAAAGTTATTAAGAACGGACCTTCCGAGGAATTGGATTATGTAGATCCAGAACTCGGTGGATCTGATAAGCAAAATCTCGTGATGAGTTACTAGGACTGCAGGAAAGGAATAGAAAATGACATTTCAAAGCACTTGGTTCTTATTAATCGCAGTTCTCTGGATCGGATACTTCATCCTTGAAGGTTTCGATTTCGGCGTCGGCATTTTGTTGCCCTTCGTTTCAAAAAACGAGGCTGATCGTCGCGCAGTACTTACAACACTTGGCCCAGTCTGGGACGGTAACGAAGTCTGGTTACTAGTTGCTGGCGGCGCGACATTTGCTGCGTTTCCAGAGTGGTATGCGACCTTATTTAGCGGGTTCTATTTACCGCTATTTCTTATTCTGGTTTCGCTAATTGTGCGCGGTGTTGCATTTGAATATCGCAGCAAGTACGGCAAAGCTCAATGGCGTCAACGTTGGGATGTGGCAATCTTTATCAGCAGCCTGATTCCAGCGCTGCTATGGGGAGTCGCATTTGCAAACATCGTGCGCGGTGTTCCGCTTGAAAAAGCAGCCAGCGGCTCGATTGAGTACACCGGTGGCTTCTTCAATCTGTTAAATCCATATGCGCTATTAGGTGGGGTAGTAACTCTTACCGTGTTCATTTCCCATGGCGCTGTATTCCTATCGCTTAAGACTGCGGGCAGCATTCGAGATCGTGCGCAAGTTATAGCTAAGTTATCCGGCTTAGTAGCAGCTGTTGCCGCAGTCTCATTCCTACTCTGGACCAATCTTTCCTTGCCAGAGATCAAACCTGTTGTCTTGTCGCTTTCAGTTGCAGTCGCTCTCTTCTGGGTTGCTGGAATGGCGATGAACTTCATTCGTCGCGAGGGCTGGGCATTTATCTTCTCAGCTTTAACGATTCTGACTTTTGTTACCACTCTGTTTACTGCGTTGTATCCAAGAGTCATGCCAAGTTCACTTGGTGCGCAATTTGATTTAACCATCACAAATGCATCAAGTACTGAATACACCCTAAAAGTGATGACTTTCGTTGCTGTGATCATGACTCCAATTGTGCTGGTCTATCAAGGCTGGACTTATTGGGTCTTTCGCAAACGCGTTAGTGCATCGCAAATTTCGCATCCAGAACGTGGTGTTCTAGATCAAGTAAGCCACTCTCTGCATCAATGAAATCAGCTGATCTGCGGCTGTTGCTTCAGTGGAGCAGCAGTCGCAGACTTATTCTCGTCGCAATTAGCGCCGCCATAACCTGGTCGGCGCTAATTGTTGTGAGCGCGCTCGTATTGGCCAAAGTAATAGTTAGCGCGATCGAGTTGGATTCGAATACGCCAAAACTGATAAGTGAACTAGCGATCATTTGGTTTCTGCGCATTTCATTTAGTCCAATTTATGAATATTGGTGCAGCAAGACCGCTTCGCAGATTAAGAGCGAAGTTCGCAAATCTGTGACTATGCAACTGCCTAACTACCAGAGCACTTCACCTGCTTACTTGAGCGCGCTATTAGTTAAAGGCCTAAATCATCTAGACGTTTATCTAGGTCGTTTCTTGCCACAATTATTTGTCTCAGTCGCTACGCCCATGATCATAATTGCCACCATCTTTTTCCTTGATCCGCTCTCAGCTCTAATTTGCATTCTTACCTTGCCGCTAATTCCGTTCTTTGGCGCCCTAATCGGCCGCTATACCGCCGATTCAGTGCAGAAAAAGTGGCAATCTCTCGGAACCCTTTCAAAATATTTTGAGGACTCGCTTCGCGGGTTTATTACCTTAAAGGTATTTGGTCGCACCAAGAGTCAAAGCGAACGCATCGGAGCAATGGGAGATAAATACACCGCTGAGACTATGAAAGTGCTAAAGATTTCTTTTTTGTCGGCATTGGCACTTGAACTAGCAGCAACCATCTCAGTTGCAGTGATTGCAGTATCAGTTGGCCTGCGACTAGTAGATGATCGAATTTCATTCATTTCAGCCTTGGGAATTTTGATTCTGGCGCCGGAAGTTTATTTCCCTATGCGCAACGCGGCATCCCTGTTTCACGCTTCGGCCGACGGATCACAAACGTTGGCCGAGATCCGCCAATTACAAAGTTTGGCCGCAGGTGAGATCGAGCAACGTCCAGAAGATTTCCGTGCAATCTCGAAAATCACATGGTCGGATTGGTTAATTGAGATACCTGGCCGGGCTAAAAGTTATCTTCCGAGCAATACGATCAATTGCGGTGAAGTATTTTTCATTGTCGGTGATTCTGGAATAGGAAAGAGTACTTTCGCCCTCAATTTGATTGGGGCAAGCTTCTCAGCTGATTTGTGCGTAGGTTCAGAACAAACACTGATTACTTCTGAGTTACGTTCTGCTTGGCAGTCCGTAATCGGATGGGTGCCACAGAACCCACAACTGGCACCTGGCTCAATACGGCGCCAATTTCAATTAGTGGATTCGAGTATTTCAGATTTAAAAATAATTGAATATTTAGATTCCGTAAGCCTAAAGATTGCAGATCTGCCCTATGGCTTGGATTCGATTATTGGTGGCCTGGCTGAGGGAAGTAACGCGGTCTCAGGGGGACAAGTACGCAAAGTGGCACTGGCCCGCGCCCTTGCAAGTAGCCCGCGAGTTTTAGTTTGCGATGAACCGACGGCAGATCTCGATGGAGATAGTGCTGATAAAGTTATTTCGACGCTACGAACCTGTGCTCAAGCTGGCTCAATCGTTATTTGCATTACCCATGATCTTTCGGCAATTGGCGCAACAGATCGCACAGCTTCATTTAGCGCGGTGATCTCCAAATGATATTTGTGTCATACCTATTAGGTGCATTCGCATTTATTGGCGGTATCGGATTAACCGTTTCTAGCGGTTGGTTAATCACTATGGCAGCGCAGCATCCACCAATCCTGACTCTCTCGGTGGCAATTGTCGGGGTACGGTTCTTTGGAATTTCACGCTCTGCTTCGCGCTATGCCGAACGGGTTGTAAGCCATAAGGTGGTTTTTGATCGCCTTACTTCATTAAGGGTTTCGCTCTATAAAAAGATCACGACAGCTTCGATCAAATTTGTACAGGATTTTTCTTCATCAACTGCAGTTAAAACATTGGTAGATGATGTGGAGAGAGCCCAGGAGTATCAGCTCCGGGTAGTTTTACCAAGAGTTTCAGCATCTATTGCATTAGCTGCCGGAGCTTTAATTGGCCTTTGGGTCAACTTCTCTTCAATTTTAATTATCGGTCCAGCACTTGTTCTGACATTGTTCATTTATCCGCAGCTAATCATGCGAAATTGCGAAAAGTCTGCGGGTCAAATTGAGAATTTGGAGAATACTTACACAAATGCCGTTGAGACAGGTACTTACGGAGTAACAGAAGCTCAGATTTATGGCTACCTAGATGAGGTGCAATCTGAGTCAACGGATTTGGCCGATTCAATTTCAAAATCGGAAAATTTGGTCATAAAGAAGAGTCTTTATTTGAGTTACCTAACAGCTACAACAATTGGTTCAACATTGATTGCTCTAGTTTATCTCGCTTATCGATTGCGATTGAGTCAAGATATTCCGGAAGTACAAGTAGCGATGTTGATCTTCCTGCCACTAGTACTTTTCGAAGCGATCACCACATGGTATCCAAATCTATTTACGGCCGGAAAGTTGACCGCTTCTGCGGCATCGGTAAAGAAATTAGCTGAGAGCGCTTCGTCACTTGAAATGCCGGAGAGCAAATTGGGTGAAATATCGAATTTAGAAGCAACTAATCTGCAAGTGGCCTGGTCGCACGAGTTCATGCAACCAGTCTCGTTCAAAATCAAGTGCGGTGAGTTACTAGTAATCCGCGGACGAAGCGGAAGTGGCAAATCAACTCTGGCTATGGGGTTGCTCGGGTTGCTGACATACCGGGGTTCCTTAACCGCTGATGGAAATGAAGTTTCAAGCTCTGCAGACTTATCAGATCGAATTGTTGGCACTGTTCAACGTACGCATATTTTCAACACAACTGTGCGCGAGAATCTCAAGATTGCCAACCCAGAAGCATCTGATGTTCAAATCATGATGGTGCTCGAAATATTGGAACTGACTGCTTTGATTAATGAATTGCCTAATGGACTAGACACTCTAATTGGCGAGTTCGGCAGAACTCTTTCTGGCGGTGAGGCAAAGCGTCTCTCAGTTGCCCGCGCACTACTAAGTCCCGCAGATGTGATTGTGCTTGATGAACCAACCGAACACTTAGATACTGGTTTAGGTCTACGGATTGAAAAATCAATCCGGGCTTTCTTAAATAATCGAATCTTGATCGTGATAACTCATAGCGGATGGCTAAGTAGTGACGCCACAATAGAGATGAAGGCCCTTAGCCAAGAGATTTCGTAATTTTCACGAGAGAATGTCGCCATGGCCGGACTGGAGAATAAAGCGCGAGATGTGATCGGAGATCGCACCGCAAAAGTTCTGACCGATAATTTTGGAATTGTCAGCATTGATGATCTGTTGCGCCATTACCCACGTCGCTATGTAGTTCGCGGCGAACTGACCGATATCGCGCTGTTAAATGCGGGCGATGAAGTAACTATTTTGGCTGAGGTGCTTTCTGCGAGCAATCGGCCAATGCGCGGTCGTAAAGGCGGAATTCTTGAAGTAATAGTTACCGATGGCAGTGCCAAACTTTCGTTAACCTTCTTTAATCAAGCTTGGCGCGAGAAAGAGTTAAAGCCAGGCAGACAAGGTTTATTTGCGGGCAAGATCGGTGTTTTTAATGGCAAGCGACAGCTAACGCATCCGGATTACGAGATGGTGCCCGATGGCAGCGATGTTGATGATGCAGTTGCTCAATTTGCCGGCAAGTTTCTGCCGATTTATTCGGCTACCGCGAAATTACCTTCCTGGAAAATTGCTAAGTGCATTGAGCTAGCCATTGATTCACTTGATGAAGTACCAGATCCGTTACCGAACTATTTGCGTGAACGCATGGGTTACCCAACGCTGCGCGAAGCGCTAATTAACCTGCACAAGCCGACCGATTTGGATTTAGCAGATCTCGCCCGTGAGCGATTAACTTTTGATGAAGCTTTCTTATTGCAGTTATTACTGGTCAAGCGACGTGCTGCAGCTCGAGCATTAACTGCAACTGCGCGACCAATTCGAACTGGTGGACTACTTGAGTCATTCGATAAGTCGTTGCCCTTTAAATTAACTGGTGGTCAAATGGCCGTTGCCAAAGAGATCGAAGCAGATTTAGCTGCCGGTCACCCGATGCATCGATTGCTGCAAGGTGAAGTTGGTTCGGGTAAAACAATTGTTGCGCTTCGAGCGATGCTCGCAGTAGTAGATAGCGGGGGACAAGCAGCACTACTTGCGCCGACTGAGGTATTAGCTGCCCAGCATTTACGTACTATTGAAAAGTTGTTAGGACCGTTAGCACTTGGCGGTCAACTAGGAAGCGCCGAAAATGCAACGCAAATAACTTTACTTACTGGCTCGCAAAGTGCTGCGGCTCGTAAGGAAGCGCTTGCGCTAGCAGCGTCAGGGGATGCTGGAATTGTGATTGGAACGCACGCTTTACTTAGCCAAGCGGTGCAGTTCAATGACCTTGGCTTAATTGTGGTTGACGAGCAACATCGCTTCGGTGTTGAGCAACGTGATGCCTTGAAAACAAAAGCTAAATTGCCGCCGCACTTATTAGTAATGACAGCGACGCCAATTCCGCGAACTGTGGCAATGACTGTGTTCGGCGACTTAGATGTTTCAACGCTGCGCGAATTAGCGCTAGGCAGATCACCAATTTCGACGCACGTTATTCCAGTTCTAGAAAAGCCAACACATCTAGAGCGCGCTTGGTCTCGAATTAAAGAAGATGTAGCAAACGGTCACCAGGCATACATAGTGGCCCCCCGTATTAGTGCGGGTACGCCGGAAGATGCTGATTTGGATTTCCTATATGGCGAGGAGAGCAAGAGCATGGCAAGTGTTGAAGAACTTGCACCCGAACTCCATGCTGGTGCTCTCAAGGGCCTGAAGTTAGCTCCACTGCATGGTCGCCAAACTAGTGAACTAAAAGATGCCACTATGAAAGCCTTTGCTGCAGGCGAAATTGATGTTCTGGTCTCAACTACAGTGATTGAAGTTGGCGTTGACGTACCAAATGCTACGGTCATGGTAATTATGGATGCTGATCGATTTGGTGTTTCTCAATTGCATCAATTGCGTGGTCGCATCGGCCGCGGAAGCGCACCAGGTTTATGTCTGCTGGTAACTGGCGCTGAACCAGAAACCCCAGCCCGAGTGCGCTTAGATGCAGTCGCAGCAACGCAAGATGGCTTTGAACTCTCTCGCATTGACCTTGAACAACGTCGCGAAGGCGATGTTATGGGCGCTTCGCAATCTGGCGCGAAATCAAAGTTGCGGCTGCTTAGAGTTCTGCGTGATGAAGCCATGATTGAAAGTGCTCGCGATGAAGCCACAGCCCTGATTGAACAAGACCCGGCTTTGAGTTATGAAAGTGAATTAGCTAAAGCGCTGGCTCAATTAGAATCAGATACTGCCAGTGAATTCATTGATCGGGGATAGTTAGTTATGAGAATTATTGCAGGCGTGGCAAAAGGCCGCCCATTGGCAAGTGTTGCCGATGCAACCAGACCGACTTCAGATCGGGCTCGCGAAGCAATTTTTTCTTCGCTTACTTCTGAGTTTGGTGAATTTGTCGGACTAAATTTCTTGGATCTCTTCGCAGGCAGCGGTGCAATTGGTTTAGAAGCTCAATCGCGAGGTGCATCAGTAGTGCATGCAGTAGAAAAGGATTTCGGCGCACAACGCACGATCAATGCAAATATTGAAATTGTTGCTGCGGCTAAGCCGGCCGGGAAATTCCAGCTATTTGCTATGAACGCTGAACAGTTCGTAAAGTCACCGGCGAAAATTAAATACGAAATTGTTTATATTGATCCGCCATATGATTATCCAAATAGCGATCTCGAAGAAGTGTTAAGTAATTTACATCTTGGCGATTTCTTAAGTGATGACGCACTTATCGCAGTTGAACGAACTAGCCGATCAAAGGAGCCAATTTGGCCGATCGGATTTGAACTGGCGCGCAGCAAGAATTA
>Ga0222712_10005197_pt1 | contig 13323 bp, 18 predicted proteins | sample C33_657DmetaG_FD_165043 | JGI IMG/M metagenome (GOLD analysis project Ga0222712, IMG submission 165043) | Estuarine water microbial communities from San Francisco Bay, California, United States - C33_657D | ecosystem: Environmental > Aquatic > Marine > Unclassified | place: USA: California...
CGTTCGACATATCCTTCCAGATCGGGAGGATGAGAGTGCGGTTCTTGAGATCGAAGGCAGCAGTCTGCACCTGCTGGTGTTCGACGCGAAGGTTCTCAGTGGCAAGCAACCGAGCGAGCGTAGATTTTTGGTTCGTATTCATAACAGCACCTCATTCATAATCAATATATACACTCTACCCTATTTTAGCAGAAATGTCAAGCCCGTTTACGATAAAAATAATAAATTATTCCTCCGACAATCAGGATTGGAATGATATTGGTTAGGACGAAGGCGACCAACGACGATAGGACATACAAAAACAGTAGGATTATGGTCGCCAAAAACAGAACTTGCACCATTACGAAAAATTCCTATCAGTTACAACGTGTCACTCGCTGATAATATGGACGACCATAGTAGTCGTAGCGTGTTTGGATTGCGTCATAACATTGGCGACGATAGTGATACTCATATTCGCGCTCATAGACTTCGCGCTCAACTTGACGATCTTCTTGACGAGTGCGGTCTTCTCGACGATTACCATTTACAGCAGCACCGAGGATAAATGCACCAACACCAAGAGCAATTGCCTCGCCAGTGTTCAGACCACGATGGTGTCTACCACGTTCGCCATCACGATGGCGTGCTTCCGCAGCAACAGGCGTGGCAAGAACAGCAACAGCAATCAAACCAGAAACGATATTCTTAATCATAACTTTCTCCTTCTATTGTTACATTCTAACTCGAAACAGGAAAAATGTCAAGCCTTAAAAGCGAGTCATAGTTCCATCATGATGCGCAAGATATGCTTCAAAGGAAACGTTGGGATATTCTTTTGCTAATCCCTTGAACATTTCAAGATTTGAAATCGCATCGTCAAACAGACGAACACGAGCATACTTACCCGTATCGAGATATTGTTTGATATAAATTTTCTTACCAGCGGCAGAGTTCGGAGCATTAAGATTACCAGAACGATGAACGTGGATATCGTCAATGTCGATACCTTGCTTCCGGAAAGTGTCTAGGAAAATGTCACGGTCGTCAAAGTCTGAGCGAGCAGTGATGACAATCATCTTACTACCCTTTGCCTTGACGTTCTTGTGAATCGCAATCAACTTTTGGATTGCCTTCGCGATGGGTTCAGAAGTATCGCGGAAATGCTTGGCGTCCTTAAACTCGCGAAAGTCGAAGGTCTCACCAGCGTCAAGTTTATATGTGTTAAACTCTTGATTGGTCAGTTTGCGAACAACATCTGGACCTTTCATCACATAGACCAGTGCTTTTGTGTTGAAGAGGGTCTCGTCGATATCCCATATGGTTAGACCAGAACCCTCTTCGCGTTCGGCAATATATTCTTTAAATCCAATCATGCAATCAATATACCTGAGTTTTAGTAAAAAGTCAAGCCTATTTATTGTTCTTGGATTTTCTTTCTCGTTTTTTTCTTCGGAGTTTCATCCCCAGAAGGTTCTTCTTGCACCTTCACCCGATTCTCGAGTCGCTTTGCAACTTCCTCGGCGTCCAACCAGATGTCCTTGTTATCAAGCATCGACTTGATTTCGTCGGTTGTCAGGAAGTCCTTATAGAAAGAGGTGAACAGTTTCTCTGACCAAGAACGGAAGTGCGTAATCTGGTCATACATCTCACCACCCTTACCAATAGTTCCACTCGAGTAGTTATGGAACATGAACATGGTATGGTCAGACAGTTCGTAGCGATCGCCGCTGAGGAAAACCAGAGTGGCAGCACTCATACAGATACCCTCAACCGAACATACGATTGTTGCATTTGATTCTTGAATTGCGCGAACCAACTGCATAGCAGAGAACAGGTCGCCGCCTTCACTGTTAATACGAATGTAGATAATGTCAGTTTCACCTGCTGCTCGCAGGATTTGAAACCATTCAACATATTCTTCTGCTGGTTTGATCTCACCGCACAGATAAAATGTTACTGCAGTTGCTACTGGTTGCGTAAAGAATTTTGGTTTTTGAGGAGCATGTTCATACTCGTTCATAATATCTCGTGATCGCGGTGATCTTGTCAATTTGATTGTCAATGATTGGTGTCCTATTCGGCCAGTGGATGTATTCCTTTTCAGGATTTTTCATCAAATTATAAAGGAGAGGCAGAATTAGATCTTCTACCTCTTTTAGTTTCATAGCAACATCTGCTTCAACAAGTGCCTTGAATTGTGCAACTTGTTGTTCGGTATCCATGCCAAGCAATCTCGATTCGAGATCGTAGAGTTTCGCCATAATCTCATCTTTGAGATCGCCAGCATCTATTTTCTGAGAACTATATGGTTCTTGGACATGAATTACAGTTTCAGTTGGGTCTTCGAATGTAAATCCGAAATCGTAATTATTGGTTGACATTTTTTCTAATGTACCTCTTTGCTCGTTTTTCTAGGGACTTGAGTGCCATCTCTCGCTTCAACTTAGATGCTCTATCCATAAAATTCAAACCGACCATATGATCGTATTCATGCAAGGCAATGCGTGCTTCCAATCCTGCGAGTTGTTCAACAACATATTCACCAGCAACATTCTTATACGAAATGGTAACTTCTTTTGGTCGACGAATATTTAACCAAAGACCAGGAAGACTCAGGCAACCTTCTGCCGCAAGTTCTGTTTCCTTTGACACACCAATGATATTGGGATTAAACATATTCTTCCGATTATCATCGGCAGTTCCCATCACAAAAACTCTTGCGTCGATACCAACTTGATTGGCAGAAAGACCAAGTCCTCTTAGTTCTCGACATTTTGCCCAAAGTTTATCGGCGAGTTCCTGTGCATTCTGAGTTTCAAAATCAAATTCAGTAGGGATATCCCGTAGAATGGGATCACTAATTTTCAACAGTTCCATTATACCACCATTTCACTATAGTTATTTTTCTTTTCAAACTTGATCAAACTGCGAAACTTATCGAACAGTTGATCACCCTTGTGACTGATAACAAACGTATTCGTTTCCTCACCAAGAGTATCTAACAATGCCATGACGTAATCTGTTCCATTGTTATCTAGAGAACTGTCAAAGACTTCATCAAGAATCAACAGGTTAGTCGCAACGCTGTTCTTCATCTTAGCAATTGTGCGCCAAGTAAATAGCAGTGCCAAGTCAATTCTCTGCTTCTCGCCTTCGCTAAACGAAGCGTAACTGAAATCGTCGCGATGACGAGACTTGATTGTTTCATCAAACTTCTCGTCAAGATTAAACTGAACAAAGAAGTCCATGGCAGTCAGATATTTATTCACCAGTTTATTGATAACTGGAAGGTATTGCCGAATAATCTTAGTCTTAATACCAGTGTCCTTGAGAAGTGTCGACACAGCGTCCATGTAATGCTTTTCTTCATTAAGTTTCGCCTTCTCAGAATTCTGCGCAAGAACATCTTTTGCGAATTCTTTCAACTTATCTTTCTCAACGTCTATATCTGCAGTCTTAGTCGTGATGTCATTAAGTTCCAGATTCAGTGCTTGGATTAATCGTTGCGCAACAATAATTTCATTATTGTTTGAAAGTATCTCCTTGTTAATCCTGGAGATTTCTTCTGATATTGTCGTATCTTCTGCAATCAGTTCCTGAAGTCTCGCAAATTCTTCCGAGAGTTTTGCCATTCCTTCGTTGAGGGTTTCGACCTTACTCTTGCGTTCATCCACGAGGGTGGACTTGTGCTCGTGTGATATTCCTTGCTTACATGTCGGGCAATCATCCGTGTCCTCATAGAAAGAAATTTCTTTTTGGATATCGCGGAGTTGGGTTGAAAATTTGGTCTTGAAAGATTCAAGTTTCTTTTGCTTTGTGGCGAGGTCGCCGAGCGCTACCTTCGCATCTTCTTGTGTAATCTTCTTACCCTCGAGCGTAGTAACAAGACTTTGGAAACTGGCGATCGCAAGTTCGCCCTCCTCAATTCGCGATTGAATTTCATCAACACGTTTCTCTTTGTTTGCCTCAAGAGTATCTACATATTCTTTCTGAAGTGTTGCTCTTTGTTTCAGAACCTCGAGACGATTATCTGCAGCAGTCAACTTATCTTTGACATCATTGATCTTGTCTTTCAAGACAGTGTTCATGGTAGTAAAGATCTGAATGTCAAGAATGTCTTCAATAATTTCTCGGCGAGTAAACGCAGGAAGTTGCATGAATGGAGTAAACGATGCGCTTCCCAGAATAACAATCTGAGTAAACGATTTGTAATTCATCTTGAGAATTGATTCCTCAAGATACTTCTGGTAGTCACGAGCAGCAGCGTCTTGGTTAATAAGATCACCGTCTACGTAAATCTCAAACACATTTGGTTTAATTCCACGCACGATCTTATATGACTTGCGACCAGTCTGAAATTCAATCTCAACCATCAAGTTCTTCTTGTTGATGGAGTTGATCAACTGTGGTTTGTTGATGTTACGAAACGGTTTATTGAAGAGAGCAAAGCAAAGTGCATCGAGCATAGTCGATTTACCACCACCATTTTCACCAACGATTAGGGTGCTGGGAGAACGATCCAATTTAATTTCTGTAAACTGGTTTCCAGTCGACAGCATGTTTTTCCATCGAATAGTATTAAAATTGATCATACGGTAACGTTCTGTGCCTCAACATAGAGAGTCTGTAGAATAGATTTAATGCGAGTCTTTTCTAGATCAGTTTGAATAGTATCAACAAAATCAGAAAGAACAGTCATGGTATCTTCTACACTCATTTCTTCATCTTCGAGTGCATCTGTCTCGAACTCAGAGAAGTCTTCAATAATCTTCAGTTCTAGAAGATTGCAGTCATACAGTTTATCAACGAAGCGATCAAACTTATAGAAGTCTGTTTTCTTTACGACAACTAATCGAACACAACTCCCCACAAGTGTGCTAAGATCAAGCAAACTAGGGTCACCAGTAGTGTCATCATAGTAGATTTTATGAAAGATTTTAAATGGGTTCTCATGAAACTCTACCTCATTCGTTTCCGTTTCGTAAATATGATACCCTCGCGGATCATTATAATCGCTCCAAGTAAACTCATAGGTATTACCAAGATACAAAATATTACCAACGCGACTGCGATGGTGGAAATGACCAGAACAAACGAGAGGAAATCTATCAAAACTCTCAGTACCCATTCCGTGGTCATTCTTATGCCCACGATACATTTCGAAACCTGAAAATTCAAAGTGTCCAAATACTGCTTGTGCATTACTGTTTTTCACAACCTCCATAGTTTGATCATAGTTACCCGAACAAATCCAAGGAACAAGCAGTAGATTCTTTCCGTCTAATCTAATTTCTTCTGCGTCAGAATATGTGATTACGTTAGGATATTCCCTAAGAAGCAGATCGAGTGCGTTGACTTCATTGGTGTTCTTGAAGAAAGTGTCGTGATTTCCTGCAATCATGTGAACCTCGATACCAAGTTCGGCAGTTCGATCAAAGAAATACTCACGACACTTCTTTAGTGTATTGAAATTGATATACTTCCGACGATCAAAAACATCACCCAGATGGATGATGGTTTTAATTCCTTCGCGTTCGAGATGCGGGAAGAAAACTTCTGTGTAGAATTTATTAAAGAAGTTATCAAACGGAATTGAATCCGATCGCGCACCGAAGTGGGTGTCGGTGATTAATGCAACTTTCATGTGTTAAGCAAAACGACCGATTGCGTTAATCTCGGAACGGATTTCTTTGTAGTGACGATCCATAATTTCCACGACTAGTGCCTTTTCGGTTGGAGTTGCACCTCTGGCATCAACATAAAGATTCGCGTTAAGAGTCATTTCACCAACCTCTGTTTCCATGTCACTGGTCATATCACTATAATGCATGTGCGTATTCAGTTGCATATCAATCTCGCTTAGTAGCAGGGGCAGAAGCATTTGCGTCAGGCGTAATTGCATTTTCAACTGCTGCCTGTGAAACTTCTTCGGGATCCGCATCACCCTTAGTACGAACTAGAGTAATCTGTCCACCACAGATCATATAGTGCTGTCCTGATCCGAGACGACTAGATTCGAGATAGATGCATCCAGGATTTTCCTGCGAGATCTGAGTAACTTCAATCTGGTGACCAACGGTCTTGGAGTAGATACCATAACCACCAATAATAAACAAAGTACCAAACACAACAGTTGGCCAGTTGTCACCAAACCACTCACTAAACTTATTCATAATACCTCCATCATTTTTGACTTCCTTCACTATACCTGATTTCTCAGGGAATGTCAAGGGAATTTTCTGGTTCTTTGTCGAAATATTTTGGTCTTCGCTTTTTGAAGACTGGTTTTGCTGCTCCATCTATTTGTTCTCCATCATATGCTTCGTCAATTTGTTTGCGTAGATAATTGATAAATTCATTTGTATGTTCAGAACCATCTGCATCCTCAGTAATTAGTTGACTGATGTCGATGTTCTGAATATATCGATACTTGGTTGCTGTATACTTCTTCTCTTTCTGGATACGGCGTAAGAAGGCATAGTAAGTAATCTGAGTGAAGTAAGCAAAGGGATTGCTAGACTTAGCAGGATCGAAGTTGTCGATGTAAGTAATACAGTTTTCAATACCATCTAGGATCATCTCCTCGCGATAGGTGTAGTTGATGAAGTTGGATTTGTATGCCAAGTGATTGGCAATCTTAACAAAGCATTCACCAAGATAATTGGGAACGCGAGGTTTCTGTCTGTCTTCACTCTTTGCGAGTTGCACAGAGTTGCGATATTCTATCATCGCTGCTAAAAATTCTTGGTTGTTCACATAATGAACATTGTTTTTTCTGTTTAGTTTTTTAACCATTATGTATCCTTATCTTTCAGTAACCTTTATACCTCTAAAAACAATAAAAGTAAATGTTTTTTTCAGAAATAGCTTTACTAAGTCACGTTTTTATAGTATAACGACTATGTCGCCTATGAAAAAATCAATTTAATAAGTTTCTACTACGTAATACTTCTGCTTCGAAGTTGAGTTCTTCGTAGTCTTCCTCTGGGGGCAGAGGGGCAACATCCCGTGGCAGTTCCACGTATTGTTTATATTGCGCCAGGAGTTGTGGTCGGAGAGAACAGGTCAGAAGAATTTCTGAAATTGGAATACCATATGAGGTATTAGCAGAAATTCCAATCCAAGGTTTCAGTAGAAACGTTTCACCCGCCATAGCATTTTGCATTACTGGAATTGCTACTACTGCGATTGGGTTCTCAACAAGAGCAAGTCCATCTTTATATTCAAATATGCTGGCGATTAACACCTCGCCGCTCTTCATTTTAATTACTTGTGGATTATCATCCATTCACTGGTATCCTTACAATTTTGTATTTGAAACCTTCTTCATTGTATATTTTAATTCTCTCGACCATGTGGGTAAGAGTATAATTTTTTCTGCTCTTCCAACTTAGGTCGTCTCCAATGTCAAATAAGTTACAGGCAGTTTTATCATTACCTTTACGAAGACCACGACCGATCGACTGGAGATTTCTAATCCTAGATTTAGATGGCGATGCGAAGATAACATTATGGAGGTTACGTATATTTATTCCCGTTGAAAATGTTCCATACGAGGCAATAATAATTGCATCATTTTTTGTTTCTGTAATCTGACGAACTGACTCTCTATCACCAGTATCTGTTCCGCCATGAACAAAGAAGACCTCACGATTTGCTGCTGCTTTTTCTCTGATCATATCATATAAAATTGCACCGTGTTTCTCTACAAATTGAAACAGCACCAGAGTGTTACCCTTCTGAGTAGTAGCAAGGTTTTTGATAATATTGTTGCGCTTTTGATGCGATACCAACCAGTCCATTTCTTCTTGGTATGTTAGTTTGGTAACTGCCTTTCTTTCCTCCTCGGAATATTCTAAAGCAAGACAAGTGATATTCAGATCAGCAACTGAACCCTGATCCATAAGTTCTTTGGTGGAGATAACTTTCTTTACCTTACCGAAGAGACCCTCTAGAACCAACTTATGTGTCTTGGTACCATCAAGAGTACCAGTAGTTCCGATTCTAAACTTTGTGTTTACACATTTATCGAAAATAGAGGTTAGCGATTTCGCTTTGAAAAGATGCGCTTCATCCCCATAAATGACATCAAACTCATCAAAAAACTTTTTAGGCAATTTGTAGATTGATTGCCACGTTGATATCGTAATGGGATACTCATTCGACTTCTCGAACCCTGAATAGATTCTCGCACAATTGTAACTTGCTTTCCAGTCTGTTTCTGAGGCATAATCTTGAAAGTCCTTATACATCTGTTCAACCAGAGATGTGGTTGGAACAATGATTAGTTGCTTGCGCCCAAACTGCTGATGGTAACGCATTAGTAGATAGATGATTAGAGATTTACCAGAGGCAGTTGGAGAGAGCAGCAGAGTGCGACCAATACGAATCGCATACTTTACAGCGTCTAACTGATAATCTCTTGTTTGTATGGGATTACCTTGGGAGTGTAGATTTAAAGAGTTAGCAAACTCTGTCACATCTTCGAGACTTACTGGATCGCCGATCCGTTCAATATCGAGATCCACTTTATAGTCTGAACGTTCTGCGAATTCGCGAAGATATGGCAGTAATCCAACATAAAGTTCTTTGGTCCACATATTGAACAGTCTTGCTTTACCATCCCACATACGTGCTTTGTATAGCGGCATGAAGCGTGCACCTGGAACGTCGAACGTAAAGAAATCGTTCAGTTCCTGTGCGATGCTGGGATCAGATTCAATATGAAGATGGACTTCATTCTTTTTGGTTACTTTTAAGTCAGACACTACATCAATCCGTTGGTGAATTTCGTCCATTCAATGGCATTTTTGATTTCCCACGCACGACCATTCAAGGAACGAATGATTTGCTCTAACTGGTAATGGACTGCTTTTATATATTCGACTTTGTCGATCGACTTGATGACATCTTCGTCGCAGTTGATAATCTCATCCATTTCATTCTTGAGTGGTTTAACACCTTGGTATTGTAACCATCCATTGTCTTCTAGTTCTTCGCGTGTCATTTCTCCGCGATAGTATTTGAATTTGTTTCTGCGCAACCGTAGATTATCTGCTTCAAATTTTCGCAGTTGTAGTTTTGAATTTGTTAGCAGATTCAAATACTTTGCATGTAATTCTGCTGTTTGTGTGGATGATTTACCAAGATCAAGATCATTAATCTTACTATCTTTATTCCACATTTCTTGAATTTCAGTAAGTTTCATAATAACACCATAATATTTAGAGGGGTTCGATTGTATACCTTCTGTATTTGAAGGCAGCAATACCAACAAGGTATTCTACATTTCCACTGGCGATATCAAAATCCAGTGCTTCTAGACTGACAGGAAAAAGATCATAGTATCTGATCTTGACGTTTGGATTGTTGTCCGAGTCTAGGATAAAGAAATCTGCGTCAGAGAAATTCGTTACTGCGCCAAGACGCTTCTCTGGAACTGCTGGGAATCTGTATTGCTGATCAGCATTCCATTTCTTATATTGTTCATGATTATCTGGGAAAGAAAGTCCAGTCAACCAATTATATAGTTCGATGTAATTCGACATATTTTCTTGGACTAGAAAGCGAATAATTAGTTCGCCATACTGTGGTTTTTCACCAGGATTAAAAAGAGGTGAGAGTGGAGTCTCTGTTGTAGTATAACCAATGCTGAATGCAGGGATATTTGCTGCCTGACAGAAATATGAAACGTTCGGCAGAGTGTGAATCTGGAACTTAAATCCGTTTGGTTTTAGATAATCGAGATCACTTGGTTGACTGCTCGACCAAGATGCTTCTGATACATTTGTTGTATTGGATAACATAAGACTTTCCTCCCTCATATTTATAATGAAAATGGGGAGAGCATTTCTGCTCCCCCCAGTTTCTTAGCAACCCTCTCTCTAACGGAGAGGTATCGATTACATAAGGTTAGTAACCTTAACGCGACGATAGTAGTGGTTGCGGTTGGCAGTGAATGTATCACCGTCAGTTGTGCCGTCCGACTTAAGAACGAATGGGTTAGCGATCATGCCGTAACGAGTCTTGAAACCAATTTTTGGTTGGAAGGTGTTAGGATCGATAGCACGAACCATTTGTAGTGGAACGTATGGGCAATAGAAGATACCAGCGTCGTATGCGTTTGGACCCTTATAACCAACAACATAGAACTGCGATGCAGCACCAGTGTTTGCTGAATATGGATCAACGTATACCTTGTAGCGTCCGTTCAGAGTACCAACAAAGGTGTTACCTGTGTCGTCTGAAGAAAGAGTTGGCGAACCACCAAGAGCGCCACCTGTATCCAACATACCTGCCATACCAAGAGCAGCAGCAACGTCTGACGAACAGACGATGAAGTTACCCTTACCACGACGGGTGTCTTGCGCGATTACGTTAGCATCACGTTCGATGTTGAACAGAAGACCCTTGAAGCGTTCTACGCTCCAACGACCGTTTGAGTCAACGTCAAGGTCGAAAGTACCAGCAGTCGCAGTCGAAGCAGCACCAGTCTTAGCAACCTTATAGATTGTGCGGATAACTTCACGGTTGATTTCAGCAAGAATTTCTTGCGAAAGGATGTTCGAAAGTTCGCCTTCAGCGTCAAGACCGTGAATTGCCTTGAGATCCTGTGCCAGTTCGACAGTGTATTCTGCCTTCAGTGCACGAGTCTTAGCAGTAACGGTTGTCTTCTCGATTGAGAATGCCATTTCGTTGAAGTCATCGCCCGAAGGATCGCCAAGTTGTTCAGCGTCCGAAGTAGCAATACCAGTACCAGTTGTATAAGTACCATCAACAGGGTTTGAACCGTCGTGAGCACCAGTACCCGAGAAGTCTGTATCTGCTTCATTGAAGAGAGCTTCAGCACCGTCCATTGCGCTGTAACGTGACTTCATTGCGAAGATAAGACCAGTTGGACCCGACATTGGTTGAACACCAGCAACGTCATATGCCATCAGGTTAGGAAGCGAACGACGTACGAGCGAAATAAGAATTGGATCGTATGTGTCAACGCCACCGCTTGTTAGCGAGTTAGCAGCAGGTGTAGTTTCGAAGAGAGCAGACTTTTCTTCACGAAGAGCCTTTTCTTGGTTTTCAAGAACTACTGCAGTAACCGCACGACGATATGGATCCTTGATCGAGTCCAGACCTTCGTGGTTTAAAACAGGTTCCCACTTCTTTTGTAGTGATTCTGAAAGAAACATTTAGTTTTCTCCTTATAAGGTGATTTTTTATCAACTTGATTATTTATAAAATCTTAGTTTTTACCGACGGCTTTGCTGATTGCGTTCGCATAAATCGACATAACTGTATTGTCCTGGACTTCAGATTCTAGACCATCTTCCAGGGTGCCTTCAGAAATTTGGCGTGTCGTTGGGAAATAATTTTCCTTGATCACGTTTAATTTTTCTTCAAAGATTTCTGCGTTCTCGAATTCTACATCGTTAACAATACCAGCAAATCTTTCGGCGTCGGTTTTTGCAAGGTTTTCAGTTACCTTAACAAGAACACTTTCCTTCTGAAGTTGGATATTCGAAGCGTGCAGTTCTACATTAGCAGATAGAGTTTCGTCCAGACGACTTGCTAACTCGTCGATCTGGTCTTGCATTTCACCAAGCACATCATATTTCTCTTCAGGAACATCGATGTAATGCTCAGCAAATAGGTTTTTCATACCATCGATGAACGATTCAGTAATGTCGGCACGAAGTCCGTTTTCAACTGCAAGTTCGTTCTGCTCAACCCACTGTTCTGCAACATAGGTTAGGTATGAGTCGATCTTTTCAACAAGATCATTCTTATATTCATTAATTTGGTTTGCTGCTTCTTCGATGAGAGCATCTTCCAGTTCAGCAACCTTAACGTTTGCTGCAGCAGTTACCATTGCTTCAAAGAGCGATGATGCCTTGCCACGGAATTCTTCTGACAGGTCTTCATTCCCGTCAAAAAGAGCAGCAAGTTCTGCAGAGAAATCTTCTTCTAGATCTTCATCTTCGTCGTCGAGATCTTCATCGTCTTCGATTAGATCTTCATCGTCTTCGTCAACCGATTCTTTTTGGACATTGCCCTTTGAATTTGGTTGGTTGACAACAGATGCAGGATCAGCAACAGTTGTGAAATTAGCAGTTCCTTCACCTTTATTACCAGTGAAGTGTTGCATTAGATCGTCCTTAGAAACTGAACCAGATGCCTTGGCACCTTGGTTTTCGTCTGCTTCGCCATCGCGATCTTCGTGTGGCGCATCTTGCGATGAACCCTGACGTGCTAGTGCCTTATCGCCTGCAGTCTTCGAAGGAATTGATGTATCTTTACTTACCGAACCAGCGCCGAGTTCACCAGCTGCAGGACTGCTCTGTGAAGAACCCTGAGTTGGATTAGTAGTGTCACCAGCGGTCGCTTCGGAAACAACTTCTTCCGACAGTTGCTTTTTTGTTAGCAACTCTCTGATTTTGTTTTCTACGCTCATTGTTTTCTCCTAGTTTCGAAACTTAGTATTTTATTTATAAAAATTTATCTTGATGAAAGATGCGACAAGAAACGCTGGAAGACTTGCAGTTTTGCTTCTTCTAGTTGTTTCTTGCTTGCTTTCTTGATATATTTCTTAGACATATCGCATGCTTGCTCAGTCCAGACTCCATTAACGACAACCCATTCTTTATTTTCCATAATACCTTGAACGAAGGCATCAGGAGCAGATGGGTCGGCGACAATATCAGCAGCGGTGGCAAGATAGAAGTCGTTCTGGACTTCATTGATGCCATCTTTGTTTGCCTTCAGAGTTCCCATACCACGCGACGAAACACCAAGTTTCGCACCACCTTCGATAAGACCCTTGGCAATATTACCCATTGGTGTATCCATGAGTTTTGCTTTACCAATATAATTATCTCCATCTTCTCTAAGAGAGACAATCATATGTGAAACACGATCGAGATTGATGGATGGACCATCTGGGTGACCAAGTTCACCGAGAGCGCGATTCGATTTTACGTAACTTTCGTTGTATCTTTCAACTTCTTTCTGCATAATCTCTTTTGGATAAACACGACCATTGCGGTTTTGGAGATTTGACTGAAGGAAGATACCTTCGATAAAGTGTGTCTTCTTACCGTTTGTTTCTTCGGTAAGGATGTTGATGTCTTCAACGACTTCTGTGATTAGTTTCATCCTAATGTTCCTCCGTCATATCCGTTGCCGTCTGTATCCAGAGGGGCATTTTGGTGTTGCTGCGGACCATAACCAGAGACCTTAGCAAGTTCTAAGACCACTGAACCAGTTCCTGAAGAAAAGTCAACAACAATGTCGGATCCGTTTTCTTCGTTGTCAGACCATCCCATAAATTCCATCTTACCAGTTCCA
>Ga0222712_10005198_pt1 | contig 13323 bp, 13 predicted proteins | sample C33_657DmetaG_FD_165043 | JGI IMG/M metagenome (GOLD analysis project Ga0222712, IMG submission 165043) | Estuarine water microbial communities from San Francisco Bay, California, United States - C33_657D | ecosystem: Environmental > Aquatic > Marine > Unclassified | place: USA: California...
CATCGAAAGATGCGGGCCTATAGCTCAGTTGGTTAGAGCACCTGACTCATAATCAGGGGGTCCCAGGATCATGCCCTGGTGGGCCCACAGCCGAAAGGCAACATTATCAAGGGTTTATGCTGTTAAAAGCGTAGACCCTTTTTAGTTGAAGTAAATCCCGGCCAAGTTTGGGCCAGGTTTTGTCTTTTTAAAAGGAAAACAAGGGATAATGGAGGTGATATAATGGAATTACTTGGCATAATTAAATGTTGGGTACATTAGAAAACTATTTATGTTCCTTTGCGAGAAAAAGGAACAAACTAGAAGCCACTATGTCACTATATTTTTCAAATAATTTGTTCTTTTACAAAACTGAAAAATACCAAAATGAAAAATCTATTTCTAATCTTGAGTTTTTTGATCATGAAGTCTTCCAATATTAATGGGCAAGCAAAAAGCGATTTGGAAAAACAAATTCAAGAAGCTGTAGCTAATTATAGTGTATTAAAAAATATACCATATGGTGTAGATGCAGAACAAATTATGGATATCTATGTATCTAAAGAATCAAGTAATAATAGTGATAAAAATTTTACAGTTGTATTCTTACATGGTGGTGGATGGTATTTAAGTGATAAACAAGATGTACAGAGATATATTCAGCCCTATTTACTTAAAGGAATGAATGTAATTAATTTAAATTATCGTTTAAAAAGAGGAGTTGCCACAGCATCTGTAGATTTGACAGAAGCATTGAACTTCATTCAAAAGAATAATGGCAAGTATTCACTCAATTTAAAACGTGTTGTACTATCAGGATTTTCTTCTGGTGGACACATTGCAGCACTTGTTGGAGTTTCAGCAAATAACAAAACATATAAGCCAAGTTTAAATAAAACAATTAAAATTATTGGTATTGTTGATTTTTCTGGACCAACAGATCAACTAGATATTGTTGAAAAAAGATTTATTGATTGGAAATTACAAATTAACAAGGAAATAAGCTCTACCGACATTGGCAATGCCATGTTTCCAGATGATGGTTATGCACCCAAAGAGTCAATCATTAAATACGAACCTATAAGCTACTTTGATAAAAATGATCCGCCTTTCTTCTTATGGCATGGCGGAAATGATGATCAGGTATTTCCTAGTACTTTCGAAAATTTTATTAAGCTATTAAATCAAAATCGAACCAAAAATGAAATAATGTTTAATCAAAACGCAGGACACTCACCTAAATCAGGAGAATTAAAAGAAGCGTACGATCAAATATTCATATTTCTTGATAAGCTATAAATAAATACCACTTCAGTTTATTTATATAATAACTGAGAAGATGTTAAATTTTAATAGATAACTCTAATTTTCCACCTAATCCTAATTCAACAATTTTTTGAAGATTAGATAATCGTACTTCTTTAATATCATTTTCTAGTTTAGATATGTAAGATCTGGTAGTGCCAACTCTTTCAGCTAATTCTTCTTGGGTTAACCCCGCTCCTAATCTTGCTTCTTGAAGCAAAGCGCCCAATTTAAAATCATGGTAGCCTGCTTCTAATTTATCTCTCTTAGAAGTTCCCTTAACTCCGTAATTCTTTTCCTTAAATTGTTCCAAGGTAAAAGTGTTATTTCTCGTTTTCATAGTCTTGTTTAATTTTCAACGCCTTTTCAATTTCTTGCTTAGGTGTTTTTTGAGTTTTCTTTTGAAACCCATTAGTTATTATAATTAGTTTTCCTTGATCAAAAAAACAGAATATTCTAAAAATATCATTCCCTAATTGAATTCTGATTTCATACAAGCCATCTGTCCCCTCCAAATGCTTCAGAAAATGTTCTGAAACTCTTTCTAATTCTTCAATTAGTGTAAACGTCCAGATTATTTTATCCTTAACCTTATCCTTTTGTGCAGAGAAAAACTCTTGGAAGTACTCTTTGTAAAATACTATTGTCCTTATTTTTTTACTTTCTGACACATTACAAAGTTAAGCATTAATGTTGCACTAAAGTGAAACATTAAAATAAATTTTCTCTGCCACATTCTCTGCCAGGTTTTCACGAAAAACGGGTTAAAAGAGGTAAAATATGAGAAATATTAATCTATTTCAATCTTGTATCCTAATGATTATCAATAAAAGAAAAGGAATAGAATTCCACCAGAAACCCTCATAATCAGGGGGTCCCAGGATCATGCCCTGGTGGGCCCACAGCCGAAAGGCAACATTATCAAGGGTTTATGCTGTTAAAAGCGTAGACCCTTTTTGTTAGTTGTAAGTCCCGGCCAAGTTTGGGCCAGGTTTTGTGTTTCAATAAGGAAAACAGGGGTGAATAAATGTGAAGGGGTGGAATTGGAGGAACCTGATTAATTATCTAGTTTTAAAAAATAATTAAATCATGTTTGGAAATACTATAATTAATAACAATGTTATTACTTTTTTGGCTGATGATTTCAGCACCAATAATCGTTATAAAAATAAATGAATCTAAAAGCTATGATCCAGCAAATAGAGAATTAATGAAACCATATTAATAAAAATGAGATTTTAGTTTACACTATTTCAATCTCAATTATAAAATATGAATTATTAATGAGGACAATTACAAGATATTTAAAACCCTAATTTAATTTAAAGTCTTGAAACCTGAAGATCGTGAAAACTTCATTTTAGGTTTAAAATTTTCTAATGCATCTGATGGGTCTACCTTTGACAAACGAAGTTTTGAAAAATTGATTTTATCAATAGTCACTTCAATCAATTTAACTTCTTCAATAATTCCTTTTGCAGAATTCAATAAATTATCAAAAACATTGATTTCAAATTGATTCAAATTTGGAACGTTGGCGAATATTTCATTAGCAGAACGAAGCACTACACTGCACATAAAATCTTGTAAAATTAAATTATATTCAGAAGTAGCTATCGCTTTATCAACTAGTTCTAGTCCATTTTTACGGATTTCCATTTTAGTTGTTGGTACAACTTCACTAGTGTTCAAAATTATATCTAAACGTGTATGATCTTTCTTAGATTCAATAAGATATTCACAACCGAACTCTTCTAAAAAAGAAAGAATATTGCACGTTTTAAGTAAATCTTTAACGCCACTTTGATCGCCCTTCTTCACTTTCGAAATTAAGGAAGATAATTCAAAATCGGAAAGCATAGATGCTTTAAAATCTTTCCATAGACTGAGATTTTTATTATTAAAATCTTGTGAATCTTTTTCGATTTGGGATTTTGCATTTTTGAAAGCATTTTCTATACTTTTTATAGAACCTTGATAGTCTTCTATTTTATTTTCAATTTTTATTATTTCCTGAGTAAGTTTTGTATACGTCAGATAAGGCTCTGAATTTAGCAACTTATGCTTTTCTGCAATTCGGTCTTGTTGAATTTTTTTAGCTTTTTTATTAATTTGACCTTTTAATAAACCTAAATAGTCTTCTTTGAAAAATTTAATAATAAATTTAGGAGTCTTATCTATAATGTTCGTTTTCACTTCTTCTAGTATCATCTCTAAATCTGAGATGATACGAATTTCTTTAATACAAATATCTGCAGCTTCAGTTTCCCAATCTTTATTACTAGGCTTATTCTTTAATTTATTAATATCATTTTGAAATTGGGCAATTTGTTTTTTATAAAAATTGATTGTCCATTTACGATTTTTTTCCATTGATTGAAATACAGATTCCAAATCAAATTCAATGGAGGGCAAATCATGATTAGATAAATAATTAAAATTGTACAAGACCGATTTGCTGATAAAGTTGAAATTTGAAAAATTATTTGCCAAAAGATACTCACTTGGACTAATCTTTAATGCAGCGACTACTTTATCTATAAATTTATCTTCTGTTCCACTTATACTCGATGAGCCGGATTCAGTTGTTGCAAACACCATCTTTTTAACAAAGGCCAATGCTTGGAAACGAAGAAAAATCGGGCCATTATTTAAAGTTTTGCAGCAACGTTGAAAAAGATCATCTTGATAAGGATTATCTAAATAGTTCCAAAATGCAGCAATCTCTTCATCATTCAAACCTAAAACTTGACCTAATTTCAATAATTCTTCAGCTTCTTCAGTAGAAAACTTTTTTCCAGAGATAGATTTTCGGGTATCTGCTGATGCAGCCAAACAAGATAGAATCATTAAAGAATCTATATAATCTAGTGAATAGTCGTCTTTATGATAAAATGCACTCCAATTATTTTTAATATATTCACTCCTATTATCTATTAGTGTGTATTGATCTAAATCAAATTCAGATGGTTCAACCTTGTGTATGTCTTGAATCACTTGTAAATAATTCAAACTAGCAGATAGTTCTTCTGCATTAGAATCAATTAATTCTTGCTTCAATTCCTCTTGCTCTTCTTTTTCTAATCGCTTTTGTTCTTTGGCTCGTGCAATTTCTCTTTGCTCTCTATATTTAAGTTCTAGCTTTTTTTCTTGAAGACGCATTTTCTCCCTTTCTATTTTGTTTTTTTCAAAATCGCGTTGCTTCTTTATAGCTTCCTTTTCTTTCCTTCTTAACTCATTATTTTTATCCGACGTACTCACCCTAATGGGTGTTGCATGACCATTGCCAAATATTTGATTACTCAACCATTTACCTGTATTTTTTCCTAATTCACGCTTTAATGCATTACTATAATTACCCATGATAATTTTTTTCAATAACTAGAACTGGATGTTCACCATTCATTATATGTATAAATTTCTATCAAATGATCGGAATACATTCCAGTAATTAAATCGGCAATGACTCAATTTATGCTACACATATACAATTAAATATATGTAATGTTCGAATTCTGATTCATGCAAGATTTCTTCTAATTTTTGTATCTCGTCAAAGCAAGTATTTTTAACACTTATTTTTTCAAAAGCTCTTTCCAATAAATAAGTTTTGTTTTGTGTTTTTCTAAATCCCTTTGGCGAATTAAGATGTTATTTGCGATGCCCTCAGTCTTATACTTTTGTTGTTTGGCACTTTTTAGTTGATCTTTCAAGGTTGCAATCATCCTTTTTGTTAATTCAATGGCTCCTTTTGCTTGTTCAATCTGGCTTTTGATTTGATCTTTTGTCATATTAATAATTTTAAAACAAAAATTTAAAAAACTGCATTAGTTAGGAAAATATTATTTACCTCAAAATCAATACCATTTGAATTTATTTATTACCATAATTTCAAAATATCTCAAGTATTTTTTTACAGAGTCGTTATAATTATTTTCGTGGTTAATTATTCAGCAAAGGCTTTTGCCCAGTCGTTCTCTTCAAAGAAATCCTCAGCGTTGCCTTCATATGGTTCTTCTTTAATCAGTTTTCTTACAAACTGCGAACACTCATTAGGGTCGAGTTCGAAAATGGCTAATACTTCACTGGATTCGATTTCGGTTGAGATCTCATAGATTTTTCCTTCATGAAAACAGTAGGCTTCACCTTTAGACTCAAGCTCATATCCTTCCTCCTCTGCTTCATCCACTGCGTCCTCAAATCCGAAGAAAATCTTGAAATCACCATCGTCATTATTACCCATAACCTGTTCAAGGATCAGAATACCTTCACTATTAAGCTTACTATGAAATTGTGATAGGTTTGAAATTTGGAGTTCTTTGCTCATTGAATTATTTGTAATTTTTTTAATTTGATTATAAATATTTTATTATTTGCATAAAAAACCGCTTTATCTTACAAGTTTATACCAACAACATATAAAATTTAACTAATTTCTGTGCTTTGAAGCAAGCAGTTATTTTGTATACAAAGTATTCTAAAGTCACTATTTAATTCTTTAAAATTATTGTAACAATTATAATGAGAATTTAAATTACAATCAGGGTACATTCTAGTACAAATAAACTTTTGACATATCTAGAGCATATTTGTTTTATTATTGTCTAGAATTTTTAATATATGCAAAAATATTATCAAATAAGTGATAATGAGCGTCAGTTTATAAAAAACGGGATTGAAGAAAAATTTAATTTGAAAATCATTTCTACGAATGATTGCAAGTTACTTGCTGAAATTATTTTTGATAAAGTACATATATTAATAAGCTATAATACACTCAGAAGATTTTTTAATATATTATCTAGTACAAATTCACCAAGTTCATTTACGGTTAATTTATTATCAACCTTACTTGGATTTCCGGATTTTATTTCCCTCAGGGAACACAGAATAAATGCAAATAGAGATTTTATTCATGAAAATTTACACCTCCTTCATTTGCATGAAGGTATTAATACTAATATTTTAAATGAAATTATACCCTTGCTTCATGAAAACCATTGGGAAAATATATATCAAATCAGATCCTTGATTGATTTATTCATAAAAAAAGGACAATATGAATTGATCACATTATTTTTCGATAAAAATATTGATGAAAACAACCATGAAGAATTGTATAAATATTATGTTGCCTTCCAACCTATTCACGCCGCTGCAACATTAAACAACAAGCCACTTATAAATTTTATTAGTAAGAGTATTAATAAGTATAAGGTAGTACAACAAGTCTTGTTGCAACTTTATGTAGAAGAGAGTAAGCTAGAAGATTACTACGGAGCTTGGATAAATAATTGTTCTGAATATTTTACTTCTGATGCTCATATTTTTTGTACTTGCATTAAAGTGCAGTTCCACTTTTCTAAAAAAGAAAAGGATACAGCAAAAATATTATTAAACCAACTCAACGCACAAATTAGACAGTATTCGTCTAAAATCCATCCTATCATGCTAGGAAGAATTGCAGCCTGGAATTTTATCATAAAAAATGACAGTTCTTACCTTGAAAGGTATATAGTTAAAAATTCAGACGTATTTGACAATATTTCCACACTGACCTTTTTTTATAAATTACTATATTTTTATGGTACTAAAAAGCAATTTATTAAGTTTGATTATATCACTTTGCTTCAGACCGAAAATCTTCAAAACTCCAACAAGCCATTTAATATTAAAACTGAATTGAGTTTATTTTATTTGATATTAAGTAGATATTATTTAGAAACTAAAAAAATAGATTTAGCACTAAATACTTTTGGTAAGATTGATAAACGATACCAATTTTCGTGTTCATCGGACTTCTTTATGAAAGAGTATGAATTACTTAGTAGTGCATTAGAAAATTAAGGCTAGTATTACCTCATAAATTTATAGTTCATTTACATCAATGTAAGATTTTTCTAGAATAGGGCAGATTAATAAAAAGCAATATGACAATTAAAGATTTCAATGAAATGGTTGAAAACGATTACTGGAATCAAAGTATTCAGTCGATTGATCCCGTGAGTGATAATTGGTTCCCCCTAATGAAATATGATGAAGAATATGGACTGTCTCAATCATTAGATAATATCCGATTTATTTCGCTAGGTTTGAATCCATCGTTAACAACTTCATTTTCCCAATATATTCATTCAAATATTTTAGAAGTAAGAAAACAGTTTGACTTCAAAAACGAATTAAAATATGGACAAGAACGATACGAATTTTATATTAAAAATAAATCGAGTGCCATAAAAAAATTAATTGATTATCAAGCCCGTTTAAAATATAATGATAAAGACAAAGAGCAAATACAGTATTTTTCTCATTTAACTTCATTTTTTGAAGAAATAGATGAAAATATTTCATTCAAGAATCATGTATTTCATTACGATTTTTGTCAATTGAGATGTACAGATTCAAAGGAAATATGGGATATGTTAAGCTCAAATTACAAACTGCTAGCACATCATTTATTGAAGATAATTGACATAGTGAAACCAGAAATAATATTTGTTTTCAATGCTTTTTTGTCTAAGTTACTTATTGAAAATGATTTTTTTTCAATAAAAAAAATTGATAAAGCAAACGGATGTTATTTTTTAAAAGGATCACACGAATTTTACCCAAAAATCATTCTAGCAAATCAGCTTTCAGGTGGTGCAACTTCTATAGTTTATAGGGATTTACTCGTTTGGAATACACAAAGAATATTGGGTTTTTGAGGTCTTTTTTCTATCATATTGGAAAAAACGCACATATTGACCATGCTATATCGCTCTAATTTGACCATTTTTAGCATTGATAATCAACATGAAAAGGGGTCAAAGAAAAACGCTATGGGGTGGTCAACGACTGCGTATTTTCCAGTGAAGAGGTGGAAAAATGGTAATTAATTAAATATTTCGTTTACGCTTAATTTAACATCCTAACATGAAGAATTTGTATACTTTCGATTACTAAAAAGACCATCATGGAAAGAAAGGATTTTCTAAAATCAAGTTTGATCATTGGAACAGGTTCAATTATTGGATCTACCCAAGCATTTTCACAAAATTTAACCAACAATGAAATTGATAAATTAGTGGATGCAAATGGAAATTATATTCAACAACCACTTCCCTATACTGAAAGTTTTTTAGAACCTTATATGGATGCAGAAACCCTTCACCTTCATTATACATTTCATCATGGTGGCGCAACAAAAGCTGCAAACAAAGATGCCGCAATGATAAAAAAAGCATTAGATGAGAATAATCTGGAGACTGTAGATTATTGGACAAAGAAACTTTCCTATCACTCCTCTTCTCATATTTTACATTCTATTTTTTGGACAAATTTGATCAATAAAAAAACAGAACCAACTGGCGAACTGCTAAAAAGAATAAATAAGAGTTTTGGTTCATATGACAGACTAAAAGCATTAATTGTGGAAACTTCTAAAAATGTAGACGGCAATGGATGGGGTATCTTAGCCTATCAGCCTTACACAGATGGTTTAATTGTTTTGCAATGTGAAAATCATGAAAAATTAACGCAATGGGGTTGCATCCCATTACTTGTGATTGATGTATGGGAGCACTCCTACTACTTAAAATACAAGAATAAAAGAGCTGATTTTGTAGATGCCATTTTCAATATAATTAATTGGGACAATGTGGCACAGCGATTAAATGGTGCTTTGAAAATGACTTTATAAACCCGGCCAGGTTCCGGGCCAGGTTTTCACGAAAAATGGGTTAAAAGAGGTGATTTATGAGAAATATAAATCTATTTCAATCTTGTATCCTATTGATTATCAATGAAAGAAAAGGTATGGAATACCACTTTAAACCCTCATAATCAGGGGGTCCCAGGATCATGCCCTGGTGGGCCCACAATTAAAATAAAGCCACTTACATGTATTTGTAGGTGGCTTTTATTTTTTTGTGAGAAAACAATGGTTGGAAGTGGGAATAGTTAGAGCCTGATTAAATCTGATTTTATTATACTATTTTGGGTGAAATAATAACCAAATGGAAGTACATCACCCACACCACCCTACACATAAAAAGAAATGGTCTGAATACATTACGGAGTTTGTAATGTTATTCGCTGCCGTGACACTTGGTTTTTTTGTAGAAAATTATAGGGAACACTACGTTGAAAAAATGAGAGAAGGTCAATTTATTCAAGATATTAGAAAGGATATTATTTTTGATTCGGTACAATTATCAAATCTTGATCGTCAAAATAAATTAAGAAGAAGTTATTATGACAGTCTTTTGATTATTTACAAAAAGGGTAATTGGAAAAATGAGATTCCCTCATTACAAAAATACAATTCTGTTTTGTCTGGAAAAATCACTTGGGAACCCCGTCAGGAAACCTATAAGCAGTTGATTAGTACAGGTTCTCTACGTTTCTTCTCAGATCGAAAATTTGTTGAAGACTTGAAGGAGTATGAAATCCAGCTCGCCAAATTGGCTTTTAGAAGACAGAGATTTTTACAGCATATGTATGATTTTTATGAACCCATCAATCAGAAACATTTTATTACATTGTATGATCGTCCAGAAGATAATTATAAAGTAGTTATAGAGTTTCTGAATGGAAAAACAAATGTTGAGAATCCATATTTATTAGTAAAAAAACTCAATCATCAAGAATCGTTTGACATGATTGATTACATGTCTGTTGTTACAACTGCCATTTTACTCGAATCATATGATAATCAAAAATTCGTACAACCATTATTAGAACACTCTCGTAAAATATTAGCATATACTCAAGGCAAAAATCATTAATTGTAAAATGACACACCATTTTACAAAGTTGCTTATTTATTATTGAACATTTTTCTATTGATAATAACCATTAACAAGGGTTTATTTTTTGAGAAGAAAAATAGGGTGAATGAAAGTAAAGGAGTAGAATTGAAAACATTATCTTACTTTCATTTATAATATATAATTATGGAAGTACATCACCCACACCACCCCACTCATAAGAAAAAATGGTCTGAATACATTATTGAGTTTGTAATGTTGTTTGCAGCAGTTACACTCGGTTTTTTTGCCGAAAACATAAGAGAACATATTGCAGAAAATAATAAGAAAAAGGAATTAATGAATATTGTTTCATTAGACCTTCAAAGAGATTTAAATCAATTAGAGTTTCATAAAAAAGATATAACTGTAAAATTAGCAACATGCGACAGTCTTTATCCCGTTCTTAAGTTGGATCCTAAAAAAGTTAATTTAAAATTGTATTATCACCTACTAATAAACCATTTAGCATATTGGGATTTTAATTCGAATAATAAGAGCAGGAATGAAGCAGATGCAAAAGGTTACTTTAGAAATAAAGAGGATGCAGAATTAGCTTACAATATTTCAAAGGTTAACTTTTTTTTACAAGATTATAAAACGTTAGAAGAAGAAGCTGTTCGATTAAGAACTAAGCTCAAAGAACTTTCAGAAGATATGACTGAACATCAATATTATGATAATTGTATTTCACTAAATATAGATTTGTTACCTAACACAATTGGCATAAAAGCTCCAGACGCGAAAGCAGCAAAAAAAACAGCTTACCTAATTTCAAATTTTAAACTAATGTACTCAGGTAGTTTAGGTGATATTGATTCTATAAAAATATACAGTAGCAAGGCCATTGACCTTATAAATAAAAAATTTAAATAATGGAAGTACATCATCACTCACACAAGCCAAAGAAATGGAAAGAATATATTTCAGAATTTTTTACCATGTACACTCCGCTTCTGTTTCTACATTCCAAAAGGTTCCCGTTTTGAAATCACTTGAGATAAATTCAAATATTTTTTGAGCAGATTCTTCTGGTGATAATCGTCCATTAATGTTACTCTTGGAAATATTAGTTCTAACCCAACCTGGATGGACAGAAGCAACAAATTGTTTGCCTTCTAGTCTATTACTTAAAATTTTAGTATACATATTAAGTGCAGCCTTAGACATTCTATATGCAACTGAATCATTTTTTTCGCAAACATTAATTGAACCCATCTTAGAAGATATATTAATTATTTTACCTTCAACATTCAAGTGCTGCAGCATTTGTTCAGTGAAAAATGTTGTTCCTGTCACATTCACGTCAAACGTTTTTTGGAAAGAAATTTCTTCAGGCAATTGAAAATCTAAATCAGGTCCAATACCTGCATTATTAATTAAGATGTCGATTTTTATATTTTCAGTTTGAAAGTTTTTTTCAAATGCAGCAATTGAATCCGAATTTGATAGGTCTAATGAGTAAGATTTGTAATTATTCTCATTTATATTATCAATTCCTGTTGTACTAGTACCGATAACTCTATAACCATTCATTAGTAATAACTTAGTTAAAGCATGCCCAATACCTTGACTTGTTCCTGTTATCAAAATTGTCTTCATCATGCAATATTATTTAAAATAAGACGGTTTTCAATTCTTATATCCCGGCCAAATTTTCACGAAAACGGGTTAAAACAGGAGAAATATAAATTTGTTTCAATCTTGTGTAGTTTTACAAAACCCTCATGATCAGTGGGTGCCAGGATCATGCCCTGGTGGGCCCACAGATAAAATAAAGCCACTTACAAGTATTTTTAGGTGGCTTTTACTTTTTGAGCAGCAAATACAAGCCAACGCCATATAGGGCTACAAGAATGAAGCCTACATAGTTAACACTTTGTTTCATTTTTATTTTTTCTTGAATAAAACTCAATAATAAAAAACTCAATATTGAAAGAATAAGAAACTGAAAAATTCTTTTAATAAAAACTGTTTTTATCAAAAGTGGTAAAAAGAAACCGATAACAATTAGACTGCTGAAAATAAATAGCTTGACTTTAAGTTGATAGGTCATACAGTTGATTTTTTTAATAATTAATTTATTTTGAATAGCCCATACATTGTCTATACACCCTTGCTGATGTTGCAGAACACCTTTCATGCATGAGGTATGCACCACCTATACCAGTTGTAACAGCAGTGGCGCCTAGTATTGGGGTCCCAAAAATTGTTGAAGCTAGTCCACCCAAAATAGATACACCAGTAACAATTGCAAAATCTATATCACAGTCAGACATCGAATCAACATAAGTATCGCAACAACTATTTGAACAGCCTGGTAGATGTTCATAATTAGTGGCAAGCAAAATAACCCTTTCGTAAGAATATAAAAACAATTTTTTAAGTTCTCCATTTGATAGTTTTGACATGTAGGGAAATTTTTGTAGTACATTATTTAATGCAGTTGCTTTTAGATCGAAAAGAGTAACAAGTTGAGTGGGATTACTATAACCACATGAAGCAAAGGCATAGGTTAATTCTTGTTTAGATTTAATAATTTTTAAACTTTCAAATAACTGGGTGGTTTTATGATCATCAATGACAAGATTTTTTTTCCTATTTAAACTTGTAATACATAAATCAAGCATATAATTATTAATAAAATCCTTGTCTTTAAATAATGCTAATTTATACTCATTGATGAGGTATTCATGATTGATACTATTTTGATGTTCTTTATTGCATCCTACTACAATAAATGAGAAAAAAATAAAAATTGTGGCTATTGAATTTAAGCCCAATGGAACAGAGGTTGTTTTTCTCATATATAATTGATTTTAGAAATGAATTGAATGTTCATGCTAAATCTAACAAATTGTTGAAGTCCGTAAATACCGATTTACCGCAATACTTAAATTGGCCAAATAGCTTTTTGTCAAAAAAAACGTTAAGACAAGCCTAATGATTAGGGCAAATAGGAGTTTTGGCTTATTTTCGTGAGGCAATGCACAAAAACAATATGCAATCTAAAAAAATGCTCAAATTTCGATTTATAGTTCTGCTATGCATTGCCTTTCTTTTTCAGCAAGTTTCGTTTGCTACCGAGCAAAATACAATTGGATTTTCTAGCCAACATTACGGGGTCACTCAAAATAACTATTTTGAAAAGGGGAACACAGAAAATCAAGAGCCTCAATTACATCTATTTGTAGAAGCTGAGTCGGAAGACGAAGACGATATCCACAACGAACAGGTTGTTTGTAATGAT
>Ga0222712_10005200_pt1 | contig 13321 bp, 9 predicted proteins | sample C33_657DmetaG_FD_165043 | JGI IMG/M metagenome (GOLD analysis project Ga0222712, IMG submission 165043) | Estuarine water microbial communities from San Francisco Bay, California, United States - C33_657D | ecosystem: Environmental > Aquatic > Marine > Unclassified | place: USA: California...
TACAGGTCTCGAGGGTAGAGTAGCCCGTGATTCACGTACTCTTATTAATGCAGAAGGTAGCGGTGTTGTAGAATATGTAGATGCAAATGAGATCCGTATTCGTTACGAAAGAAATGAGGACGATGTGCTTGTATCATTTGAAGGGGAGGTTAAATCATACCGACTGATTAAATTCAAGAAAACGAATCAGAGTACTTGTATTAATTTGAAACCGATTGTCAAAAGAGGTCAGAAAGTTGAAAAAGGACAGGTTCTTTGTGAAGGATACGCAACTCAGGATGGAGAATTAGCGTTGGGTAGAAACCTAAAGGTGGCTTTCATGCCGTGGCAGGGATTCAACTTTGAGGATGCGATTGTAATTTCTGAACGTGTGGTATCTCAGGATATCTTCACTTCCTTGCACATCGAAGAATTTGAACTTGAAGTTCGTGATACCAAACGTGGAGAAGAGGAATTAACTCCTGATATTCCTAACGTATCTGAAGAGGCTACCAAAGACCTTGATGAGAACGGAATTATCCGTGTAGGTGCCGAGATTAAGGAAGGTGATATTCTGATTGGCAAGATCACTCCGAAAGGAGAGTCTGATCCTTCACCGGAAGAAAAGCTTTTGCGTGCTATTTTTGGTGATAAAGCCGGCGATGTGAAAGATGCATCCCTTAAAACTCCTCCATCAATCCATGGAGTTGTCATTGATACTAAATTGTTCTCCCGTGCTAAGAAAACAACTAAGCAGGAAGAAAAAGCACTGATTGAGAAATTAGATGCTAAACACAATAAAGCAGTTAAGGAATTGAAAGATACCTTGATTGAGAAATTATTCGTCATTGTGAATGGTAAAACTTCACAGGGTGTATTCAATGTATACAAAGAATTGCTGGTAGCTAAAGGTGTGAAATTCACCCAGAAGATACTTACTGAACTTGAGTATGCAAATGTGAATCCAACGAAATGGACAACTGATGAGGATAAAAACGAACTGATTAAGCAAACCCTACATAATTATAACATTAAGCTTAATGAAGAGCTTGGTGCTTATAAGCGTGATAAGTTTGCTATCAGCGTAGGAGATGAGCTTCCTTCAGGAATTGTACAGATGGCTAAAGTTTATGTTGCTAAGAAACGTAAACTGAAAGTAGGTGATAAGATGGCTGGACGTCACGGAAATAAAGGTATCGTTGCGAGAATTGTTCGTGATGAAGACATGCCTTTCTTGGAAGACGGAACTCCTGTGGATATCGTGTTAAATCCATTGGGTGTACCATCTCGTATGAACCTCGGACAGATCTATGAGACAGTATTAGGTTGGGCCGGTAAGGAACTTGGAATGAAGTTCGCTACGCCGATCTTCGACGGTGCATCTCATGATGAGGTTGAAGAATGGGTAGATAAGGCGGGAATTCCTAAATCAGGAAGAACCTATCTTTATAATGGTTTAACCGGAGATCGTTTTGATCAACAGACTACAGTTGGTATCATTTACATGCTGAAACTGGGTCACATGGTTGATGATAAGATGCATGCTCGTTCAATCGGACCATATTCATTGATTACACAACAGCCATTGGGTGGTAAAGCCCAGTTCGGAGGTCAGCGTTTTGGTGAGATGGAGGTTTGGGCTCTTGAAGCATTCGGTGCTGCTAACATTCTTCAGGAAATACTTACAGTTAAATCTGATGATGTTGTAGGACGTGCAAAAACCTACGAAGCGATTGTTAAAGGTGAAAACCTACCAACCCCATCAGTTCCTGAATCATTCAATGTATTGGTTCATGAATTAAGAGGATTAGGTTTAGATATCACATTGGATTAAGTTATAAGTTATAAGTTGTAAGTAATAAGTTTCGACCGATTTACTTACAACTTACAACTTAAGACTTACAACTAAAAAAAAGCTATGTCTTACAAGAAAGATAATAAAATCAAAAGTAATTTCACCTCGATAACCATTAGTTTGGCTTCTCCTGAATCAATCCTGGAGCGTTCAAGCGGTGAGGTGTTGAAGCCGGAAACTATCAACTACCGGACTTACAAACCTGAGCGTGATGGCTTATTCTGCGAGCGCATTTTCGGCCCTGTAAAGGATTACGAATGTCATTGCGGTAAGTATAAGCGTATCCGTTATAAAGGTATTGTTTGTGACCGTTGCGGTGTTGAAGTAACTGAAAAGAAAGTACGTCGTGAGCGTATGGGACACATCAACCTTGTGGTTCCTGTTGCACACATCTGGTATTTCCGTTCATTGCCAAATAAGATCGGTTATTTGTTAGGTTTACCTACCAAAAAACTAGATTTAATCATTTATTATGAGCGTTATGTTGTTATTCAGCCAGGATTAAAGGAAGCAGACGGTATTCTGAAAATGGACTTCTTAACCGAAGAAGAATATTTGGATATCCTAGATACCTTACCAAAAGAAAACCAATATCTTGATGATAAAGACCCTGAGAAATTCATCGCAAAGATGGGTGCTGAGGCTCTTCAAGATCTTTTAGGTCGTTTGGATCTGGATCAGCAGTCGTATGACCTTCGTCATCAGGCAGCAACTGAAACTTCACAGCAGCGTAAAACTGAGGCCTTGAAACGTCTTCAGGTTGTAGAAGCTTTCCGTGGTGCAAATACTCGTATTGAGAATAATCCAGAATGGATGATCGTTAAGATCGTTCCGGTTATTCCTCCTGAATTACGTCCTTTAGTTCCTTTAGAAGGAGGTCGTTTTGCAACTTCCGATTTAAATGATCTTTACCGTCGTGTAATTATTCGTAACAATCGTTTGAAGCGTTTGATCGAGATCAAAGCTCCAGAAGTAATTTTACGTAACGAGAAGCGTATGCTTCAGGAGTCTGTCGATTCACTATTTGATAACTCACGTAAAGTTAATGCAGTTAAAACAGAAGGTAATCGTGCTTTAAAATCACTTTCAGACATTCTGAAGGGCAAGCAGGGTCGTTTCCGTCAAAACTTACTTGGAAAACGTGTAGATTATTCAGCACGTTCAGTAATTGTTGTTGGACCGAACCTGAAATTGCATGAATGCGGTTTACCTAAAGATATGGCTGCCGAGCTGTTCAAACCATTTATCATTCGTAAAATGATCGAAAGAGGAGTGGTAAAAACAGTAAAATCAGCTAAAAAGATCGTAGATCGTAAAGATCCAATTGTTTGGGATATTCTTGAAAATGTATTGAAAGGTCACCCGGTATTATTAAACCGTGCTCCAACTTTGCACCGTTTAGGTATCCAGTCTTTCCAGCCAAAATTGGTTGAAGGTAAGGCAATTCAATTACACCCATTAGTTTGTACTGCATTTAACGCAGATTTTGATGGTGACCAGATGGCGGTGCACTTACCATTAGGTAATGCTGCAATCCTGGAAGCCCAAATGCTGATGCTTGCTTCGCATAACATTCTAAATCCTGCAAATGGTACTCCAATCACTGTTCCTTCACAGGATATGGTTTTGGGTCTTTATTATATTACTAAAGGCCGCAGAACTGATGAAGGTCGTGTTGTTTTAGGACAGGATCAAACTTTCTATTCTCCTGAAGAAGTTATCATCGCTTACAATGAGCGTAAAATAGATCTTCATGCATTCATCAAGGTTAAAGCCTTTGTGAAAGAAAAAGATGGAAATATCGTCAATAAAATTATTGAAACAACTGTCGGACGTGTTCTCTTTAACCAGAGGGTTCCGGTAGAAGTTGGATATATCAATGAACTTCTTACTAAGAAGTCACTTCGTGATATCATTGGTGATGTAGTTAAAAACACTGGTATGGCTCGTGCAGCACAGTTTCTTGATGATATCAAGGAATTAGGTTTCCAAATGGCATTCCAGGGAGGTCTTTCCTTTAATCTTCAGGATCTTAACATTCCTGCAGAAAAGGCTCACCTAATCGAACAGGCTAGTAAGGAAGTTGAAGAAGTAATGAACAACTATAACATGGGTTTCATTACCAACAACGAACGTTACAACCAGATCATCGATATCTGGACTCGTATCAATAACCGACTAACTGCCAATGTAATGAATCAGCTTTCGAGCGATAATCAGGGCTTCAACTCGGTTTATATGATGCTTGATTCAGGAGCACGTGGTTCTAAAGAGCAAATTCGTCAGTTATGCGGTATGCGTGGCTTGATGGCTAAGCCTCAGAAATCCGGTTCAGGTGGAGAGATCATTGAAAATCCAATTCTTTCTAACTTTAAAGAAGGATTATCAGTATTAGAGTATTTCATTTCCACTCACGGTGCTCGTAAAGGTTTGGCTGATACGGCATTAAAGACTGCGGATGCTGGTTACTTAACTCGTCGTTTGCATGATGTAGCTCAAGATATGATCGTTGGTGAGACTGATTGTGGTACATTAAGAGGAATTTATACAACTGCATTAAAAGATAATGAAGATGTTGTTGAGCCTTTATATGACCGTATCTTAGGTAGAACTAGTTTGCATGATGTTTATGATCCATTGACTAATGAATTATTAGTTTCTGCTGGCGAGGATATTGAAGAGCATATTGCTGTTGAAATTGAAAACTCTCCACTTGAGGGAATCGAAATTCGTTCAGTTCTTACTTGCGAAAGTAAGCGTGGTGTTTGTGCTTTATGTTACGGACGTAACCTTGCAACCGGTAAACGTGTGCAGATGGGTGAGGCTGTTGGTGTAATTGCAGCTCAGTCTATTGGTGAGCCTGGAACACAGTTAACATTACGTACATTCCACGTGGGTGGTACTGCTTCGAACATTGCTGCTGAATCTCAGATCAATGCTAAGTTTGATGGAGTAATTGAGTTTGAAAACGTTAGGACTGTTAGTCACGATACTACAGAAGGAAGCCTTGAAGTTGTCTTAGGACGTTCAGGTGAATTCCGTATCGTTGAGCCAGGTACTAACAAAATGATTATGTCTAACAACATTCCTTACGGTGCATTTCTGTATGTTAAGGATGGTGCTAAGATCTCTAAAGGCGACAAAATTTGTAGCTGGGATCCATATAATGCAGTTATTATTTCTGAATTTGAAGGTAAGGCTGAATTTGAGGCAATCATCGAAGGTGTTACCTTCCGTGAAGAATCTGATGAGCAAACCGGTCACAGAGAGAAAGTTATTATTGACACCCGTGACAAAACCAAGAATCCAGTTATCCGTGTAGCGGATAAAAAGGGTAATGGTATAAAAGGATATAATATTCCTGTAGGTGCACACATTGCTGTTGAAGAGAATGAAAAAGTGAAGATCGGACAGATTATTGCTAAAATTCCGCGTTCAACTGGTAAAACAAGAGATATTACAGGTGGTTTACCTCGTGTAACCGAGTTATTCGAAGCTCGTAATCCTTCAAATCCTGCAGTTGTAACTGAAATTGATGGTGTTGTAACCTTAGGAGGTGTTAAGCGTGGTAATCGTGAAATGTCAATCGAATCGAAAGACGGACAAGTTAAGAAATACCTTGTTCCATTGTCTAAACACATCCTTGTTCAAGATAATGACTTTGTGAAAGCTGGAATGCCTTTATCAGACGGATCTATTTCACCTGCTGATATCTTATCAATTAAAGGACCGGCAGCAGTTCAGGAATACCTTGTTAATGGTATTCAAGAAGTATATCGTTTGCAAGGTGTGAAGATCAATGATAAGCACTTTGAAACCATCGTTCATCAAATGATGCAAAAAGTGATGATTGAAGATGCCGGTGATACCCGTTTCCTTGAAAAGGAATTGGTTGATCGTTGGGATTTCCAATTGGAAAATGATGAGATATATGATAAGAGAATTGTAACCGATCCAGGAGAATCTGTTAATTTAAAATCTGGTCAAATCATTTCAGTACGTAAATTAAGGGATGAAAATTCTGTTCTTAAGCGTAAGGATATGAAGCTTGTTGAAACTCGTGATGCAATTGCAGCCACTTCAAGTCAAATGTTGCAAGGTATTACCCGTGCTTCATTGGGAACTAAATCATTCATCTCTGCAGCTTCCTTCCAGGAAACTACTAAGGTATTGAATGAGGCAGCGATTAGCGGAAAACGTGATAATCTGTTAGGTTTGAAAGAGAATGTGATCGTAGGTCACTTGATTCCTTCAGGAACAGGATTACGTCAATACGAACGTATCATTGTAGGTTCACAAGATGAATATGATAAATTAATGGCTTCCAAACAGGAAGAAGTGGACGCATAATTCACACCATTTTTCAAAAAAAGTCCTTCTCAAAAGAAGGACTTTTTTTATTTCATTAAAAATATTTTAGAATTTATAACTTTATGGTATGGAAGAACAGAACATTGAAAATCAATTAAACATTGAGCTTTCTGAAGAAGTTGCAGAAGGCATATACTCCAACCTAGCGGTTATCACTCATTCAAATACTGAGTTTGTTGTAGATTTTATCCGGGTTATGCCTGGAGTTCCTAAAGCCCGTGTAAAATCGAGGATAGTATTAACTCCAGAGCATGCAAAGCGATTTTTGGTTGCTCTTGAAGAAAATGTTGAGAAATTTGAAGCCCTGAATGGTCGTATTAAGATCAATGAAGGTCAGCCAGGGATACCTATGAATTTTGGTGGTCCTACAGCACAAGCTTAAATTGAAAAAGCATCTTAATAAATTACTGTTTGGGAGTCATGACCCTGAGAAATTCAAAATTCCGTCTTCTACGTCGCAGTTTACAAAAATCAGTAATGTGTGGAATAGCTCACAATATCATGATTTTGGAATTGAACGTTTTTTTAGGTTGTTTTTGGTTAGTTCAAAGGTTTTTTTTCCGGTAATCTATATTGAACTGCTCACTCGAAATTTGCCTGCACATTCTAAGAAAATTTATGGTGAGTTTTATGTTATTTTTAAAACTTTAGTACCATTCATTATACTTTTTTATGGTCTTTGGGATCATTATTGGCTCTACGTAATTAATATTTATCTGCTGATAGAGACTTTTTTATACGTTTTCAATAAAATATTTTTACCGGAGCATAATTATAAGGCATTAGCAAACAGGTCGATGATTCTTCTGTTTTTCAATTTTTTTGAAGTTATAGCGTCATTTGGGGTCATATATGCTGCCGGAAATTATCTTAATCAACCAGTTTCAACATGGATAGACGCTTTATATTTTAGTTTTATAACTGGTGCTACTATTGGTTACGGCGATTTTTATCCTATTAATGAGACCGGAAAAATTTTGGTAATTGTGCAGGTAATGAGCACTATTTCTTTTCTATTCTTATTCTTTAATTTTTTTGCACCCCGATCTCAAGATATTAATAGAGGATTGAATTCAGGTACTGAATAATTGGCTCGAGTTCATCAGGCTTATACCATTTGATATCTTCAGATTTCTTGAACCAAGTTATTTGTCTTTTAGCAAATCTTCTTGTATTCTGTTTGATTTTTTCAATAGCTTCTTCTCTATTGCTTTTGCCATCCAGGTAATTCAAAATTTCAGAATATCCAACCGTATTTAATGGGTTTAAATGTCTGTATGATTTCAGGCCATCAACCTCTTCGATCAACCCTTCTTTGATCATTTGATCAACGCGACGGTTTATTCTTTCATATAATATATGGCGATCGGTATTAAGCCCTATTTTGACAATATTAAATGGTCTTTGCTTTTTTATATTAGTTCTTAAGGATGAAAACGTTTTCCCGGAACACTCAAATACTTCTAAAGCCCTGATAACGCGCTGTGGATTAAAGATATCGACCTCATTATAGTAAACCGGGTCAATTTTTTTTAGTCGATCTTGTAGAAATTTAATTCCCTTTTCCTCTAAAATTGTATTAAAGTAGTTGCGAATTTCTTCTGAAGCTATGGGTAATTGATCAAAACCATGGCTTACTGCGTTAATAAATAGTCCGGAGCCACCAGCCATAATTACCTGATCATGATCGAGGAATAATTTATTGATCAATTCAATAGATTCTTTTTCAAAATCACCAGCATTAAATTGATCTAGAATGGAATGGCTATTGATCAAATGATGTTTAACTTCCTTTAGTTCTACTTCTGATGGTTTGGCCGTGCCAATATTCATTTCCCTGTAAAACTGTCGAGAATCGGCTGAAATGATCTCTGTTTTAAAGTGTTTTGCCAGACTTATGGCTAATGATGTTTTGCCAATTGCGGTTGGGCCTGCGATAATGATCAATGTTTTGCTCATTAGCAATCCCGTTTTAGAATTTAATATTCATCCTTTTGGATATCATCAGGATCATAACCATCATTATCTGAGAATTCATCCATGAACTCATCCTTCTCTTCTTCTTCTTCCTCCTCGGTTTCCTGCTCCGTATTGATACCCATTTCGCTCATTTGTTCAAGCTCCTCTGCATCTTCAGGCTGAAAGTCAAGTTCATTTAAAAAATCAAAGTCTTCAGAAACTGCAGTTGTTACTGATGGAATAATTATGGTGCCAGCAATTTTTGGTGCTTCACCCTGACTACGTGATATGCAAGGATAGGTCTTTCCATCTTCCTCACTAAGTATAATTTTGACGAGTTCAACATGAAAGTCAAATGGTCTGTCAAAGTTATAGGTATAATAAAATTTTTGATGAGGATCATCTATGAAACTGCTTAGTTTAGAATTCTCCATTGTAGCAACCCCATTATTGATTTTACGCTGGTTTGGGAGTAAGGCAATTTCCTCTTTTTTTATCCATTGATCACTACTTACATAAAAAGAGGATGATAAATCAGCATTGTATCCTGTTGATTGATGGATAGCACGATGAAGGTCTTCAAATGTTTGATTGGATTTTATATCGATATCTCGTTCAATATCATCATAATCTTCAAAAGAAACCTTAAATCTATAAATTGCCATTTTTATTCTATTATTTTATCAGTATACAAAAATACTATTTGAAAAGACTGAATAGCATTTTTTAATTATTTTTTTGTCCGTCTTTTAGCTAGGTTCGACCGGAATCAATCCCAGGGCTTTTCCTTTTTCTATCATGAACTCATATGCTTCTTCTCTTGAATTTTTAATTTCTCCCTCAAGAATAGCCTCTCTGATTTGATTTTTGATAACACCAACATTTTTGCCGGCACTCAAATTAAATGCCTGCATGATATCTTCGCCACTAATCGGTGGTTGCCAGTTTCTAAGTTGATCGCTTTCCTCAACATCTTTTAGTTTTTGTTTTACAAGATCAAAATTTCGTCGGTATTTTTTTACTTTGTATTCATTCTTGGTTGTTACATCTGCATTACATAACAACATTAGACTATCTATTTCCTCGCCGGCTTCAAATAATAGTCGTCTCACCGCTGAATCGGTCACTACATCCTGAGCAAGCACTATTGGCCTCAGATGCAATTGAACCAATTTTTGAACCAGTTTCATTTTGTCATTTAGGGGAAGCTTAAGTTGCGCGAAGATTTTTGGAACCATACGTGCCCCGCGGTCTTCATGACCATGAAATGTCCATCCATGACCTGGCTCAAAACGTTTTGTTGCAGGTTTTGCAATATCATGCAGAATTGCTGCCCATCTTAGCCATAAGTCATTCGTATTTTCAGCCAGATTGTCAAGAACTTGAAGTGTATGGTAAAAATTATCTTTATGTCCTTTGCCTTCTACCACGTCAATACCATAAAGATCTGACATTTGAGGAAAAATTAGATGCAGAAGCCCTGTATCAAATAAATAAATGAAACCTTTTGATGGCTTAGTTGCCTGAATGATCTTATTTAACTCATCGGTGATTCTTTCTGGAGAAACGATTTTGATCCTTTCACAATTCTTTTTAATTGCATCAATAGCTTCATCATGTATTGTGAAGTTAAGCTGAGTAGCAAACCGAATTGCTCTTAACATTCTTAAAGGATCATCAGAAAATGTTTCTGTTGCATTGAGAGGAGTGCGTATAAGCTTTTTGTCAAGATCTTTTACCCCGTCAAATGGATCTAATAAAGTTCCGAAATTTGAAATATTTAATCCCAGAGCCATCGCATTGATACTAAAATCACGGCGTTTTTGATCATCGTCAAGACTGCCATTCTCAACAATAGGCTTGCGAGACTCTGAACGATAGGATTCTTTTCTTGCTCCTACAAATTCTATTTCAAGATCTCCATGCTTAAGCTGGGCAGTTCCAAAATTCTTAAATACTGAAACTTTAGTTTGTAATAATTTACCAGCAGCTTCTGCAAATTTAATTCCATTTCCAATAACTAGAATATCGATATCTTTGGATGGCCTTTTGAGGAAAAGATCTCTTACAAAGCCGCCTATCACATAAATTTCTGTCTGTGATTCATCTGCCAGTTTGCTTAATTTTTCAAATATGGGATGTTGTAAATATTCTTTCATATAAAACCAGATCGAATCTCATGTGAGGAGATGGGGACCATCAAACCTGATTTGAGCAGGCAATAATTTATCAGCAAAGGACAACATATTATTGCACTTTTTCAAGTGATTGAAAACATTAGCCTTGAAATTTTGGTTTTTGTATTCTTATTTTCTAATGAATGAAAATAATCCTCCTGGTTCAAGTTTCATTATAGTAGATGCTTTTTTTATTGAAGTATCATCTTGTTCCCAATTGACTACATAATCAACACCTTGTTTTATCTCTTCACTGATTTCGTTGAAGCATGCAGGAGATGGTTGTCCACTCAAATTTGCTGAAGTTGAAATGATAGGTTTTCTGAAACGTTGCAGTAATTGCTCGCAGAATGTATGTTTTACAATCCGAATACCGATACTTCCGTCAATGGCAATAGCATTCTTTGCCAAATTTTTCGCATTAGAATAAATAATGGTCATTGGGTTTTCTGCATATTCAATAAGGTCGTAAGCTACTTCTGGAATCTCATTTACATAGCTTTGAAGTTTATTGGCACTATCTAATAAAACAATCAAACTTTTTTGTTCCGATCTTCCTTTAAGTTTGAAGACTTTTTCTACTGCTTCTAAATTTGTAGCATCGCATCCAATGCCCCAAATGGTATCGGTTGGATAAAGAATCAGGCCTCCATTCTTTAATACTTCAAATGCCTTATTTACGTCATCTCTTAGCATTTAGATTAGGTTTTGGTAAAGGTTGAATAATTTATTTGCAATTTTTTGATTCGAAAAATTACTAATATGTTCAATTCCGGAACGTATCATTAACTCTCTTTTTTCTATGTTATTCATAACCAGGTTGATCTGATCTGCAAGTTCATCGCTATTAGTTGGATCTATATATACGCTGTTTTTACCACCTGCTTCTTCTAGGCAGGATCCTTTAGCTGCAATTACAGGTATTCCTGAAATTAAAGCTTCTACCACCGGTATTCCAAACCCTTCAAATTCTGATGGATATATGAATATGCTGGCCTGTTGATATATTCCAGGCAGGTCGTGGAAAGAGATGTTTTTCAGAAAATGTACCCTACTCATCAGGTTATTGTTGGTAATAAAATCTTTAACTACTTGTGCGTATGGAGTTTCTTTCCCAATTATGACCAGATGAATACTGTCTTCTAGCTTCTTTAAGGCTTTTACAATAAGAAGAGAATTTTTGCGAGTTTCTATGGTGCCTACATTCAGAAGGAATTCTTCCGGTAAATTATAAGTATGCCTAATCCTAGTCTTTTCTTGCTCTGTTACTTTTGATCTGAAGATAGGGTCACAATTTTGGTAGATTACCTCAACCCTAGATTCTTCAACATTAAAAAAATTGATCAGGTCTGATTTCGTTTGTTCACTAACAGCAATGATCTTATCTGCATGTTTTGAAGCATAACGAACTTTTAGTTCATAAATCTTTCTGTCAAAATAAGGGTAATATTGGGGATATCTGTAAAATATCAGATCATGAATAGTCACAACAGATGGGATTCCTGCTTTTTTTAAACCAATTGGAATTTCATTGCTAAGTCCGTGAAATAGGTCTATTTTTTCTTTTTTAAGATCTTTAACAATTCCTCTACTCCTCCAAAAAAAATTAAAAAATAGACTTTTTGGATGTTGAAAGTGTATCGAAGGGTATTCCAGAAGAGATAAAGGTTTTTCTGCGGGTGCAGGAACAAACACAGAGTACTGATTTCCAGGATAGTATTCTGCCAGTATTTTGAGCATATACCGACTATAGTTTCCTAAACCAGTAAAATTTTGAGCTGCGCGCTTACCGTCAAAGCCTATTTTCATGTTTATGCTATAAAATTAAAAAGGATGAATTACTTACATCCTTTTTAATTAAAAAAGCTCTTGTTTTAGCGTTAAACTGCTACATTATTTTCTCTTAGTGCGTCATTAAGAGAAGTTTTTTTATCTGTTGATTCTTTCCTTTGTCCGATGATCAATGCACAAGGCACCTGGTATTCGCCAGCTGGGAATTTCTTTGCATACGATCCTGGTATTACAACAGAGCGTGCAGGTACAAATCCTTTATATTCAACAGGTTCATCACCAGTTACATCAATAATCTTAGTTGAAGCTGTAAGAACAACATTTGCTCCAAGCACTGCCTCTCTTTCAACATGAACACCTTCAACTACAATGGCTCTTGAGCCGATGAAACAATTATCTTCAATGATTACAGGCGAGGCCTGGATAGGTTCTAAAACACCACCAATACCGACACCTCCACTTAAATGAACATGCTTTCCTATCTGAGCACATGATCCAACCGTTGCCCATGTATCTACCATTGTGCCTTCGTCTACATAAGCACCAATATTAACATAAGAAGGCATCATAATTACTCCTCTTGCAAGAAATGCTCCATAACGAGCAATTCCATGAGGAACTACTCTAACACCATTCTCTTTATAGTCGGTTTTTAATTTCATTTTATCATGAAAAACAAATGGACCCACTTCAATTTCTTTCATTTCTCTGATGGGGAAATAAAGGATAACTGCCTTTTTGATCCAGTCGTTTACATGCCAGCGATTTCCGATTTGTTCAGCAACTCTGATCTCGCCTTTATCAAGATGTAAAATCACACTATTGATTGCATCTTTGTATTCTTTGAAATTGATGAGATTACGATCCTCCCATGCAGTTTCAATCAGTTTTTTTAATTCGGTAGTCATACTTTTAATTTAAAGCAAATTAAAGGAATTTTCTGTCAATTTTTGTATCAATCAATCAATTGTTGCGTAATTTTGGGAAATGCAGGAATCAGAGAAATTGCGTATCGATAAATATTTATGGGCAATACGCGCCTTTAAAACAAGGAGTGTTTCTGCCGAAGCATGTAAAGCCGGAAGAATAAAATTAAACGGACAAAATCTGAAAGCATCTCATATAGTGAAAATAGGGGAGGTTTATACGCTACAAAAGGGAAGCGATAAAAAGATCATACAAGTTGTTG
>Ga0222712_10005201_pt1 | contig 13317 bp, 19 predicted proteins | sample C33_657DmetaG_FD_165043 | JGI IMG/M metagenome (GOLD analysis project Ga0222712, IMG submission 165043) | Estuarine water microbial communities from San Francisco Bay, California, United States - C33_657D | ecosystem: Environmental > Aquatic > Marine > Unclassified | place: USA: California...
CTAGTTGACTACGCTGATTTGTTGAGAGATACTGGAGTTAAGGGAGCGGTGCGAAACGATATCATGCTAGGAAACATTTATGAAGAGTTGCGTGGATTAGCTGGAACATATCAAGTACCACTTTACACAGCATCTCAAGCAAACCGTTCAGCATTAGAAGAGGATGTAATTGAAGCAGACAAGATTGCTGAGTCCTATGCTAAAGTGATGGTTGCTGACTTTGTAGTGTCGTTATCTCGTAAGACAGCTGATAAGATTAGCGGTACCGGTAGATGGCACGTAATTAAGAATCGTTTTGGACCAGATGGATTAACATTCCCTAGTAAGATGAACATGGCGACAGCTAAGATTGACATCTATGCAGAGAATACAGTCTTAGGTAAGGAAGCAAAGCAAATGATGCAAAATGAGGATGAGGTCATTAGAAAAGCGTTGGCCAATAAATTTTCCGAATTAAACACGTTAATTTAACAAAAAACAGCGTTGGACAACAAAAAGCGCGATATTTATGAACATACAAATCTACAAATAATTCAAAATCTATGATGACATTATCGAACGAGATCCTCAGTGAGATCACGGTTTTTATGAAGTACGCAAAGTACATACCCGAGTTGCAGCGAAGAGAGACATGGGAAGAGTTGGTAACTCGAAACAAAAACATGCACCTTAAAAAATACCCACAACTAGCTGAAGAGATTGAAGAAGTCTACAAGATGGTGTACGGTAAAAAAATCTTACCTTCGATGAGGTCAATGCAGTTTGCAGGAAAGCCAATTGAGATTTCTCCTAACAGAGTTTACAATTGTGCTTACTTACCAATCGACGATTATCGTGCATTTGGTGAGGCAATGTTCCTATTGCTTGGAGGAACAGGTGTTGGGTACTCAGTACAAAAACATCACGTAGAAGCTCTACCAGAGATTCGAAAACCAAGCGTTAAACGTACAAAACGATTCTTGATTGCTGACTCCATTGAAGGATGGGCAGATGCAGTTAAGGCTCTTATTAAAAGTTACTTTCACGGAACATCTCGTATGGACTTTGACTTTTCAGACATTCGTCCAAAAGGTGCTCGTCTAGTTACATCAGGAGGAAAAGCTCCAGGTGCACAACCATTGAAAGAGTGTCTAGTGAAAGTTCAAGGTATTTTAGATGCAAAAGAAAATGGAGACAAATTATCACCGATTGAAGTACATGACATCGTATGTCATATTGCGGATGCAGTCCTTGCCGGAGGTATTCGTAGAGCAGCTCTTATTAGCTTGTTTTCTGCTGACGACGACGAAATGATCGCATGCAAATCAGGTAACTGGTGGGAAACAAATCCACAACGTGGACGTGCTAACAATTCAGCAACATTGATGAGACACAAACTTACCAAAGAGTTCTTTATGGACATCTGGAAGCGTGTTGAATTGTCAGGAGCAGGAGAACCAGGAATCTACTTGACTAATGATAAAGATTGGGGAACTAACCCATGCTGTGAGATTGCACTACGTCCATTCCAATTCTGTAACTTGTGTGAGGTAAACGTATCGGATATCGAATCACAAGAGGACTTGAATGCTCGAGTTAAAGCAGCAGCTTTCATTGGAACATTGCAAGCAGGTTATACAGACTTCCACTACCTACGCGATGTATGGAGACGTACAACTGAGAAAGATGCATTGATCGGAGTATCTATGACTGGTATCGGATCTGGTACAGTATTAGGATATAACATGAAAGAAGCAGCTAAGGTTGTTAAAGAAGAAAATATCCGTGTAGCAGAATTGATCGGTATCAACAAGTCAGCTCGTACAACTACGGTTAAGCCAGCTGGAACAACATCTTTGACTTTAGGAACAAGCTCAGGTATTCACGCTTGGCATAACGATTACTACATTCGTCGAATCCGTGTAGGAAAGAATGAAGCAATCTACAACTACCTAGCAATCAATCACCCAGAGTTGGTAGAAGACGAGTACTTCCGTCCACACGATACGGCAGTAATCTCTATTCCACAAAAGGCACCAGAAGGAGCGATCCTACGTACCGAGTCACCTTTCCAACTATTAGAGCGTATCAAGAAAGTACATTTGGAGTGGGTTAAACCAGGTCACAGATCAGGAAACAACACTCACAACGTATCAGCTACGGTATCTCTAAGAGATGAGGAGTGGGATATGGCAGGTGAGTGGATGTGGGAAAACCGCGATCACTACAACGGTCTATCAGTACTTCCTTTCAATGGTGGTACATACACTCAAGCACCTTTCGAAGATTGTACAGAAGAAGTATACAACGAGATGATGAAATCACTTCACAGTGTTGATTTATCTAAGGTGATCGAGTTAGACGATGCTACAGACTTGAAAGGCGAATTAGCTTGTGCCGGTGGCGCTTGCGAAATCAAGTAAGAGGATGGTATCACCAAGCAACGATTGGATCTTTCAGCTATACGTTAAGCAGTTAAGCAATCCGAAGCTGAAACCAGAACACTTCTACTACGAACAAGGCAAAATGGTAATGACGGAGCAGTATCACCTAGATAGGGGGTACTGCTGCGGCAACCGATGCAGACACTGTCCCTACAACCACAAGAACGTAAAGTAATGAGAGATGCAGTTTCACTAATAAGTAAGCATGTTGTATTATCAGATGACAGGCTTTACAAGATAGAAGATTTTTACTTTGTGCCTGGAAATGATGATTTATATGTGAAGTTGAAATGCACCAAAAGCCAACTATGGCTAAACTATCCTCTATCCAATTTACTACCAATACTAAAAGATCAAATAAGTTTATGAAAGTCGGAGTTAAAAAATTACACCCCAACGCAGTTATTCCAAGTTACGCTAAACCAGGAGATGCTGGATTAGATTTAACAGCTGTCGAGATTATCGACGATGAAGGATTCCAAGTCACATACAAGACTGGATTGGCCTTTGAAATCCCATTAGGTTATGTAGGATTAATTTATCCTAGAAGTTCGGTACGCAATCAGCAAATCATGCTATCAAATTGTGTAGGAGTTATTGACTCAGGTTACCGTGGAGAGATTCAGTTTACTTTCAATAAGTTGGCTGGTATTCCATCAAAGCGCTATGCTGTAGGTGATCGAATTGGACAAATCATTATCATGCCATATCCATCTATCGAGTTGATAGAGATGAACACCCTTTCAGAGACTGAGCGAGGTGAAGGTGGGTTTGGATCTTCTGGAAACTAGACTATTTATATTAAAGATTAAAGCAAATGGAATTACCACAATCAACGGTTGAAAAAGTAACGTCAGAGCAATCACAAATTCTTTTACCTAAAACGTTAAATGAGGATGTTGTGAATATGTTAAATGACGCAATCGGTCAAGAGTATATTGCACACTACTATTACAGACACGCCTCAAACTGGTGTGCTGGAGTTGGCTATGTAAAAGCAGCTGCATACTTTGCAGGAGAAGCTGCATCTGAATTAGAGCATGCTGAGGGCTTGCAAAAGTATCTAGTAGATTGGAACGCAACACCACACATTCCAGCAATCAAGTTCTCAGGAAAGTTTGATGGTTTGATTGATGTAGTGAATAAAGCTTATGATATGGAGTTCGACTTAGGAACAAAATACAACGAGCTTTCGGTTAAAGCATTCACAGCTCACTTACCAACATTTGACTTCTTACAAAAGTACCGTACAATCCAAACGGAATCAATCGCAGAATACTCAGACTTACTTAACGCAGCGCAACTAATTGATGTGTCTAGCAAATTAGATTTATTACACTATGAAGAGAGATACTTCTAACGAATCGATAATCGATTTAGACTTATACTTCAAAACACGCAAACCATCCGAGATTGTAACTGAGATCAAAGACTTCAGTAAACCGTCAGTTGATTGGGATGAGGTGTTATTGGAATGGTCGTATAGATTACCGAAGGGGTATCCTACTATTGTGGATGGAGTATTCACAGACGCTGAGGAAGTGAGAATCCTCAACGAAATATTAGCAGAACGATTAGATGGTATTGAGTTACCAATGGAGGAAGTGGTTGATGCATCGCAGTTGAGTTCAAACCCAACAGATGTTAAAGAAGCTCTTGTATGTCTTTTTATTGATGTAGCACTGACTGACAACACTCTTATAGACCTTTATCGAAGTGGATTGGATAAGAAAATGGATCCAGCGCAGAGAGCTAAAATAGCTAAAACACTTAAAACCAAACTAACAGCAATAGCTAAGATGTATGGTAAGAATTATGGTGTTCCGGGCTATGCTAAGATGGGTGAGTACGTTAGTGATACTATTAGTGACATCGCTGCACATAAGGGGGATCTTGTTATCATTAACAATGGTGTAGGAGCAGCAACTGCAATTGTAACTAAGTTCAAACTGATTCAACCAGGAACGGTTCGAAGAGATGCAGTATTCAATGCTATTCGTACACATGCTGTTAAGCTAATTGAAACAAACTACAATCTAAAAGGATACTACCCAGACAATTGGTGTCCAGGTGACATCTACGTTTTCTTGAATGAAGCAAAAGCTAAGAAGGCGTTAGAGACAAAGAGACTTAACGTTGGTGCCGGATCCTTGAATGACTTGTTTTATGGAAGTACTAACACTAAAGCTCCTATCCTAGCAATATCTCTCAAAATGCAACAAGCGCAGGCAGGTAAAGGAACTACCTTTATCAAAAACGTTGTAGTTGACGGAGTAACAGCTCAGGACAAATTAGGAAAAGATACTAGCAATCAGCAGATCATTAAGTTCAGAGACCTCAACAGAAGATTGCAAAAATACTACTTTACATCAGATTCTTGGAAGAAGGATGAAAAGATATTTGGAAAGGTTAGACAAGCTGTGATACAGTTGAGTAAGATGGCAAATCTACAAAACGTACCTGCCAAGCCTACCGAAACAAGAGAGCTAATTAAGTATCTCACAAGCAACCGAGCTGCAATTGAAAAGGCAGTAAAGACTGTAACAGACACTCTAGGAAAATCGACAGATACGGCTACAACATTCCAACAAGCTTACACGAGATTCGTGACTAACTTGAAAGCTTTGAAGATTGATAAAGTTGGTGGTAACTCGAGAGACTTCTTAAAGAGTATTGAGAGTAAGAATAAGACTGACAATGGAGGTAAACTTGACGCAGGAAAGCTGCAAGCTCTTCTATCACAAAAAGCGGCAACATACGATCTAGCTTCTACGCTGATTGAAAAATGGACAGAGAAGACAAAACAAGTATCACCAGCATTTGCTGACTACTTGAATAAGGTTAAAAATCCATTCATCGCAATCACAATGTTTGCAATTGCACAGCATGGACTTAATCCTAACTTCTACAAGGCTATCGGTAAGAATGATGGCTCAATAGGATCTATTTCAGAGTTTCCATCAAACTCAACGGTAGATGAGAAGAAGTCGGTACAAAACTTAGAGGTAATTGATTCACCAGGACAAGCTGGTTTTTACATCTCCTACCTACTAACAATTAACAGCCATACGTATAAGACGTCGCTTGTTTTCCGATTCTCCAAGGATCAGATTAGAATTGAGGTTGAAGAATTAAAAAGCATCTAAACACAAAAAATAATCTCAAAAAGGCTTGCTAACGTGAGCCTTTTTTCGTATATTTAGGTTATTAACATTACACACAAAGTTTCAATATGAGTCGTTTCAACTGGTGGCGAAGGAGTAAGAAAAAAGCTCCACTTAAAAGAAAGGATGCCTTGAAAGGTAAGTCATTCCTATTACAGCAGATCGAGCATGGTGACTTCGATCCTAGCGATTATCTACGCCAAGCATACAACGAGAAGGAGCTTTGTAAAAAAGAGCAAAAGAAGGTCATATCCAATTGGGTAGCTGGTCCTGAGAGTCTGCGTGAAAAGCTTCACGAGATAGAGCGTAAGTATATCAAACGCTACAACAAACTAGTAGAAGATCATCACGAAGAGGAAGAGCGTCTACTCAGAACACTAAGACAAAAGCTTACAGCTGAGTTTGGAATTGATTGTTGGGAAGAAGCTTTAGCAGTCGACAAAGATCAAGACCACATACAATTCTATCACAATTATAGAAAAATAGCAAACAAAAAGTTACAACATGAAAAACAAAACCAAGGTTGATCCTATACCACCTCGCATGATTTGCGAAGACTTCAAGAAAAAACAAAAACACCCAGACCCAAAGAAACATCAGGTAGTGAGCTTTATCAAGTCAGCTATTCGCTTGATCGGATATGGTTTAATCCCAGTAAATTTACATTTAGCTGCTGCAGTGTTGGTAGTCTCAGAATTAGTTGGTATATTAGAGGAATTAGTTTAAGATATATGAGCACAAAAACATTTCAATCAACAAAATTATTCGACGGATACTCAGCATGTTTCCGTCAATGGAAAGCGGATGGAACGCATTGTAGATTTCTCCACGGATACGCTGTATCATTCAGAGTATGGTTTGAAGGAGAGTTGGATCACAGAAACTGGGTATTTGACTTCGGTGGAATGAAGCGAGCAGTAAATAAAATAGAAGGTAAGTCTCCGAAAGACTATTTTGCCTATCTATTAGATCACACTACGATAGTTGCTCAAGATGATCCATATCTAGAAAACTTTAAGCAGATGGATAGAGATGGAGTGATTCAACTAAGAATCCTACCCAACGTTGGATGTGAGAAGTTTGCCGAGCATTTATATGGCATCATTAACGATTTCTTGAATCTTGAGACTGAAGGAAGGGTTAGAGCAACTCGAGTTGAGGTTTATGAACACGAAAGAAATTCAGCGTCTTATGGAGAATGATCAAACAATGTTTGCTGATGGCTTTGAGACAGCTATCGTAGGAATCACCTATACCAATGGCACTCGCAAGGTAGTGTATGATATGGATTTAATGGTGAGGGTCCTTATGGAACGTGACGAAATGACTGAAGAAGATGCAATCGAGTATCTAGAATATAATGTCTGGAACACATACGTTGGCGAAGGAACACCGATTTATATTCAGAGAGGGTCATATTTGGAAGTTATGGAGTATATTGAAGAAAATAGTTAAACACAAATAGGTTATGGAATTTAGATCACTTTACGAATACCTAGGTAGAGCAGCAGGCTCAGACTTAGGCAAAGCAGTAGCAACAGCTGCAGTAGCTCAAGGAGTTACTATCCAATCACAAGAAATCAGCAATCCAAAGTACACTGGTACAGTTATGATGTATCCAGTAGAGTTTTTGGATCAGTACTTTGGTAAGGGTGTTAAACCCGAAACAACAGTGCAAAACATTTTAGATGACGAATTACCCTTTTAATTTATGAACAAGAGAATAACAGATTACGATAAGACATTACCAATCATTGAGCTGTACCGTTGCGTACAATCAGAAGGAAGTCGCTTTGGACGTCCAACGATCGCTGTAAGAACGACTGGTTGTACGCATCGATGCTACTTCGGAGAAGGTGGCTGGTGTGACAGTTGGTATACAAGTATACACCCAGAGAAGGGTCACTTTACTTTCAATGACATCATCAAGATTTACGACGAGAATCCACACATCAAGGAGATGATGTTGACTGGAGGATCACCTACAATGCACCCAGCATTAGTAAACGAACTAACACATTTTGCAAATGAAAGAGGTATTCTTATTACTATTGAAACTGAAGGCTCGCATTTTGTTGAGACCGATTATCCTATTGGTCTTATATCTCTTAGCCCTAAGTTTTCAAATTCTGTTCCCGTTGTGGGAGTGGCCACACCGCAAGGTGATATTACGGACGAAAAGATGGTTAGACAGCATAACAAGTTTCGAATGAATATCGAAACAATGAAGGCTATGATTAGCTTCCATGCAGACTACCACTTGAAGCCTGTTTGGGATGGTACAGAGAAAAACCTTGCAGAGATTGAAGCATTGCGTATTGAATTAGGAGTACCAAAGGATAAGACATATATCATGCCAGCTGGAGACACTAGAGATGAATTAATTAAGATGTATCCAATTGTATTTGATATGTGTGCTGAGAAAGGTTACAATATGACTGGCCGAGATCACATTATTGCATTCGATACCAAACGAGGAGTATAATATGCACGAGATACTACATATCATTGGACTATGTCCAGATAGCTTTGCACACTTTGATTTGTCAGACTTGATTGTTGCAAACTACCAAAACATTTCCTATATTAATCTAAACACAATAAAACAATATGTTACAGAACGCGTATCAGGTAGAAGATCTTCTACAAACTAATGGAAGGGGCTCAAGAGCTCAAGTAGGTTACGACCTAACACTCAAAAGTGTAAAACAAATTGTAGGTGGAGCAGTAATGATTGACAACACAGCTGTTAATCCGTACAACGAAGTCACACCAATCTTAAACCAAGATGGTAGATTCATTTACAAACTTAATCCAGGAACTTACTCACTGACTTTTGAGCAGGGATGCAAGCTTCCAAACAATATGACAGCTTTCATTCGCCATCGTTCAAGCGTACTTCGTTGTGGAGCTATTATCACCTCAGGTGTATATGATCCAGGATTTGAGGTAGATGAGATGGGTGGTGTAATGGTTGTTAGCGAATCTATCGTAATCGAGAAAGGTGCTCGTGTAGCTCAAATCATTATGTTTGAGAACAATGAAGCAGAATTGTATGATGGCCAATGGCAAGGCTCAAAAGACTTGAAATAAGATGAGGAAGTTTGTAGAAGTAAGAGTAGATGTTGAGGGTTTACACCACTGGCCAGATTGTAATCTGCCACACGTAGACTACTTAGCACACCTACACAGACACACATTCCAGATCCTAGCTCGAGCTGAAGTGAAGCATGGTGATCGTGATATCGAGTTTATTGATTTCAAACACAAGCTCAAAAAGTATATTGCATCTACTTGGTATGATCCAGCTTACGGATGTTGTAACTTCGGTGCAATGTCTTGTGAAATGATTGCAGAGGACTTATTGAATATGTTTGGACTTTGTCGTTGTTCAGTATCAGAAGATGGAGAATTTTTTGGAATTGTGGAAATTTAGTCTTATATTTAACCTATGATTCAGACAAATAAGATCGTTTTAATATTCGGAAAGATTTGCAGTGGCAAGAGTACTTATGCAGATGCATTGTGTTATGTCACAAAAGCAAAGCGAATCACGGTATCCGATATTGTTAAGAGAGTGTCCGGTAAGGCTTCACGAAGTGAATTGCAGAAGACAGCTCACATGGATAAAGAGATTTGCGTAGAACTTGTAGCTGAGATTAACAAATACGATAAGGTTGTGATTGATGGTATTCGTCAATACTCAATCGTACTAGAGTTAGCTGCTGAGTTTGGACAAGATGCACTCGATCTTATTTGGCTGGAGGTAGCAGATGACGTACGTCGTTATCGCTTTCATGATAGAGCTATCTCAAAGGATGATATCACATTCGAAGAAGCAGATACTCGAGATGAAAAATTAGGCTTAAAAGAGTTGCAAGATAAGCTAAAAGATTCGTATATTGTAATAAATAACTAATAAGTAAGATGGAATTAATTAAGAAAGCCAATGGCAATCTTCCACGAACGGAAGAAGAGAAAAAGCAAATGATTGAGAAAGCTGCAGAGTATTATGGAGGTTTCTTGACAGCGCTAGGTTTTGACTGGAAAGCAGATCCACATAGTGATCGTACACCGCATCGTGTAGCAAAAGCATGGGTGAATGATTTGATTGCAGGATCGATTTCACCAGAACCAGAGATCACTGCATTCCCTAATGATGAGGGTTACACAGGCTTGATCTGTCAGACACGCATTCCAGTAATGAGTATGTGTGCACACCATAACTTAACCTTCTCAGGAGTAGCTCACGTAGCGTATATTCCAGGTAAGGAGAAGGATGATATGGTTGTAGGTTTGAGTAAATTGAATCGTATTGTAGACTTCTATTCACGTCGTCCAAACATTCAAGAATCCTTAACTAAGCAGATCCATGATCATATTGATCGTTTATGTATTGGTAATCGTGGAGTAGCTGTGGTTATCGAATCACAACACAACTGCGTAAAGTGTAGAGGTATCAAACACGAGTCGGTAATGAAAACATCTCAAATGTCAGGATATTTCTGGACTAATGAGATTGGTACAAGACAAGAATTTTTTAACCTAATTGATCAAAGTCGTTATGGAGCCTAACATTCACTATGGAACCTCTAGTGACCTCACTAGCGGTTGCATCCTCACAACAACAAATACAGCTGGATACACCACCACAATAAACCCAAACTGGTATAATGGATATACTATTATCAATGGTGGTTCAAGCACTTCATTAACTTTCAATACAAATAACATGAATAAACAACAAGTAAAAGTAGCAGTGTTCCGAGTAACACGTGATGAGTTTGGTAACATCGAATCTTCTGAGTTCTTAGAAGAAATGTGGATCGAACAGACACCAGGAAAATCTATCGACTTCGCTGTAGCAAAGCAGCTTGAGGAAGATGTAGAAGCAGACGAAATTGTAATCAAGCAACTTCAATCAGTCACTCTGTAATGATGGACGTTTACGTTATATCGCCCTTGAGTAATTTAGAGCCAATGAAGCTTGGCGATAGATTGTTTGTACTAGCCCACTTGTGGGTACAATCACCAGAGTACAGACAGTTCATCTACGACCAGATGGACGAGGATCTAGATCGTTGGATCACCCTAGACAATTCAGCAGCTGAGCGTGCCTTAGTGACTGAGGATGTCTTGATCCAAGTGGTGAGAGACTTAGCTCCTAGTGAAGTGATTGCGCCAGATGTCTTATTTGATAAGGATGCGACAATTGCAAATGCAATCAAGTTCCGAGATCGAATGGAGGCTGAGGGATTGTTAGACAGCACAGATATCTTCTTCTGTCCTCAAGGTAAAACCAAAGAGGATTGGCTAGAAGCATATAAGTGGGGACTGGAGCAAGATTGGATTCAAACAATCGGATTCTCTAAGATTGCAATTCCACAAGCATGGCTTCCAGAGTGGAAAGATGATCAAGGTATTAAGGAAGCTCGTCATATGGCCTATGACTATCTGAAGGAGCATAACCTATTGCTAAAACCGATCCACTGTTTAGGTCAGGGTGATCCAACAGAGTTTGCATACTATGATCACCCAGCAATGCGAAGTACGGACTCAGTATTCCCAGTACTTGCAGCTGCACACGGTCAGGATTTCAGAGTGGATCACACTACTCGTATTCCAACACCTCATAACTTCTTAGAAACGTACGACATGAGTAATGTTGATATGGAGCTAGTTAAAAAGAATGTTCAGTATCTGAGGTTGAGTTGTATGACCGGTAAATAAGGTCCTAACCTAACTTAAAAGCCAACCGTAAAAAAGTTGGCTTTTTTTGTCTTTAGCTGTTGCATAATCGAAAAATTGTTCCGACCTTTAGGTATAAGATTGAGAGAGATATGAAAACATTCAACACACGCACAGAGATTATCAAAGCATTGCAAGCTGAGTTTGAAGAAAAACCAGCTAGTTTCAATAACAATGAACGAACCAAGTCGAACGAAAAGTTCTGGACATTCAACCGATTGCTCCGCCACTACTGGGACTTGAAGATGGGTCGTAAAGGTACTTACCGTACAATACTAAACCCAACAACTGGTTACTACGAATTAAATAAACAACAATAAAAATAAGGTTATGGAAATTTTTCACTTAATTAACAACACGTATCAGGTAGTAGATTTATCAACCAATACAGTATTACACCAGGGTAGTTATGAGGACTGCTTATGTTACCAAGAGGATCAGCTCTACAAAATGTTTTTGACTATGGCAGGTATTTGATTTGGTTTCTAATAAAAAAAGTCGTATCTTTACTTTATGATAAGAAAGAAAAAGGAGATTGATTTCTCACAACGTCCAAGTGCATTCGTACCATTAAACGATTGGTGCACATTCTCTATGGGTGCACAAGCTCAACGAGGGGACTTCTTAGAAGTTACTGAGTGGTCTAACGGAGAGGGCTATGATGTCACTATCAACTACAACCACCAAGAAACTAAGGTTAGTTTAACTTACGGTCAGATGGAAGCTTTAATCGCATGTCAAAAACATATAGAAACACACGTCAATGGAGAAAACATATAAAATTATCACAGACATGGCTGGCGTTGTTGAGCTAGCTGAGTATATCAAAAACGGAAACATTATCGCATACGATATTGAGACAACTAGTGTCAATCCACGAACTGGAATGATCATTGGTTTCTCTGTATCTGCAAACATCGATGAGGGTTATTACTTTCCAACTCGATACTGGGATGCCGATAGTCAGAAGTTAACGGATTCATACATCAACGGTAAAAAGTGTGATGACATTGCAATCCAGTTAATCAACTTGCTCAAGGGTAAGAAACTAGTGATGCACAACGGATCATTCGATATTCGATTCACGAAGAACTTCTACAACATTGATCTTCGTGAGGACTTGTATTGTGATACGATGTTATTGCGACACACTCTTAAAGAGGATGGTCCGTTTGGTTTGAAGGATATTGCAATCGAGTTGCAAGCAGAACTTGGTATCAATGCCGAGAAAGAAGCCAACGAGGAGCAGATCCTAATGAAGGAAAACATCAAAGCCAATGGTGGTAGTACAACAAAAGACAACTACGAGATTTACAAAGCAGACATGCAGCTATTAGGAAACTACGCAGCTGCCGATACTGACTTAACTCTCCGTGTAATGACTCACTACCTACCAATCTTGAAGGAGCAGGAGTTGTGGGATTTCTTCTTTGTCGATGAGGTAATGCCTCTTTACAAGACTGTTACGATTCAGATGGAAGAGAAGGGTACTGAGCTTGACATAGAGTTGATTCGTAAGACTAAGAACGATATCACTATCGAACTAGCCAAACTTGAGCAAGAGATCATTTCAGACTTGATGAGCATTCCAGCTGCAAAGCAGTGGGTGATGTTCAAAGCTACCAAGTCGTTTCCACCTAAGAAGAGAGGTAACTTTGCTGAGCGTTTGAAGAATTATGAGACGCCAGAGAATCCAGCTGGTGTAGCTCGATTCCTAACAACTGGTGATCCAAGTGATTTGGATACTAGAGATGCTGTGAAGATAAGTTTGGATATGTGGAAAGAGAAGGAAGGAAACTATCTCAATATCAGCAGTAAGCAGCAATTGGCTGACATTGTGTTCAAGTACATGAAGATTAAACCGATCAGTCAGACTCGTAAGGGTACAGATCAGTTCAACGATGATATGATTGAACACCTGAGTAAGGACTACACTTGGGCAGCTAAGTTGCGAGACTACAACAAGCTAACAAAGATCAACT
>Ga0222712_10005203_pt1 | contig 13312 bp, 20 predicted proteins | sample C33_657DmetaG_FD_165043 | JGI IMG/M metagenome (GOLD analysis project Ga0222712, IMG submission 165043) | Estuarine water microbial communities from San Francisco Bay, California, United States - C33_657D | ecosystem: Environmental > Aquatic > Marine > Unclassified | place: USA: California...
TAAATTATACAGCGTGGCCATCTCACGGTGTTGTTGACCTTCTTTGGCTTTCATTTAAGCAGTATTATACAGAAAACGGAAAAAATCCGGACGGTGTAATATGGAATGATCCTCACAATTATTCAGATGCAGATAACGAATTTGTACTAGCTGATAGAATACTTGAAAACAATCCCGACATCGTTGGATTTAGTTGCTACTACTGGAATTCAAGTTTAACTTTTGAAGTTGCTAAAATTATTAAAGAACGAAAACCAGAAGTTAAAATAATGTTCGGTGGCCCCAATATACGATACACAGTTGATATGGAATATTTTAAAAAATATCCCTACATTGATATTATTTGCGATGTTGACGGTTATGGTGAAATTTTTATTACAGAATTGTTTGATCAACTTACTGAAAATCAATATGATTTAGAAAACATAACCTATGCGGTATATCCAACTCCAGAAAGAACACGTTGGAAAAAATCTCCTAAACAATTTCTTAAACGTACATACGTTTGGCCTCGTGGAATGTATGAAAATAGTAAAGATTATATTGACAGATTGGTTACTAGGTATCCTGACAAACCAGTATGGATTTATTACGAAGCATCTAGAGGGTGTCCGTTTGGTTGCACATACTGCGAGTGGGGTGGCGGCATTTCAAGTAAGACTACATTTAAACCTTTAGAATATGTTATAGAAGATTTCAAATTCCTCACTGATAACTACGATGTTGTATCAGTTGAATTTACTGATGCTAACTTTGGTATTGTAAAAACTGATATTGAGATTATTAAATTCCTTACAAATAAAAAAATAAACGGTTACAAATCTTTAGGGTACATTTCTTTCTTTGGTCCTACTAAAGTAAAAAAAGAAAACCTATTTGCTATCTACGAAGAACTTGCCAAGGCAGAGTTAATGGAGATGATTCCAAAAATTTCTGTACAATCCTTTAACGACGATGTTAAAGAAAATATTAAACGCACTGACATTCCATATGATGATCAACTAAAAAATCTTTTAGAAATTAAGAAGAAGTTCAATCTTATTGATCTTGTTCCTAGGTTTGAATTGATTATGGGATTGCCTGGCATGACCCTTGATCAGTTTTACGAAGACTTTGAACGCATTGGTGTAATCATGCCTACTGCTTACCCATGGATTATGTTGCCTAACACTCCAGCGGCCGAGCAAGAATATCGAGACAAATTTAAAATAGATACTATTAAAATTAGTTCTTATCGACTAGACGCAGAACCAACAGTGTCAGTTGGTCTTATATATGATAAACGGTTTCACCAAACAAATGAATTTGTAGTAAGCACATATAGTTACGATCGCCGAGACTGGGTAGAAATGTATCTAGGCTATACAGTATTTGCTACATTAATAATCACAGGATTAGTTGAGGCGCCATTTAAGTATATCTACGAACATCATCGTGAAAAATATGCAGACATGATTAAAGATTTTATGCGGTCTTTATTAAGTGGCGAGAACAATTTACATGACTTTCAAAAGTCTCTTATCTATCTAGTTAAAGAACAAACTGCAAGCAGAATTATAGAAAATAAATCAGAAGACTTTCAACTTATCGATCTTACGTCAATGTTTAACCGAGATATTTTACCAGACGATCCTATGATTGGTGAATGTTTTGTTTTAGCCTTTATGACCGATATTCCTGCATTTTATAAAAACCTTAAGGTATTCCTTAAGGCAAGATTCGATGATCCATTAGTATTTGAAGCAGTTATGTGGAATGAACGAATGGTCAAGACTCCGATGTATGATCCAGACCTTGGTTTAAAATTTTCAGCAAACAGAGATTGGTTACGCTATGTTCTTGGACAGGGGACTCTTGAGGATAACAAAGTTGTTTATAATATTAAAGATAAATTGTTATATAAAAATGGTCCTGAAATTTATTGGAAGAACGGTAATATGCGTATCAAGAGTTTTGTTGATTTCTTTAAACATTGGGAACGATATCGATTGTTTTCAGATATAGAAGTCGAACTAGTGAACCTAGAAGGATCATCGGAAGTTGAAAAAGTTAGTTTAATATCCGGCTACGAAAAATTTAAGATTGAATGAACATAATAAATAAAATATCCGTTAAGCGTACTCGCGTAGCGAGTTTAGAAGAGATTAGGCAAGGATCTACTTAACGGGCTTGTCAAAAGATAGTTAAAAAAATGGATGATGGCCTAATTAGATTTTTAGTCGGGTTTGCAGTAATTGCAGTTATAATTTTTATTATACTTTAACTATGTTAAATTTTTTAATACTGGCATTTATTATATATTGTTTAGGTGTGTGGATACATGCACTAGTGACATATGATTGGACAAAATTTGAAGAAGATTCAGAGAGTGACGATTTTTTAAAACCCAGCGTAGATAAATAGTCATGTGGATAATCCAATCAAAAAACTACAAGAAAATCTAGCTCGAGACCTAGTTAGGCTTGAAGATACGGATTTAGTTTCAGAACAACAACTAGACAAAATCACTGATGCATACGCACAAGTGTATGACATCATCTCCAAAGTTGTTGACAAAGACACTGAATAAATATATACTGTAAGTTAAGACTGTATGAAGTAGATTGAAAAGGATTCAAGACGCGGGGCAGATTAGGCGGCATCGAAGTGTTGTCCGGCATAAATACATTTATGTATTACTATGTCTATCAAATAACAAACTTATTGAATGGTAAGATTTATGTTGGAAAACATAAATCTGCCAAACATCCTTCTGAAAACAAATACTACGGTTCAGGAAAACAAATCACTGCCGCTATTAAAAAATACAGCATAGAAAACTTTAAGAAAGAAGTCCTACACTACTGCTCGTCATTAGAAGAAATGGCAGATAAAGAAGCAGAAGTTGTTACAGAAGATTTTGTAAAGAGACCCGATACTTACAATATGCACAAAGGCGGTCCTGGAGGATGGGACCATTATAATGGTAGCAAAGAGCACAGTGAAAATTCTCGCAAAGGCGGGAAAAAAGGTGCCAAGCGGTTAAATGACTTTATAGCAGAGCAAAAGGCCAACAACACAGAATGGTGGCAAAATTGGTATGCCAATGTTGTTGAACAAAATCGTAACAAGAATTCTAATGGATGGAGCAATCTTACTCCAGCCGAATACAAGCAGAGGCGAGAACAAGCAAGTAAATTAGCAACCGGAGAAGGCAATAGTCAATATGGGAAAATTTGGATTTCGAATATATTGACTAAAGAGATAAAACGCATTACAATAAACGATCCTATTCCACAAGGATGGGTTAGAGGAAAGAAAGGGCACGTTCCTACAAAACTTTGGGTAAATAATGGTGTTAAGGAACATTATATCTTACTCGAAAAGAAACAAGAATATGTCCTTAAAGGTTTTAGTAGTGGCAGACTTACATCAAGTATGCTACGAAAAAGTATGGTAGTTTAACGCTTCGATAGAAAGAAGTTCTGGACCCGGCTAGCATTATGCCGGCAGGTCCACCATAAACATATTAAGCCGACTGTATAATTCAGTAAGTTTTTAGGGATGATCCACGTTTAGTATGTTTTTGATGGGCCTGAAAAGATTCGACAGGGCAACAAGTATTGACAAGATCTACCCGGCAATGTAGAAGCCGTTAGGATTGGGGTAACCCGGCCGAAGAAGCAAAACCTTTAAATGCAAACGATGAAGTTTACGCATTGGCCGCCTAAACGCAGCCTGGGGTAAGACATACCTCGCAACAGAAACTCAGAACCCGCTTCGGCGGGTTTTCTTTTGGCAAAGATAAACTCAGTTTTAGTTGACATCAGTGCTAATACTAATATATAATAATGGATGATGTTAACATCATCTTTTTAAAAAGGAAATATAAATGAAGAAGTTTATCGTAATGGCTGTTATGTTGGCCACAAGTTCAGTTTTTGCCGGTGGGTTTGGCGCTGTTGAATACAGTGGTCGTGACGGTGTAGATGGTAACGCAGATGCTCGCGCAACTAAAGTAACCATGGGTACAGACTTAAATCAGACCTTCAAAGCTGATTTCAGCCTGCGCCAAAAGACCGACAACGACAATAACCTCAGCGACACACGGTTGGAAGCCGGCCTTACTGGCACAGTACCAGTTGCTGGTGGATTGAGCGCATACGGTCGTGTTGCACTTGGACAAAAATTCAAGTCATCAGTTGATTATGGTTACTACAGTGTAGAGCCAGGTGTTAAGTATGCAGTAACTCCAGCGTTATCTGTTAAGGCTGGCTATCGTTATCGTGCGGCAACTGACAGCGTTAATGCTGACACAACTCGCACCTATCGTCTAGGCGCTGAGTACGCACTGACCAAGAACTATTTTGTTGGTCTAGGCTACGATCAAGTCCGTGGCGATAGCAAATACAATGCTACTAATGTTAGCCTTGGCTTTAAGTTCTAATTAAACCGGCCGCAATAACTGAGCGGTATTAGAAGGAAAAAGATCTTCGGATCTTTTTTCTCCTATTAAGGTAATAGAAAAATACAATGAAAAATTAGCAAAAAGTAGTTGATTACTATTGTAAATAAAAGTACAATAATATTTGTTTCATAACACACACAAAGGAGAATTAAATGAAAACAGTTGGTGATAAATTAGAAAAATTTGCAGTAACAGGCGTAAAGTTTGGACAACCAGAAGATGCGTTCTTTACAATTACAGAAGAATCTTTTCCTGGTAAGTGGAAAGTAATTGTTTACTACCCAAAGGACTTTACATTCGTTTGTCCTACAGAGATTGTAGCCTACGACAAACTGGCCGCAGATTTTGATGACCGTGACGCAGTATTGCTTACAGGTTCAACAGACAATGAGTTCTGTAAAGTGGCTTGGCAAAATGCTCACCCAGATCTAAAGAACATTCGTCATAATCAATTTGCAGACACACAGCGTGGTAGCGGATTTACAAATTTAAGCCTGATTGAGCAGTTAGGTGTATTCTATGCTCCAGCAGGTGCCGCACTTCGTGCAACATTCATCGTTGATCCAGACAACGTTATTCAACACGTTACTGTCAATAACTTGAACGTTGGTCGTAGCCCAGAAGAAACACTTCGTGTATTGGACGCACTGCAAACAGGTGAACTGTGTGCCTGCAACCGTACAGTCGGTGGCGAGACTCTGTAATGTTAGAAACCATCTGCGAAACGCTGGTAGAAGCTTACCAGCGTAACTGGATAACCAGTCGCGATGGTAATGTAAGCATACGACACCACGACCGTGATCATTTTTATATCACGCCTAGTGGTGTTCGTAAGCAGACACTACAGCCTGACCAGTTTAAGAAAATTAAATTAATTGATCAGATTAATCCTGTACCGCCGTTTTTAACAAAATCGTGGGAGGAGGATTCCTATAGTGATATCAGTGCTAATCTAAAGCCTAGCGGAGAAATTCCATTACACTTTGGTCTACAACAAGCGATGGGACAACATAGCAATGATGTAAGAGTTGTAGTTCATTTACATCCCACATATTGTGTTGCTGCCATGCATGCCGGAATTGACTTGAGCACTATTGTTAACAACTTTCCCGAACTGAGTCGGTATACAAAGGTAGCACCTAATGTAGGAGATGTAAAACCAATCAGCCAAGAACTTGCTGACCAATGTCATTATCGTCTCGAACTAGACGACCGCGGTAATATTGCCTATGACATAGTGGGTATTAAAGGACATGGAGTAGTTGCCATAGATACTAGTCCATGGAGGGCGTTTGAACACATTGAACGATTAGAACATATTTGTCAAATTGTTTTAGCATCAGGGAGATATTAAAAATGAGTTTTTTAGTAGCAAACTTGCCTCCAGTAAAATGTTTTGTTCGTAGAGAATTTCTTTATGATTTTGAAAAAGGTCATGGAGGACTTGAGCCTTGTTGGTGGATAACAATCAAGAGCCAACGAAGCCAAGCATTCCGCATTGAAGCATATTTGAATCAATATGGTGCATTATATGACAAACTACCACTACATGCATTTTGCTGGAAACCCATAGAAGGTGATCCGTATCCATTAGATTTCTTACAATTATGGAACAGCATGTCCTATGATATCACTGTGATTAAAAAAGCAATGATAGCAAACATGAGGTGTAAGATTAAGATGAAAGATGGTACATGGTTAGAAGGTGAATATCTTTTTACTGTGGATTCTTCCCATCCCGATTTTAACACTCTTGATTGCGGACATAGTGAAGATGTCGAGGATCATAAAAGTTTTAACTTTATCAAATGCGACAATGGACAATTTGCCGCACAACCAAATAATCGTGTTGTTATTTTGGAACCAGCAAGTAATCCTAAAGAAATGAAGATACCAGATTTCCATGTTGCTACCACTAGGTGGAATGTTGAAATGGACCCAAAATGGGACTACGGTTTACCTGAAAATAAATGGAGAATGAACGAATGATAGACTGCATGATTATAGGTGATAGTATTGCTGTTGGTACAGCAATGGCTAGACCTGAATGTGTAAGTTATAGTAAAGGTGGTTGGAACTCGTGGCAATGGAACAAGGACTACTTGGCCAAGGCTTCTGCACAGCCTGCTCGGACAGTGATCATTAGCCTTGGAGCAAATGATCACAAAGGTGTTAAGACAGAGACAGAACTTCGTAAAATGCGAGAATCTATTAAAGGTGATCGAGTATTTTGGATTAGCCCCGGCAAAGAACGCAAACCGTATCCTCAAGAGGCAATTGAACGTATAGCCAGGGAATACGGAGATACTGTCTTGCCAAGGCCACAAGGTCATATGAGTGCCGACGGTGTTCATCCTACCGGAAAAGGATATAAAATTTTAGGAGAACAAACACAATGAGTTTTAGTGAAGTAGTTAAACCGGCATTACCAGATTATGCCAAAGATACACGGTTAAACATTGATTCAGTGTTATTGCGTAGCACTCTTGATGCTGATGTAGCAATGGGGTGTGCGGTAGCGGCATTGGCGGCAACAGGAAATGGCAAGTTGTTGAGCATTATGCTTGCGGACAATCCAGTGTATGCTGAACCGGCGATGACAGCAGCCTCAATAATGGCGACCAACAATGTGTGGTACCCATATGTTGAGATGGCTGACGATCCTGCACTGAAAGGCCTGCCAGCACAGTTACGTATGAACGCTATTGCCAGCCACGGCGGTACAACTAAATCAAACTTTGAAGCATTTAGTTTGGCCGCAAGTATTGTTGGCAAGTGTCACTTCTGTGTTAAGGCACATTATGAAACACTCAAGACGGAAGGCTACACAGTAGAGAACCTACGTGATATTGGACGTATTGCTAGTGTTATGAATAGTGTTGCTAAAGTATTGAATAGTTAATTCCTTTGACATTTATACCTATATAGTATCGTCATTCATGCATAAAAGATACGACCCAGTAGAATTTGAATACATCAAAAATAAATGGGCAAGCAGTACAAACCCTATAAGCGTCTACGTTCATAGTCCATTTTGTCCATCAATTTGTAAGTACTGCATCTACGCAGGTGTTTTATTAAAAGATGAATTAACTTATTCAGAATATTATAATAATTACCTGCCAAACATTATCGATCTTTATCGTCCCATTTTAGAAGAAAAAAATAATTTAATAGGCAACTGGTTCTTTGGTGGTGGTACTCCGTCAATGATGAAACCGGAAACATTAAAAAATATTTTAAATTTGTTGCCGGGATTTAAGGAATCAAAAGGTGTAAAAACTTTTGAAATTCATCCAGCGTACTGGACGCCCGAACTATTAGATGTGCTAGAAGAATATCATTTTGATAACGCAATTCTATGTCTGCAATCCTTTGATAGAAAAACATTAATTAAACAAAAACGTGTTCCAGAAACTCAAGAACGAATCTTTGAGCTGGCCAAAGAGATTCGAAAACGGAATATGAATATTCTAGTAGATATCATTGCACACATGAATCAAGATCACACTGACATAGGAATTTTAGAAAACGATTTAAAATTAACATTTGAAAATATATGTCCAGATGAAATAAGTGTTCAGGCAATTTATCAAAATAAAGAATTACGTCCAATGACCCTTGACGCAGTTTTAAAAAATCCCTACATACAAAACGGTGATTATTTGATTGAAAATTTTGATGGGAAACATCAATATATTAACATTAAAGAATGTTTAACTGAAACGATTTTTGACAGAATTAAAAATTTAAAATGTTTAAGATTAGTTAATAAAAATTTAAAAGACAAAGAAAGGTATATGAGTTTTGTCCATCATATGGATCCTCAATATCTACATACTATGTCTCTTGACACCCTAGCATTAGGGTCTTATAGGAATCCATATACACAAACACATTCTAATGTATCACATTTTAACTACATTGAATGCAATAATGATAACACTGAGCCAACATTTAAATTTATAAAATCATCTTTCTTTGATGAAGTTCGAGAAGTTATTAATTTTCTAGAGCAGTACGGAGAACCCCCTGCTGATTTTGAATTACTATTCAAAAATAGATATTTTGAAGAAAAGGAAAAACCGTTGTTACTTGACTACAAGTTTGCCGGTCACTATCCAAATACTGCAGGACTTATACAAAAAGGAATCGATTCTTTAACAAATGAAATAAAAACTTCTTGCAATTTTATCGGAAATGACATTATAATAAACAAGTAATTTTATTTTTTAAGGTGATGATATGAGCAATCGAGTTGGGCCTATTACGTTAGACGGCGAAGCTGCCGATCGGATTACAGTTTTAAATTTAAAAGAATGTCGTTCATATCTTAAAAAAGAATTGAAGCAGTGGAGGAAAAATCCACGTACAGATGCTAATCCTACGGGCTATTGGATGCACCCCGAAGACGTGAGTATAAACGAAATACTAGTACATCATTTAGACGCGGTTATAGCATATTTTGGCGGAGATTAAAAAATGGATATGGATCAGGCGGCAGTATTTTTAGCAGGCAGTATTTTAACAGCGTTAGGCTTTATAGTTGTTGTTGCGGCTATTGTTGTTATCAACAATATTATTCACAAATATTGGAAACCTGTTAAGATATTCTCTGCAGACAGTTGGAATTTGAATCCCCCGCAACGCTTTGCACATGCAGATGAATTGGAAAGAATCACGCCAAGTTTGGATAAAACCAATGAATCAAAAAATCAAGCAACTGGCTAAACAGGTTTATGGCACACAAGCAACTGAACAAGAAATAAAATTCGCCGAGTTGATTGTGAAAGAATGTATTGAACAAATTAACAAGGTTGAAGAAAAAGGCGATGCACATCTTGGTGGCGGGTACTTTTATGATGGTACTCGACTGTGCCGTGATGCAATTAAACAACATTTCGGAGTTGATGAATGAACACAAGTAGTACCTCGGCAAGCTCTAGTCTGGGTATAACGGGCTTTATTGAAATCTTTGAGGGTCGTCTGAATAAAATGAAGTTGCACCTTAAGGAAGAATTGAGCAAGAGTAAAGGGGATAGAAATAAGAACGCTATCCGTCGTCTATTAAGCGATGCACGTAAACTAAATCGTACACTGAAAGAAATGCGTAATGCCAGTGCTAAAAAGTGTCCACATTGCGGAGAGCGGCTATGAACGAACGAATTCGACAACTTGCTGAACAGGCTAAACAATCGGCTCTTGATGCTATGATTAAAATCGCAGATAAAGAACAAGCATTAAAAGTTTATTCAGAAACATATGATACAAAGTTCGCCGAGTTGATTGTGGCGAAAGTTTTAGACGAAGTTGCTACCCGTGCTTATGTTTCTGGTGACCGAGCGTGGAGTGATGATGCGGATCGTCCGTGGATTGAACTAGAATTTGGATTTGGTAAACTTGCGGAGATGAAAAAATGAAACTAACTGAATACAGTAAAGGGCGGCTACGAGCAACTTTTAGTAAATGGGAAGTTGACAAAGACTTTGCCGATCCTATGTACAACTACCTAATCTTTGGATTTGATCCGGGTGGTTTTTTTACTGCCGTGCTGGCAAATGATTTTGCGGCCGCAGTACAACATAGTCATCCTTCAAATAATATTTCTGCACTAAAAAGGTTAGTAGGGTGGATAAATGATTGTATGCCATCGGATGCATATGGTAGTTATACCGCAGTTACAGAATGGTATAAAATGGATGACGAAGATCGTAGATACTGTTTAGAAAGACATCATTTACTGTATACCACAAAAGAAGAAGTGTGGAAGGTTTTAAATGATGAACCAGTTGAACGTTACGCTCGGCTAGAAGACATATGAGTACCCTTGCTGAATACTTTGCCGAACATCGACCTAAACCCAAATATAATGTTGGAGATAGAGTCGAGGGGATATACCAAAAGATTCCTTATGTTGGTACTGTCTATACTGACAACATGCGTAATGAATTAGAAGGCCCTATAGTATCTATACATTTAGACTTGCCCATAAAAATTGATAAGACTTGGCACAATTTTATACGTGTTAAATATAAAGAAATTAAAGGATTACGCAAATGAAATTATCCGCAGAGGGCGTAGAAGGACATTTAATTTGGTGCGGTGACGGTGTATATCGATTTCGTGTATACACAGATGATTTTGAATTTACAGATTATGACCTGTTACATTGCGATTTAACTGTTACAATAACAGATAAAGATGCTGTATTCTATTCAGATGAAAGAGGTAATAGATTAAATCATAGTCCAGAAACCCTCGGAATTAAAGAATAAATTATAGTTAACTACGCACATAATAAGGGCCAGTGGCCCTTTTTTTACGGCCAAACCTTTAAATAATGTATACTGGTTTGGAGGGCGAATGGATCCATTAACGCTGTTTGCATTAGCCAATGGTGCAGTCAGTGCTGTTAAAGCAGGATGTAAACTTTACAAAGATATAAAAGGTGCCGCTGGGGAAGTGAAAGACGTCCTCAAAGATCTCGACGACCAATTTAAAAAACTCCACCCTCCGGAAAAGCCTGCTACAAACGAACAAAAACGTCAGTTCAATGAAGAAAAAGCTCGTGTAATAGATCTTAACAAAAAAGCTAATGCAGGAGAAACAACTGGCATTTATACCGAAATTGGCAATCATCTCGGCGCCTACTATGATAACTTCTACAAATGCATGGCAATTTTTGAAGAAGAAGAACGCCGTGCCAAAACAGAAGTATATCACGGCGAAGACAGTATAGGCAAACGTGCTCTACAACGTGTACTAATGAGAAAACAACTTCAACAAATGGAAGTTGAGTTAAGAGAGTTAATGATATATCAAAGTCCTCCTGAATTGGGCGCTCTTTACACGGAAGTGGAAGAGATGATGCGGCAGATGAGTAAAGAACAAAGTATTCTGATTAAAAACCAAATGAAGCGTCAAGTTCTTGAGGATAAACGCAGACAGGCAAAATTAAAAAAATTACAGGAAGAATTTGTAATAGGTCTTTTTATCATGGCAATGATATTTGTTATGGGCGGTATGTTTATGTATGTAGCTTATGACCGCCAGCAGAAGTATCCTCAGTACGGCAATGATTTGTTTCCTAAAACAGAAGAACGGAGACGGGCCGAAGCTGAACCTAAAGTATACATAGGAAGATAATGTAAATACAAGTATGAAAGGTCGCATTGCACTATTCCTGCATCAACCTTACTGTTCAGTTCAGAGCGGTAATGGAATTATGCGAGCCCTAGGATCCAAATATAATTTTAAAATTTTTACCCGCCATGAACTTGAGCGGGATTTTTTTGACGACGTGGATCTTGTTTGTATCCCTGGAGGATTTGGTGATGCAGGTCGTTTTGATTACTTGTTAGGTGAAAATGGCAATAAAATAAAAGAGTTTGTGCAACACGGAGGAGCGTATCTAGGAATTTGTATGGGTGCCTATTGGGCAGGACAGCATTACCTAGATATGTTAGAAGGTGTAGATGCTGTGCAATATATAACACGCCCAAAAACTGATACACACAGACCACATGCTAAAAATTTAGATGTAACATGGAATGGCAAGCAAGAACAAATGTATTTTTACGACGGCTGTGCCTTGGTAGGTAGAGGAAAATATCAAACCATTGCAACCTATGCAAACGGCGACCCAATGGCGATAATACAAAACAGAATTGGGCTAATTGGTTGTCATCCAGAAAGTGAAAAACACTGGTACGAGAGTTATAGCTGGATGCAGGGAAAATATCATCAAGGCCGCCATTATCCATTACTTTTAAATTTTGTAGACACTATACTAAAAGTATAATTGTACTCTAGGTTGACAGTTCTGGTTTTTTCTTGTATAATATACACATAGCAACAAGAAAGACTCTATGGAATTCCAAGTACAAAGCCGCAGTCCGACTCTAAAGCGTTATGTAGAAGCATTAATGCCTAGTTTGATCAAACAACTCAAATTAGAACGTAGTCGTAAATTTGTATTAATTGAAATTGCCAAAGGTATTACTCCCGATGCCACTGGTTCAACAACTAATCTGCCCGGTTTGGATAGTTATGTGATTGCACTTAAACCTCAAAAGTGGGCAGATCTTGGTAGTACTTTAGCACACGAAATGGTCCATGTTAAACAATTTGCCAAAGGACATTTCCAAATTGTAAATGGTACATGTTTTTGGAAAGGTAAAAAAATTACCAAACGAGTAAAATATCTGGATCTCCCATGGGAAATAGAAGCATTTTCTAAACAAGAAATTTTGTTCAGAAAAGCGGTTGAATCTAAATAAACTCTTGACAGCGTGGTAAAACCATGCTATAATATATACATACAGCAACACAGAAAGGTGCAAAATGATTCTTAACAATGCTCCAGTCAACGAAGCCATTGTTTCTAATGTCAGTGAAATTGGCGAATTCCGTATTCGTAACAGTGCCAAAGCATTCAGTATTTTGAGTTCGGGCTTGTATGCTAACAAGATCCGTGCTATTGTACGTGAACTTTCTTGTAATGCCGTTGACTCACATGCGGCCGCGGACAAGAAGGATACCCCTTTTGATGTTCATCTCCCAAACACTTTAGAACCTTGGTTTTCTATTCGAGACTATGGGACTGGCCTCTCACATAAACAAGTCACACAAATCTACACCACGTACTTTGAAAGTACAAAAACAGCCAGCAACGAATTTATTGGAGCTCTTGGATTGGGATCCAAAAGCCCTTTTAGTTATACTGACAATTTTACTGTAACTGCTATCCAAAACGGCGTTAAGGGCATTTACTCTGCTTTCATTAACGGTGACGGAGTCCCGAGCATTGCATTAATGATGCAAGAGGCTACCGACGAGCCAACGGGTGTTGAAGTTAAGTTTTCA
>Ga0222712_10005204_pt1 | contig 13312 bp, 10 predicted proteins | sample C33_657DmetaG_FD_165043 | JGI IMG/M metagenome (GOLD analysis project Ga0222712, IMG submission 165043) | Estuarine water microbial communities from San Francisco Bay, California, United States - C33_657D | ecosystem: Environmental > Aquatic > Marine > Unclassified | place: USA: California...
CGCCTCCGCAATGAATTCGTCTGGAATCTCGCCACCGGGCCCATCCAACACCGCCTCCTGCTGGGCCACGGTTGGCAGCAACAGTACGATTGGAGCTACACCTACATCACTTCCCAAAATTACGGCGGTCTCAGCGGCGCGAACCTCACCAACACCGCGATCTCTAATGCGGCGGCCAGCGGAAAGTATTTCACTTTTCCCGATCTGACCTACGCCCAATTCCTCGCGAACCCCAACCTCGCCGGCTACAACGCGAACCTCATCCAGCCGATTAATATCTTCGATCGCGGCCAAGAGCGCCTGCTGAGCGGGACCGGCACGATGCCGCCACTACTCAACAGCGCCAACGCCTACACTTATCTGAGCAACACCGACATCTACGCCAACGACGTGTTTTCGATTTTCAAAGAGCGCGTATTCGTGATGGGCGGCGTGCGTCGTTCTCAGGTCGCGCGCAAAACCATCAACTTCGCTTCGGGCACGTTCCCCAACGTCGTCTTCAAACCTGATGCACCCACCGCCTACCGTGCGCCGGCCGCCACGACCAATAGCGTCGGTGCCGTCTGGCACCTCAACACCGAGAAAACCTTCTCCGTTTACGGCAATCTCAACTCCTCCTTCAGTCCTCAATTCAACATCCAACCTGACGGCGGTCCGCTTGAAGCCGAAACGGGCAACCAAAAAGAAGTGGGCCTACGTTTCAGTCTTTTAAGTGGACGAGTCACCGGGCTCATTTCGTATTTCGATATCCTGCAAGACAACGTCACCCAAGCCGACAACACGCCGGGCCGCACTGGCTATTTTACCCAGATCAGCGGCCAGCGCTCCACGGGTTACGAAGTCAGCCTCAACGGTCGCATTACCGATCAATGGCTCGTCATGGGCGGCTTCTCCGATACCGACGCCCGCAACGATATCACGAAAGTCGCCAAAGATCTTTCGCCGCGTTTCCGCTTCACGGCCTTCAACCGCTATAATTTCAACCGCGGTTCGCTCAAAAATCTGAATCTGTCTTTCGGCAGCATCTACACCAGCACCCGCGATCTCACCAACGCCACCTCTCACGGCGAGCCGAACTGGGGCCCCTTGCCCGCTTGGTGGCGCTTCGACGCTATCGTCGGCTACAAACTGCGCATCCCGCAGCATCGCTTCGCCTACGATTTCTCGATTAAAATCAACAACGTCCTAGATAACCAAAACATCTACTACGTCGGTCAATGGTACCGCTACACCCTCGACCCAGGTCGCGAATGGTCGGCCGTCGTGAGCGCGAAGTTCTAAAATTAGATCTTCCGACATCATCATAGGTCTCACGGCATATTTGAATCTAGATCAACTGGTCGCCACCTCATGAGAATTGTCGTTCCCGTATTTTGCCGCAGCCGCCTTTTGCTGAGAACCGCGGCCGCGTTATGGATGAGCGCCGCCGCAATTTTGGCCCAATCACCGTCGCCCCGCCGAGCTTGGGAAGATGCTCCCGCGGAAAAAAAAGCCCTCTGGGAAAAACACCAGTCCTCGCTCATGAGCCTGGATCTCTCGGAGGAGACAAGTCGTCAGATCGTAATCGCACAAGGCACGCCGCAGGAGTACCACGCTCACCCCACGACCACATTGTTGGCGGATAATAAGACCCTGCTCGCAATCTGGAACATGGGCCACGGTGGCCACGCCGGACCTATCGCGCGTAGCGAGGACGGCGGCCTGACATGGCAGCGGTTCGATAGCGCGATGCCGCCGAATTATTGGAATTTCAAAAACTGCCCAAGCATTTATCGCCTGACCGATCCTAAAGGCAAAGAGCGTCTGTGGATTTTTGCCGCACGCACTCTTTCGAGCAAAGAGAACCCGAGAGAAATCCTCGGTCGCTTCGAGGGCTATATGCCGCGACTCGTAAGTGAAGACGAGGGCCACACGTGGCAGGAACTTCGACCGCTCGGTGACCGCATCGCCATGGATAACCCTTTCCGTAACGTGATGACTTTTTCGAGCATCGTGCGACTCAAGGATGGCTCGAGTCTGGGCATGTTTCACCGCGGCGATGGCCTTGGCGAAGGCGGCACATTGCAAGTGATGCAATCGATCACGACCGACGGGGGGTTTACTTGGTTAACCCCCGTCATCGCCGCCGACGGACATGCCCTAGCTCCAAAACTGCCTTGTGAGCCCTACGTCTTCCGCTCTCCGGACGGTGATGAACTCTGCTGTATCATGCGTGAAAACAAACGCACCGGGACTAGTCTGGTGATGTTCAGCCGGGATGAGGGGAAAACCTGGAGCACGCCCGTGGACACACCTTGGGGCCTCAGCGGAGATCGCCATCATGGCCTGCGCTTACCCGATGACCGACTGGTCGTGGTGTTTCGCAACACGGCACCTTTTGCACCCGCTCGCTTGGTTGCCTGGATTGGAACTTACGATGACATCAAGCGCAACCAACCCGGGCAGTATCGCATCAACCTACTCCGCACCTTCAAAGATGGATTCTACCCGGGTCTACATCGCCTACCTGACGGCACGATTATCGCGACCACCTACACCACCCTACGAGAAAACGACGGCGGCTGTTCGATTGTGAGCGTACGTTTTACAGCCGAGGAGATCGACCAACACTTTTCTAGGCGATGAAACCCGAGCCGTTAGCGTCTCGATTACGCCAACCCTCTCGTCTCTACGGCACGCTCATCGTCAGCCCTTCACCGCACTGGGTGCCCGTCGTCGCAGGATTGGGTCTCGATTTCGTCTTCATCGATACCGAGCACATTCCGATCAGCCGCGAGAAACTCGCCTGGATGTGCCGGGCTTATCGCGCCGAAGGCCTGCCGCCGATCGTGCGCATCACCTCACCGGATCCGTACGAGGCTTGCGTCGCGCTCGACGGTGGTGCGGTCGGCATCGTCGCCCCTTATGTCGAAACTCCTGCGCAAGTCGCCGCTCTTGTCGGCGCCGTAAAGAAACGTCCGCTCAAAGGCCAACTCCTCGCCCAACATCTAGCCGGACAAACCCTCCCACCCGCGCTCGACGATTACGTCGCTCAAGGCGGCGCCACCCGCTCACTCATAATCAATATCGAAAGCGCCCCGGCGCTGGCCGCCCTCGACGACATCCTCGCCGTGGAAGGCCTCGATGGCGTGCTCATCGGCCCGCACGATTTATCCTGCAGCCTCGGCGTGCCGGAAAATTACGACCACCCGCGTTTTCTCGCCGCATGTGACCAGATCATCACGAAAGCCCGCGCCCGCTCACTGGGCGCCGGCGTCCACGCGATCTACCCCGGCCACCGCCTTGATCACGAGGAGCGTTGGGCCCGACTCGGCGCCAACTTCATCATCCACGCCGCTGATATCATTCTCTTTGCCGAAGGCCTGCGCCGCGATCTCGACGAGTTGCGTCGTCGCCTCGATCTGACGCCGGCTTCTCCCGGGCCCAAGATCATTATTTAATTTTCCGGTTTCACTTTATGAACGCACCTCTCACCCACGCGGACTTTCTCCAGCTCAAACGTTGGAACACGCCCACGATCTACAACGGCTGGGAACAAATCACCCGCCACGACGCCTCCCGCCAAGGCTTCAATATCAAACCCACGCACGATTTCATGCCGCACATGGGCCCGATGGTCGGGCGCGCGGTGACCGTCGTCTGCGAACCCAGCAACGCCACTCACCCCAAAAATAATCCCCAAGCTTGGAGCGACTACCGCCGCTATGTCGCCAGCATTCCCGGCCCCAAAATCGTCGTCGTGCAAGACCTCGACCAACCGCACGCCGTCGGCGCCTTTTGGGGCGAGGTAAACAGCAACATCCACCGTAGCCTCGGCTGCGTCGGCACCATCATCGACGGCGCCATCCGCGATATCGACGAGATGAACAACGCCGGCTTCAAAGCCCTCGCCCGCCAACTCTGCGTCGGCCACGCCTTCAGTTGTCCCGTGCGCTGGGGCGGCGAGGTCGAAGTGTTCGGTCGCACCGTCCAACCCGGCCAACTCATCCACGCCGACAAACACGGCTTTCTCGCCGTACCGCCCGAAGACGAACCCCGCCTTCTCGAAGCCGCCCGCTTCATGGACGCCAACGAGTGCCAAACCCTCATCCCTGCCGCCCGCGATGTCGCGGGCAAAAGCAGCGAAGAAATCTGCCGCGCGATCGACGAAGCCGCCCGCAATTTCGGCGCCGCCGCCAAGGCTCAATTTGGGAAAAAAGGAGAATGGTGAGACCCTTTGCCGAGTCCCGTCCCCTGTGCGGGTAAACCATGTTCCTCCACGCTAAAATGAAGTCCGTTAGGCCCATCATTGAGACCTTGCTTTTGGGGGCCGCATTGCTGCTGGCCGGACAGGCGGAGCTGGCCGCATTTGAACGAGCCCGGTTCCTCGTTCAGCCAGAGATTTTTATCCGCCATACACCCGAGCGCAGCTTCATTGGCCCCGGCCTGATAGCCTTGGAAAATGGGGACATTATAATGGCCGCGCCTTGGGGACGACCGCCGACAAACTTCGAGGCGATCGCGGCGAAGTTTCCCGTGCCCATGCTCTATCGCAGCACGGATGGCGGGCGGACTTGGAAAGAGCAGGGCCGCATGAAAATGGAGTGGAGTTTGACGGGATTGATCAGCGACGGCGGCACGTCGTTCCTGCGATTGCGCGACGGGCGTATCGCCGTGGTGTTTAATCGCCACGTCCTGGGTTTGCACGGTGGCGGCGCACCGGTGATGGCATGTTCGAGTGATGACGGACAAACGTGGACCGCGGCAAAATTACTCACCGAAAAAGACGATGCCTTTTACGTGATGAATGACCGGTTGATCCAGCTGAGCTCAGGCCGATGCGTGCTGCCGGTTGCGCGAAAGGTGGGTAAAACCGAAGGCGACCGCGATGAGGGTCTAGCGATGCTCAGCGACGATGCAGGTTCGACGTGGCGACTCTCCCGCGGGATGGCGCGCATTGATGCCCCGCGAGGAATGGCTGAGCCTTGTGTGACAGAATTAAAGGATGGCCGCGTGCTCATGCTGGGCCGCACGGGTTTGGGGTCGCATCATGTCGCATTGTCTATGGACGGCGGCGAAACGTGGTCGAAGCCGATGGCGACCACCTTGGAAGCTGCCTGTTCGCCGCTGACGTTGAAAACGCTACCCGATGGACGATTGATCGTCTTTTATAACCACGCCACGCCGATCAAAGACGGTGCCTTTTTTCCCCGCACACCTCTGTGCTACGCGGTCTCGGACGATGCCGGGAAGACTTGGAGCCCGCCGGCGATCGTGGACGACGACGGCGTGGCCAACACAGACCGACAAAACATCTACCCGTCCGTTTGCTTCACCAAGGAGGGTATGCTGGTGCTGTGGTCGAGCCACCGAGCTGACCCGAAAGGAAGCTTCGCGGGCGGATACGACGCGAACATCGGCGGAGGGAAACGCGCCCTCCTTGCGATGCCGACTCAGCCGAGAGCACGCTAAACACCCAGGAAGTATCCAAGCACAACCCTGCGCCCTTCCCGATGCCTCTTAGTTGTACCCCATAATCCTCCCCTAAACCCCATGAAATCTGCCCTATTACTGTGCCTAACCTTAATCCTCGCTGGACTTTTTCCTACCGCTCGCGCCGCCGATTTCACGGGCGACGTAACGGCTGTGCGCACCATTCGCCACATGGATCAACACCCCGGCGCTTCCGAGCTCTGGGAGCCCTACCTCGCCCAATGGAAAGGCAAACACCTCGTCGCCGCTTTCGGCATCAAAATTCCCGGTAAGACCGACATGGGCGACATCGTCGCCAGCATCTCCACCGACGACGGCGACCACTGGGAATACCCCGTGATGATCTTCGATCACCGCGAACGTCAGGGCACCCTCCAATTCGCCTACGCCAACGCCATCCTCTTCAAACCCCCGGGCCAAGATGTCCTCTGGGCCTTCGCGATGCGATGCCCCATGAACTACCGCCACAGTGAAGACTCCCAACTAGTCGCCGCCTACAGCGCCGACGGAGGCCGTTCCTGGACCCCGGTCGAACTAGCGATGGGCTACACCGGCCCGCTCATCTGCGTCGCCGGCCCCTACGCCTTCACCGAAAACGGTCACACCCGCTATCTCTTCCCCGTGCACCGCAACACCCGGCGCAACGATCCGCTCGGGTCCCGCGATCACTTCATCCTCAGCAGCTCAAGCCTGCTCGAGTGGAACCTCGCCAGTTTCATCCCCCAACCCACCAGCGGCCCCAAAGTTTTCTTGCACGAGGGTAACCTCGCCGCCGGCGATACCCCGGGTGAAATCAAGATGGTCATGCGCACCGCCGACTACGAAGACGAACGCAAGATGACCGACCCGCCACGCGCCTTTTCCACCGTGAGCCAAGACGGCGGCCGCACGTGGAGCCCCGCCCGCCAAGAACCCGCGCTCTGGAACGCCAAATCCAAAGCCTTCTACGGCCGCGCCACCGACGGCACCCATCTCTACGTTTACAACGATGGACCCGCCTCGCCCGCACCCACGGGCCGTATGGCGCTACGCTACAAACTCCAATCCGCCGACGGCACCTGGGGTCCCGAAAAAACTTTTTACGCCGCTGGCATCCACAATTCCTATCCCACCTTGATCGAAGTCGCCCCAGGCGACTTCCGCGGCGTCTGGGACAGCGGCACCGCCACGCGCACGCGCACCCACATTCAATTCGGTAAATTTCACGTCCCGCCGGCAGCCGCCAAAGCCAGCCCCTGATAAATCCTGGCCTCCTTTAACGTGAAAACTATCCCCCTCGTTTTTCTCTTCGCTAGCCTTACCGCGGCCCAAGGAGCCGCGCTCGCCGAAGATCCCATCAAGCGCTCCGCCCAGGCGTTTCTCAGCGCGCCCACGCTTACCGTTCAACGGCTCGCCGACGGCCGCGGCGGCCGCGATCTCATCACCGCGCGCAACGGCCACGTGCTCGCCTTTCACCACCAAACCCTGCGCGAAAGCGCCGACGGCGGCATCTCTTGGAGCTCCCCGCGCGAAGTCGGCCCTGATGCCGGCGGCAAAGTCATGGTCAACGAAACCAACGGCGAGATTCTCTTCATTCATGCCGAAAAAGGCTTTCTCTGGAAAAGCCGCGACGACGGCCAGACGTGGAGCCGCGAAACGACTCGGATTTCGCCCAATAAATTTAAACACGGCTCGCCCGATACCGTGCCCCTCGGCGTCGGCGCCTTTCAACCCGGCATCACGTTGCGCTACGGGCCACACGCGGGGCGCCTACTCTTGCCCGGCCGCATCTTTGGCCCGACCAATTCCAACGACGTCGCATGGCGACCCTATCACTACAACACCGCCATGTTCAGCGACGACCAAGGCGCCACCTGGCAAGTCAGCGCCCCCTTCCCCATTCTTGGCTCGGGCGAGGGCGCACTCGCCGAACTCTCCGATGGTCGCGTGCTCTACAGCTCCCGCGAGCATATGGGGAAAAACAATCGATTCTTTGGCTGGAGCTACGACGGGGGCGAACTGTGGTTGAATCCTTTCGAAAGCGACATGCTTCCCGACGGGGCGCGGGGCACGTCCTACGGCTGCATGGGTGGACTCATTCGCCTGCCCATCGACGGGGTCGACATCCTGCTTTACAGCAACCTCGACACGGTTGCCGGAAAAATGCCCGACAAAATCGGCGGCTCCACCTCCAACGGCCGCGAGAAAATCACCGTCTGGGCTAGCTTCGACGGGGGTAAAACCTGGCCCGTGCATCGCCTCGTCTCTGCCGGTCCTAGCGCCTACTCGAACCTCGGCGTCGGCCGCGCCGGAACCCCGAGCGCCGGCAAAATTTTTCTCCACTTTGAAGGTGGCGAAAAAAACTGCTACGAAGGTGTCTATGTCGCCACCTTCAATCTTAGTTGGTTGCTCAACGGCCGCGCCCTCGACGGTTTCATTAAAAAATAATTCCCCACGCTCATGTCTATCACTCGCCTTATTTTTAGTCTCCTCGCCAGCTTTAGCCTGCTGCGCGCCGCCCCCATGCTAGAAACTTCAGAAGTTTTCCCCACCAAAATGGCCGGTATCGCTTTGTACCGCATTCCGGGTCTCGTCATAACCCAAAAAGGCACGGTACTCGCCTACTGCGAAGCCCGCCGCAATGCCGCCTCCGACTGGGGTGAAATCGAAATCCACCTTCGGCGCTCGACTGACGGTGGGGAAACCTGGGCCCCGCCTCAAAACATCGCTCACCGCGGCCCGCGCCTCGAAGGCAACCCACACAAAAAAACCGGCGGCGAACACGAACAAACCGTCAACAATCCCGTGGCCATCGTCGATCGCACCACCGGCGCCATTGAGTTTCTCTACTGCATCAACTACGCGCGCTGCTTCTCCATGCGCAGCACCGATGATGGCCTTACTTGGTCCCAACCCATCGACATCACTGCGACCTTTGAACCGTTCCGTCGCCACTACGACTGGAAAGTTATAGCCACCGGCCCCGGCCACGGCGTCCAACTCAAAAGCGGCCGCTTAGTCGTACCCGTGTGGATCGCCTTTGGCAAAAAAGGCGACCACGGCCCCTCTGCCTCCGCCACGATTTACAGCGATGACCACGGCCAGTCTTGGCAGGCAGGTGAAATCGCCGTCCCGCGCGAAGGCGAATACGGTAACCCCAACGAGACGATGATTACCACTCTCTCCGATGACCGCGTCCTGCTCGTAAACCGCAATGTCTCCAAACCCAACCGCAAGCTCCTCACCACGAGCGCCGACGGCGCCACTGGCTGGACCAAACCCATTTTCCATCCGCAACTCTGGGAACCCATCTGCATGGCGAGCATCGTTGCCCACCCCGCGCAACCGGGCCTGCTCCTGTATTCTGCGCCCCACACCCTCGGCCGCGACGCCGCCGGTCAGGAAATCCCCGGCAAACGCGGCCTGCGCGAAAACCTCGCGATCCAACTCAGCCGCGACGACGGCCAAACCTGGCCCGTGAGCCGCACCCTCGATCCCGGCAAAAGCGCCTATTCCGATCTCGCCGTCCTACCCGATGGCACCGTGCTCTGCCTGTACGAAGCCGTCACGGGCCTCGTCGCCGCCCGCTTCAATCTCGATTGGGTACAAACTAAACCCTAAACTGGGTTGCTCTGATTTTATTCATTTTTCCCATGTCCTCCCGCTTCCGCGGCCTTGTCGCCGCTCCGTTCACGCCCTTCCACGCCGACCGTTCGCTGAACCTCGACGTCATTCCCGCCTACGCGCGCTTCTTGCGCGACAACGGCGTCGGCGCCGCCTTCGTCTGCGGCACCACCGGCGAAGGACTCTCGCTCACGCTCGAAGAACGCCTCCGCATCGCCGAGCGCTGGGTCGCCTGCGCCGACGATCGCCTGCGCCTCATCGTCCACGTCGGCCACACCTGTCTCGCCGACGCCCGCACCCTCACCGCCCACGCCGCCAAAATCGGCGCCTCCGCCGTATCCGCCCTCACGCCGTGTTTCTTCAAACCCCGCAGTAACGCCGAAGTCGTCAACTGGTGCGAGGCCGTCGCCTCGGCCGCGCCCGCGCTCCCCTTTTATTATTACAACATCCCCTCGATGACGGGCATCGATTATCCCGTCGTGGATTTTCTCGCGCAAGCGCAGGCCCGAATTCCGTCGCTCGCCGGCGTGAAATACACTCACGAAAACTTGCCCGACTACAAAGCCTGCGTCGCCTTCGCCCAAGGCCGCTACGATATCCTCTTCGGTCGCGATGAGCTTTTACTCGAAGGCACCGACGCCGGTGCGCTCGGTGCCGTGGGCAGCACCTACAATTACGCTGCCCCGCTTTATCTGCGCCTGCTCGCCGCCCGCGCCGCCGGCCAAGCGCCGGAAGCCCGCACTTTACAAGACACGGCCATCAAAATGATCGCGATCTGCAACGGCATCGGCGTCACCCACCTCGCCGCCTCCAAAGCCCTCATGGCGATACTCGGTGTCGATTGCGGCCCAGTGCGCCTACCGCTCGCTCAGCCCGACGCCACTCAACTCGCGACGCTGCGCACCCGCTTAAACGAAATCGGCTTCTTCGATTTTGCCGGCCGCATCGGCGCCTAAACCACGCGAACCTGCGCAGTCCGAACTCACCGCACCCGCGCCACCGAGCCACCGAGCGAAAATTTCGGCTGCAACATCGCCTGCGAGGGCGTGAGCGTGAACGTTTCTCGCGCGACGAGTTGCAAGAGTGACCCGATTACTTTTTTCGCGAACGCATGCGGGCTTACGACGTATCGCGCCGGCGCCGGCGCTAAAGCCCCGAGAAACGGATCATCATCCCGCGAAATCAAAGAAATATCCCGCGGGATTCTCAGCCCGCGCTGCGCCAACACACTCGTCGTCGCCAGGTACGCGTACGAGTTGCTCACCACCAAACCCGTGGTCGGATTTTTTCGATCTAACAACCGCCCCAAAGCCCGCTCCACCGAGGCCACGTCGTCGCGATGGTACAACACCTCGGCGGTCGCCTCGGGCCAGGACGAACGCTGCACGCCTTCCCGAAATCCCGTTTCGCTATCCACATCACCCGCCAGCCGCGCCTCGCAATTCAACAACGCGATCCGGCGATGCCCCATCCGCAACAACACCCCCGCCGCGTGCCGACAAATCGACCGGTGATCTAAATCATAATGCGGCAACGCCACGTCCGCAAACGTCGAACCCGCCACCAAGCACGGTAAATTTCGCGCTGCAAACCAGCGCTGCATCGCCTCGGTCGATCGCACCAGCAACCACGCCTCGTGCCCGTGCTGCGCCACCAACCGCTCCAGATTCCGCGCCGGATTCACTTGGTAAAATTGCCGCCCCGCGTACACCCGCAACCGGCAGCCTTCGGCCAACAAAAGATCCTTCAATTCATCAATCCACAGCGCGATCAAGGGCCGCAGCCGGCCAATCGGCTCTGGAATCAACACGCCGATGGTTTTCACCGCATCCCGTTTTAGCGGCGCGGGCGGATTCGCGACGATGCGCGTGCCCAACCCCACGCTGGGCGCCACGACGCCCTCAGCGCGCAACTGCGCCAAAGCCGCGCGCAAGGTATTGCGGCTCGCCTGCACCGTCTCGCACAACACCCGTTCTCCAGGCAGCCAGCCGCGCCACGTGCCCTTGGCGATTTCCACGCGCAACACCTGCGCGACTTGGCTCGCGACCGTTCTGTGGGGGATCAACGTCATCGACCGCTCCAGCGCACCGCACGCCCGCACCCGAGGCAACCTCGTTCAACGTTTCGCCGCCACCCCCGGCGGCGCCGTTACGGCGCCGACATCCACCAGGTTTCCGGCGAACGATAACCGGGCTTACGCTCGCCGCTCGCGATGATCCAGCCGCCGCGCCAGGCCACGGTCGGCACCGTCGCTCGCGAAATCGGCGCGTCGCCCGCCGCGCTCCAAATCTTCGTCTTCGGATCGTACGCCCAAATATCCATCGGAAATCCCGGATGATCCGGTCCCGTCAAATGCGCCCGCAGCCCGTCGTCGCCCGAGATCACGAGTAATTTTCCGTCCGCCGTGAGCGGCGCGGGCGAAGGTGCAGCCGTGGCCGCCCGCGGGAGATCCGCGAGCTTCGTCCAGCCTTGCACCGCGTGGTACGCATACGCGTCCCGCAAAATTTTTCGCTGCGCTTTCCCGTCCGCGCCCGCACTCAACGCCACACCGCCAAACAGATAAAACGTATCCGCCGTCGCCCCCGCCACCGCGAGCATCCGCTCCGCGCCCGGCCACACGGGCAATTCCCGCCAGCCCCCCTCCGGCTTCGTCACATCCAGCGCCCAAAACGTCGCCAACGCGGTCGTCGCGTCCGGTTTTTCGATGCCGCCAGCCAGATAAAAAATATTTCCCACCAAGGCCCCGCTGCCAAACGCACAGGCTCGCGGCAACGGCGGCAACGCCCGTCGCCCGAGCGTGCGTCCATCCCAGGTAATCAAGGCGACGTCGCGAAAATTTTCCTTCGCATCACCACCTCCCGCGCAAATAATTCCTGCCGACGTCGAGACGGCGACGCCGTACGCGTTAGCCCGAGGCATACGTCCCGCTTCCACCCAGCTGCCATCCGGCGTCGCCAGCGCGTACACGCGATCGTACCAAATTTTCGTGCCACCTTCCCAGGGCCGTTTCTCCGGAAAGTTCGCCCCGCCCGCGACGAGCAACGCCCCACCCGCGACGCCGACAAACGGCGAAGCAAACCCTTCCCGATCGGGCAACGGCGCCAGCGATTTCCAACTCATGACAGGCTTCATAGGTAAAAGCGTTTCCGCCGCCCGCGCGCTTGGCGTCCAAGCCGCACTCGCCAGCACGGCGCAACCGAGCCACGAGGCCAAACCGGGTAATGGGGTAAAACAGCGCAACCCCGCCACGCTGCTTTTTTTTGCCGCCAAGGCAAACCGCGCCGCGTGGTTCCTTATTCGGACCAATTTCAGGCCAACCCGTCCGCATGGTTACAGCTCGTCGTCGTGCGCTCCCGGCAACGCGCTCGCGGCCGGATCGCTCCGCACGCGACCGAGCCAATCCGCGATCAACGGCTCGCGCTCCGTGATCGCCGCCGGCCACGGCGCCGCGACGAGATCGATCACCCGCAACGCCCCGTCCACGCAGCGCACAAAATTGCGCGCGTGCATATCCGCCACCAAAAACGCCTGGGGCGCGCCGCCCGCGCTGCTCTCGAGGAAAAATAAGCGCGGATGATCTCGGTTCGCCCGCAGGAAACGCGACGGAATCTCGATCAACCCCGCCGGCAACACCCGCGACACATCGTCGCCTTGCGCGAGCGGTTCGCCGAGCGCCTGCTTCGCCACCAAAATCCCCTCAGGCGTCACCGCCACCACTTCCGTCGCCATCCCGCCGAGCGCGTGCACGAGCAGTAATTTTTCCAACAACCCGCGGTACGTCCCCAGCCCGGCCTCAGCGCGCAACGTCGTCTCCTCGCCGCGCCGAAACCCAAACTCGCTCCCGATCCGGCCTTCTTCGCGCGGCAGATAAAATTTATAAACCGAGTTATCCGTCTCCGCCGCAAACGCCCACGCTTCCACGCCCCCGCCGATGCGACGCATGTCCGGATTCGCCTCTTCGAGCGGATTCGACGCCTCCAGCTCGGCCGCGGCGACGGGCGGGTTTTCGCCTTCGACAAGTACGAGCGGCGACGCAGGAAATCCAAAATCTTCCAACGGCCGCAGCGGCAGCAACGCTCGCAGTTCGCGGATGGCCGCGCCAAACGTCGCCCACGCGCCACCCGCGCCTTCGAGTAGACTTACTTCGTCTTCGGCGAGGAGGACGAGATCGCGGTCCGAATCTGCGCGGACACCGCATTCGGTTGCCGCCGCGCCGAGGCGAGCGAGCGCCGCCAGT
>Ga0222712_10005206_pt1 | contig 13303 bp, 23 predicted proteins | sample C33_657DmetaG_FD_165043 | JGI IMG/M metagenome (GOLD analysis project Ga0222712, IMG submission 165043) | Estuarine water microbial communities from San Francisco Bay, California, United States - C33_657D | ecosystem: Environmental > Aquatic > Marine > Unclassified | place: USA: California...
CTCAACAAGTTCTACGTCATGTATGTTATACTCAACGAATTGTTCCCAGTAATTGTTATAGAAATCTCTGAAGTCAACGCCAGGATTTTCTTTCTTACGCTCACCTAGTTCTTGTTCTGCAATGTAGTCCAACCTGTAAGATTCTTGTTTGGCATAAGTAAATTTTTTGTAGAGATCCAGATAATCAAGCTGAGCAATACCATGCAGGTCATAAGAAATTTCTTCATTGCCTTTAACATAAATGCTACGATGTTGTATCAAACCCCATGGGGATAGTTTAGATGCTATGCTGTCTCCAAGTTCTCTCTCGATTCTTCCAGCCAAATATGGAACGTCAAAGAAGGAGATGTTCCACCCAGTGATAACATCTGGATAGTTAGCCTGCCAAAAGTCCATAAACTTGGATAGAAGTTGACGCTCATTAGAACAGTGAACATATGTCACATCATCGCGTGTCTTACTATACTCTTTAGTTCCAAAAGTTATAACCTTCTTTGTTTTAGAATCTTTAATCGTGATGAGAAGGATCTCCTCATTGGTAGTTTTTACATCAGGAAATCCTTCTTCAGTACATGTCTCAATATCGAGATAGAATGTTCTAATCTGATCAACATCCCAGTTGATGTCATAGTCATATGTATCGCTAATATATTGAAAGACATAGTTGGTATTTCCATACAACCCAAAACCTTCTACGTCTTCATAACGTGTCACGAACTCTCTTGTTTCTTTTATCGTTCCAGGTTTAACTGAATCGACAACTTTACCGTCTAGAGTTTTCCATTCACTATCTGACTTCTTAGATGAAACATAAAGAGTTGGTGAGTACTCCAGTTTATATGAAAATGCTTTGCCATGTTCATAACCACGAACCAGCATTCTGTTCCCGTAAGGATATACGTTAGTGTAAAATTGCATTAAACCTGCTTTCCATACATAAGTTGCATCGCGTCAAGTGCGCAATCGTGGACGGGATGATGTTTGATGACTTCGTGTCTTTTGAATAACGGATGATCTACTTCTACATATCCGTTTGTAGTTCCATAAAGGAGATCAACTGCAGTTCTGACATCTCTCCACATATGGTATCCTGTAATTTCTTGCAAGCCAACTTGCACACACAACGAATCAATCACAAGTTGATCAAGCGAACCTCGTGCCCACATAGTTTGCTTATCTGCGTTTGGAAACTTTGCCATATATTCATGCAATGTTTTAATTCCAGTTTTCATACTCACATCATCTCTGGAAGGATGCAGACTAACTTCTTTCACATAACGATGTTGTTCTTTCCACCAGTCAAATGTAGATTTACTAATGGTGCGCCCAGCATTAGTTTGTTCCTGTACATTAAACTTAACAAAGCACGCATCGCCAAGTAAGTCTTGGTATATTGGACGTTTCTCTGGATCGAAATGAATTATTGCTGCCGATAGAATGACAGCATTTGATTCTACACCAAGAGATTCTATATCAAATATGAACACTAAGGATTTCCTTGTTCTATTTCCTGCTCGTAATGTTGCTTAAGCAACATGTATTGTTTGATCAGATCAGAAGGCAACAACTTGGAGTTCTCTCTCCAAAATTTATCAAACTCATTGGCGAACTGTCTACTTAAACGAATCTCTTCATAGTAATAATGCTGTAACATATTCAACTCCGTAATGATAGTTTTTTTAATTCTTCCATTCTTTTATTCAAAGCAATCTGCACTTTTTTACACGCCTCAATAGAATCAAGACGTTTGATATTTGCCTGGGTCTGTATCCTACAAGACTTATATCCACCAGATGCCTCTTCCCAAGCGTATCCAAGTTTGTAACCAAACTTACTTTTGTGTTCTGAATGTAAGTATCGTTCGAATTTTAGTCGTTCAGACTCTTCTTCAATTATTATGCAGCGAACATAAACAGACTCAATATCAATTCCTTCTTCTCTAATAAAAACACCGCACATATGGTGTGTAACTTTATTATCTTTTCCTGCAGAAGCCCTCAAATCACTTATTCGTTTTGGCATAAAACTAGACTCACCGATATAACATATATCCTTATGCACAAGTTGTTTTGGTTTTTTTAAAGATACTTGATATACACCTGGATATTTTCCATCAGAAAACTCCTTCCAGAAGTTTATGCATTTTTTGCTTATCTTAACATAACTACACGCAGATAAGATTTCTGTAAGTTTAACCCACTCGGTAACTTTATAGTTGGTTCTCATTTGATCACCTTCGAGTTGTCAGCGACATCTTTATCATCACGAATTTCTACAAAAATTGGAAGGAACAATGACTGCTCTCCTGTTTTATTCTTGATACGACTATTATACTTGATTGCCACAATTTTGTCAAGTAAATTTTCTTTCCAGAAAGTTTTACGGTGTTCGTCGCTAAAACCAGATCCGACTTTAACCTTTACAACTCCATCTGATGATTCGCATACAATCGCACCTAGCATTCCTGCAGCCTTGCCCGTTCCTTCTTCAACTGCAACAATCTTCAGATCGCACTCTAGTTCACCTTTGAATTTAATCTGATGCTTTACACGTTTGTCTTCCCAGACACCACGTTTGTCTTTGAGGATAATTCCTTCTTGACCAGAAGAAAGTAACTTTTGAAAGATAGTGTTAACCTGTTCAATGTCATCGACTACATAATTGTCTACAAGATCTATTTTCGTATAATGATTAGAGAACTTTGTCCAAAGTGTCTGCAAAGAATTCAATCTGGTTTCATAATGAGTTGGGCAGTGAGCATCAACAAAGTACAAATAAGGAATGACATCCCAGACAGTCGCATGAACCATGGCTGCTTCTTCTGGTTTGATTGTTCCCTTGTTTGCTTTGTTCAGAATACCATTGCCAGTTTGTCGATCTAGGATCTTTCCGTCTTTCTTTAGGATCAACTCTCCGTCGAACACGCAGTCAACGCCATTAGACAACGAAATGAATTCCTCATCTAGATTACCAAGCAACTGAATTTCTTTGCCATTGCGTGACCGATACTCAACGGAAGATCCGTTTTCGTTGTGGCGAACGACTGCGTTGAACCTCATACCATCCATTTTCAACTGGACGTATGCTGGGAACTGAACCTTGTCTATCAGTTTCTGTTCGAAGCCACTGCACAGCATCACTGGATACTCTTTGATCAAACCAAGCCATACCGTATTTGCGGTCGCGATTGACACTCCACATTTTAGATCCTTTTCAATAATACGTTCAATAACTTTAGCATCATCTTCGTTTAGTGCTTCTAGCATTGACGTCAGATGAGCAATCCCTGCATTACCAGTTACCAATCTAGCAGATAGATCATACAAAGAATCCAAAGCAAATTCTAATTTGATACCTGAACCAGAGTTAGGTGTGTACTTTGGAATCTTACGAATGTAAAAGTTTGTGAATGGATCAAGAGCCAGCTCAACAACTCTGCGTAGAGTTTGATTCTTACTATGCTGCTCCAGTTGTTCGATCTTAAAATTGCGAGAAGGATTCGCAGCAAGACTATCAAAAAAATTGTGCAAGTTCATTCCATATCCTTAATGTTTTTCTTCAACACTTGGAACTGCCTATATTTTTTGTCAATCCGAATAGGGTTTTTAAACATCTGAAATTGTTTAGGATCATTCCATTTGAAGTATCCATAAACTTTTGACATACTATCTGACATTAGATATGTATGATTGGGCTGATACGACTCAGCCCAGTTGGTTATTTCTTTGGCGAGAATCATGCAGCTTTCCTAAAGTAACCATAAGGAAGTCCGTTAAGATGGCAGAAATAATCCCAGTCGCCATCAGCATGGCTAGCGTCCATAATCCACCTGAGTGCAGTCTCACGATCACGCGCACCCATACAGATTGTGTTAGTAACATGCTGTTCGAACTTAGCAACTGCTTCTTTCTCAGCATCCTCTTGATCTTTGAGATTTTGCTCAATGACCTTAACACAAATCTCAATCTGTCGATTGAGTTCTTCGATAGACATCTCGTCGAAGTTCATGTGGCGAGGACGAATACCATGCGCATCTTTGTACGCATCTGAAAGAATGCAACCTAACTTCTCACGTACCGTCAAATTTTCCCAATGTTTCATAACGTCTCCTTATTTAACACCAACGACTTTGCGGGGATAACCAGTAGCAAATCCTGAAGTTCCTCCAAGATATCCACGGGACGACTTAGCGCTCATGAAAGACTTGGGAGTTCTTTGGGGTTTATCTACTTTGATGACACCACCTTTACGCAGAAATGTCTTGAGTTCTTTTTCTGCTAAAGCACGGGATTCATTTTTGGTTCGCAGTTGCATGTTATAGATTACGTTCTTATTCATATAGTTCCTTCATCAAGTTTACAATTCAATTATACCCCGATCTTGAATTATTGTAAAGCCATTTGGAGGATACCCTTACAGATTGTAGGGTTATTAAGTAAGTAGGCACTTACTTACTTGGCGCTCGTTTAGAGCGATTTGGAGGGGTTGCAGGAGTTTGGGCTACCATTCCCCCACCGATGGCAGGGGAAGCCTCTAACGGGCTGGTAAATCGCCTGCTGAAGCGATCTGGATACCCGACCCGAACAGTCGGCTATACTCATTGACCAGCTTTACGTCTGGGTCGCCTTCGGCTGCGATTGCACTATTGTTGAGAGTTACGTTACCAGAAACGTAAGGCATATATGGCATCATTCCAACGCCAATACCTTGTTCCGTTTTTTGCATTACAATAACTGCTGGCTCTTTGAGAGTTTTTGTAGTTGGGAGATTATTGATCACTTCAGCAATAAGTTCTTCACCACTAATCATTTTAAATACTTTAATATTCATCAGTTTCTTCCTTGGCTAGATCTTCTAAGAAGTCTGCTGCCTGTTCATGATTTTCAAACTGTTTGACAAAGAATTTATCAAAGTCGAAACAGTGCTGTCCTACTACCATTATTGAAGTAGTTTTATAAATTGAAACCTTGATGACCCAGTTACCCCTACGAATAGAGATAAAGGATACCATGTTGTCTGTTACTTTTGCTTTCATACGACTATTTAGGGGAAAATAAATTCCCCTAAAGTCGCACTAAGTTAACACTTATAAGGATCTTCCATTGTCATAATGCGCTTAGCTGCCTCATATTTCCCATGTCTTGCGAGACAGGAAGCAGCGTGTGCTTTACCATATGAAAAAAGAATAAGTCTTATACGGCAGAAAAGTTTCTTCATTTTGTTACTTCTTTTTCGAGAAGCAACTCAGGTCCACCATTATCAGAAATTTCTACCTTACGTGATTTCTTATGCTCAGGAATAATCCTTTCTAGGAAAATCTTAAGCATACCATTCACCATACTTGCATTGTTAACAACTACCTGATCATCAATCGCGAAGCTGCGAGTGAACGCACGAGTAGCAATCCCTTTGTACAGGAATGCTTGTGTGTCATCTTTTGATTCGCCTTTAACAACCAACTTGTCGTTATCAAGAGTAATCTCAATATCTTGTTTGCCGAAGCCAGCAACTGCCAATTCAATGACATACTTGTTGTCGTCAGCTTTGTAGATATTGTATGGTGGATAGTTTGGAATGTTCTTGGTCATCTCATCATGTAGTTGCAACATACGTGACCAGTGATCATCGAAACCAACAAATAGTTTATCGAAGTCTTTCCCGAAGACTTGTGGTAACAATGTCATTTGAACCTCCTTACTTCTTTGCAGAAGTAAACTTAGTGAATTCTGCAGTGATAACATCAGCTGCATCGAATGTTGCTTTGGCAACAGACTTAGCGAAAGATGTTTCTACATCCACTAAAGTTTGAAGCGCATCAGCCATAGTCTTGTCTTGAACATAGTTCTTAACGAAGATGGACTTAGCACCTTGAATGGTATCAATAGTTGTGTTTGCGATATGTAACATTGAGTTCTCCTTAAGTTAAGCGAGTAAATTGAAATTCGCCACCCCAAATGGGCATGGCAGTTTTAGTCGGCTTTTATCGTAGTTACCGACTAACTACGTTCCCATCCCTGGGACAATTCTATTTAGGCAGCTTCTGCTTTCTCTGCTTCCGCTTTTTGCATTTCTGCAACTTGAGCGTCGCCTTGCTGTTTGATTTTACCAATCAGTGCAACGACCTCTTCAAACGGATGCTTACCCAATACGCGAAGAATAGTATTAACTTCCTCTACTTTCAATTCAAGATTGATCATTTCGTTTCTTTCCTATGTTATATGAAGTGTGAAAATATATAAATAATGGTATGGGTCGCGAGATTGCAGTCTCCACCCATTCTAACATGAAAGGACCATGCCAGTATGAATATTTATTCAATCTATACCGCTACCAATAAAACAAATGGAAAAGTTTATGTCGGGTTTGCGACTAACTTCCATCAAAGAGTCAAAAGACACAAAGCACTTTTTACAAAATCTCAAAAAAAATTATACACAGCTATAAGGAAATACGGCTGGGATAATTTTCTCTGGGAAGAAATTTATGTTTCTACCGAAAAAGAACACTGCCTTAATACAATGGAAGAATTCTTCATAAACCAGTTTGATTCTATTAATTCTGGATACAACGTCACACATGGTGGATCAGGTGTTTTAGGTATTAATAATGAAACTGTTTGGATAAACAATGGTACCATTAATAAAAGAATCAGACAAAATACATTTTTACCAGAAGGCTGGGTTTTTGGTAGAATTAAGATCTCTCGTAAAGTGAAAATGTCTAATGATTCTAAACAACTGATAAGTGACAAAAACAAAATACATGGAGTTTTTGCTAAACTTAATTCTAATAAATTACCATGTCGCCATTGTGGTATTTATATGAATCTCGGCAACTTATCAAGACACATAAAACGAAAACATTCCAATTAATCAGAGGATCTTTTCTTACCGATATTGTACTTGGGTACAAGTTCCCACTGTTCCTTCTCCTTAAAGGAGACCACTTTAATCTGCGACAGAGATGCTTTTTGCTCTGCTCTTGAAGGATTAATAATCTTTAACAATTCCCAATCTTGCAAAAGCGAAGCGATAGCATTCCTGCGCTCGATATCACCGCTAGTGATATTCGATTCTTTTCCGTCCAATGCAAATAGTTCTTTGAAATGGACAATGAAATACCTTCCCTGTTTATGTAGAATATGGCAGGACTGGTAAAGTTTGTTTTCTTTTCTGGAGGCAATCCCGATACGGGTCAGAGTCTCACGCACTTTGAGGAAGTTGTCTGGTTCGATCAAGTTCACTTCAAGCATTGATTCTGGCGTCCAGTCATAATAAATCATCTCGACTGTCATTATTTTCCACCTTTTTTTAATTTTTCTTCAATAGTATTTAACTGCTCCTCAGAGAGTAATCGGGCAGCTTCCTTAGCCTTCTGGCTGGAGTAACCGAAATACTCTTTGACCAAGAGAATCGCCTTCGTGTCTTTGTCCTTTTTTGCCCAAGGACTAAACCTCTTCTTCTTGGATATACTATTTAGTAAAAATAAAAATTGCCAATCCCGTGGGGTATCGTACCTACTGTTCATCTGATTGGCTTGAAATACTGTGTCGTGGAAAAATGATAACCCTTTATTGACCATAAAAGGGCTATAATCTTTGGTTGCTTGGGGATCCTCCCTAAACAAATTCTCCTTGGTTTCTGTTATCGCCTTTATGAAGTCAAATGGATTCATCGTATCCAGCCTCCCTCATATTCTGATGGGAAGCTGCGAACCTCTTATTGGGGAACATCTTCTTCAGATTTTCCCCAAGTTCTTTCTGGTTTGTAGACTGAGTCAGAAACCTATTCGTATCTTTCTCATACACCAAGAACATATCACCATGCTTCTCTATGGTGACGAGCATAAGATTGCTCTTAACTTCTTCCATTTCTTGCGACAAACGCTGAACCAAGTTGTCCATTTTCTTGGTCGCAAGATGTTCTCTGAACCTATATCCCCAGACAAAAGCAACAACCAATCCTAGTAAATAAAGTATTATGTCCATGTTATTTAAATTTACATTGCATCATTATCTCAGTGAGAGCAGCCATAGTATTTATCTCTTGATCTGCGACGAATGCAGACTTGTACTGATAATCCGCCAAGATAATTACTAGAGCAGGAATTGTGCTCGCCTCAAGATGTTGTGTTGCTGTGTTAAATAACTCTCTGAACAATGTTGCGCAGTCTGAATCTGATTGCTTAGCAACCCACTTACGAACTTCTGTAAAGTTTTTCTCTTTTAGCTGCTTAACAAGTTCAGTAAATGAATCCGCAGTCATATTGACAAGGATATCCGAGTCAATCCTACCTGCTACTGAGTAGCGTTGAAGTTCGTTTAGAATCCTGCGATAGTCTGGGAAGTGTTTCGTGATTAGTTCAGCAACTACTTTGGAATCAAACTCAATGTTTTCTGTCTTAAGAATCTGAGAAACTCTTTTAAAAAACTGAGCTGCGATGGTTTGCTTCTCTCCAGAATCAATCTTAAATTCAATAACAGCACACCGACTATGTAATGGTTCAATGATTCGATTCTTAAAGTTACATGTGAATATGAAACGACAGTTAGAAGAAAACTCTTCAATGAAGTTTCTCAATGCAGGCTGAACAGATTGAGCATTCATATAATCTGCTTCATCTACAATAACAACTTTCCTAGCATCTGTCAGGGAAACAGTTGATGCAAATGATTTGATCGTAGTTCGCAGAGTGTCAATACTTCTACCCTCATCTGATCCTTTGATCATAATATACTCTGCGCCAATCTCATTACACAATGCTTTGGCTGCAGTTGTCTTGCCTGTACCTGCGCTCCCACTAAACAAAAAAGAGGGGAGTTCCCCTTGTGTGATATATTCCTTAAATGTTTTCTTTATAGATTCTGGCAGGATACAATCATCAATTTTCTGTGGGCGATATTTCTCTACCCACAGAAAATGTTCGTCACGGGATTCAATCATAATTTAGTCTTTCAAAAATTGTAACAAAGATGCCGTTGATACTTCTTTCTCTGGAAGATACTTTCCATTAGTTGCAATATAACAATCAGCATGGTAAGGACGAACATCGTTTCCGTGTTTTTTATCTCTTACTGATTTCATATATGCTTCAGCAAGATATCCTTCTTCTTTACAAACAACACAAACAAATTTAGTCAGTGTTTCATATCCATAAACTGTCATGTGTTTTGGATATTCAGGAGATTTCCTCCACAACTTTCCAATCACTTCTCTCAATTTTGTCATAATATATTCTCAAGTTATTACTCAAAGGAAGAATCAGATTCTACGGCAACATAATATACCAGATCCCCTGCGGTGGATTTAAAACGAGAAATTTTCTTACTCGAGATTGTGACAATATAATCGCCAGGGAGCATCTTGAGATTGTCAACTTTGATATTTGCCTTAAACTTCTTGGCAGAGTTTCCAGCGAAACATGAATACGTATTGCCAGTCGCATTCTTCTTATCGCCAACCTGAAGATTAATGCTTGTGCCATCACCTACTACCTGCAGATCTTCTACTTTGAGAACAGATGCAGTTCTGCTAATCATATTGAGCATGGTAGCAGTTAGAGTGAATTCAATATCTGCCTCTGGGAAATTGATCTTGTTCTTAGGAACAGTCAGAACACTAGGATCTGCAGCAAAGAATTTGATACTGCTGCCACCTTCTTTAATTACGACATACTTGTCTTGAAAATCTAGATCTGGATCTTCGAACAGTGATAGCGCACCAAGGAATTCATTGAGATCATAAATGCCAAAGTCTTTCGGGAAGTTCTCTGTTACTTTAGTATCAGATACTACATTCTTCTGACCAGAGATAGTTGATACTTCGCTGCCTGGTTTGATCAACAGATTGGTATTGATGCTGGCGAAGTTCTTAAATAAGTTCACTGTTTCTTTACTAAGTTTCATTGGGTATTTCTCCTATCAAATTATATAATATGTATAACAAATCACTTCTTATCTGCGGAATACTTCACATCATGCTCATATAAAAACATCAAGCAACACATTGCATGAGCCAAGTGATGCATACCTGACTCTGGATCAATTACCTCTCCTTCTTTATACGCCCACAAATGTCGTTGAAGCGCATCAAAGTATCTGCGCTTGGAATCTGGAACATGCTTCCAGTTATCTGGTTCGTATTTCTCTGCCCCAAAGGTCAACACATCTACCGTAGCTCTTAATGCGAGTGGTGGAAGCAAACCGTATTGGGGTTTACCTCCATCAAATTTACGACCACCAGTGGTTGCTGTTTGGGATTCTTTTACGATATCTTTCTTTTTAAGAATCATTCGACCTCCAAAATGTTATCGAGTCTGGACTCTCTACGGAAAATCCAGACTCAACCATCTTAGATGCGGCTAAATGCTTCTGCGCCAAGAACTTGGTTAGCGACAGAGATCATCTGGCGCGATGGTTTGCCCAGACGATACTTCATGGTCTCAGTGCCATCACGCAGTACTGCTTTGTTACCATAAACGCAGTAACCTTGATTGCGCAACTGGTAAACTGCATCATGCGGATTCTTCAAACCGAAAGAACCAGCGATCTGCTTTGCTGTTACTTCGTTGCCTTTTTGAAGGAAGTTCAAAAGTTTTGATTGTTTAGACATCAGTTATTTCTCCATAGTATAGCCATCATAAAAAAACTGGGCGAGGGGATGGCAATACCCCCACCCAGGATGGAATCAAACTGGGATTCCATTCTCTCTAAGGATTTGATTGAAATCCTCAACATCTTGGTCAACAACATCAGACTCTTCAATTAGTTTCTCTAATCGAGTTTGATCTGTTGTCTTTGTTGCAGGTTTAACAGCTTTAGGCTGCTTAACTTTAACGACTTTAGGTTTAGCTACCTTAACAGTCTTAGAAGTCAACTGCTTGGTGTAAGCAGATAACTCTGCCTCAGTAGGAACTGGGAGTGCATAAACACCACGTTGTACTTTGTTGGATTTGAATAGCCAGTTAGGATAACCAGTTTTCATTCCACCTTTGGTACGCTTCTTAAGTAATTCTTCGTGGATTGCAATAACTTCTTTCAAAGAGATGCGACCACTTTTCTTAAGTGAAGGAGTGTGCTCAATAAAAGAAACGACACACTTCTTCTGCGATAAAGAAAGATCTGCAAATTTTAACATAATAAAGTTCCTTTTCAAGTGTAAGATAATATTATACTACAATAATGATTTAAAGTAAAACTTAGATTGCACTCTGTTGCTCGGGCTGTTCCGCAGGAGTTTCAGCAGACGGAGTAACTTCTGGCTGCGGATTTGCAACTTTGTCATACAGATCAATAAACGCAGACTTAGTTGCAACATCGAAACGATTGCAGCAAAGTTCAACTGCCTTGTTACGATTCTTGAAGATTGCATATGCACGAACAATATGCAACATACGTCGAGTCGTAATCGTTTCATCGACACCACCATCAGCAAAAGTGCGACGAATAGCATCAGCCCACTTGACTAGAGTATCAGCAAACTCTTCATCAAGACAATTGAAAGATTGCATCAAGTTCTTGATAATTTTTACTTCTACTTTAGCAGTAGGATACTCCTGGTCAAACGTAACAGCAAATCTTTCCAGGAATGCTTCGTTGAGAATGTTAGTACCGATGTAACGACCATCGTCACTACCCTTGCCTTTGGTATTTGCAGTCGCGATGACATTAAAACCAGCAGCAGGAATGATCATCTCATTCTTAAGTTTGAAGTAATAGGGTTTGCCTTCGAGAATCGGTTGCAAGCAAAGCAAAGTATTTGCCGAGCCAGCATCGATCTCATCTAGCAGTAACGTAATACCCTGACGCATAGCGATCAGTACTGGTCCTTCAACAACTTCCACGTTGCCGTTGGTCAAAGTTTTAGAACCAATCAACTGATCTTCGTCAGTCATCATATTCAGATTGACCCTGATCAACGGACGCTTATGCTTTGCGCAGATCTGCTCCACCATGGTGGACTTGCCGTTGCCCGTAGGTCCAGAGATATATGCAGGGTAGAAAAGACCCTCTTTGATAATGCTCTCTAGATCTGAATAGTTTCCAAAAGGCACGAAGTTTGGATCCTTCACAGGAATCAATTCTTTCGTGTTTGAATAGTCTACAACAAATGATTCTTTGACATCTGTTTTCAAAGCAGTGTTCCCTACAACTTTGGGTTGATTACCACCAGGGATTGCATACAAGCCACGACCGACTCGGTCAGTCATTAACCAGACTGGCCAATAGTCAAGGTCATACTTCTCCCTGATATGAACTACTTGTTGACGTGAAAAACTACCTGATGCTCCAATGTCAGGAAATTCCTCGAACAGTTTGTCTTGGAAAAACTGCTTATCCTTCTCACTAATTTTTGCCATCACATATCTCCATAATTTATATTACAAAAACAATTATACTACATTCTTGAATTAATGTAAAGTAATAACCCTACGGGGTGCAGGGTTATTTAAAACCCTATGCAACTACGCTTATAAACCGATTCAAGAGAATCCTGCTGGTTCTTTTGTTACTCATGTAGTTTCCAAAAGACTTTGCAATAGACCGCGCAGTCGAATCAGAACTAACTTCCAATGTTTTTTCTTCAATCTTTGTAGATGAACTTGGAATCATGTACAACTCATCGCGACCAGCATTATTAACAAGAGCAAATCCATTGTCCCTAAATTGCTTTTTCCAGTCATCAATCATTAATGACGTGTTACCCTCATACATCGGTAAATTTGAAGATGCTGCCCAATGCAGAGCACGTCTATTATTATCAACAATATGAAATCCTACTGTCCTAATATTGTAACGATCCTTAATCATATTAAGTAACACCAATGTTTGTTGTGTATTGCTGCCACCTATATTATATGTTTTTTGCGTGACGTCATCTTTAATAAGATGTCGCGAAGGACTATACCACTGTTTTTCAGGGTTCCAATAGCGAGCACTCAGAGTAGCGTCAACACCAGGAATAGCATTCAATGTGTTACCCTCGCCATCGGTAAGAGTAATCAAAGAAGTTTTCTCGATGTTATTCTTCTTGATGTAGTCACCAATGTTATGGTAGACCCATACCAGTGCCTCATTTAGCGGAGTTGAGTTTAAACCATATCCTTCCTGACCTACAAGAGTATCAGTTAACAATCTGCGTGACATAGAATTGAATTCAGACGTAGTCATCTCGCTGCTAAAGAACTCTAGTAAACTAAAGTTGGTATTGCTATTGATAATACACTGCTTAGATTTTGCTAGTTCTTCCATATGCTCTTTGAGGCGACTATAACTCTCATTGATCTTAGCAGGATTACTGCGACG
>Ga0222712_10005207_pt1 | contig 13299 bp, 14 predicted proteins | sample C33_657DmetaG_FD_165043 | JGI IMG/M metagenome (GOLD analysis project Ga0222712, IMG submission 165043) | Estuarine water microbial communities from San Francisco Bay, California, United States - C33_657D | ecosystem: Environmental > Aquatic > Marine > Unclassified | place: USA: California...
TACATCATTAAAACAAGATCCGTCGATAATTGCATGCTTCGTTCATAGCGCTGGTGCCTATTCAACACTGCCCACTCAGTCTCATAAATTACTCGTTTTTTTAAATATCTAAAATTGCAAAAAAAAATGTATCTTTGCGATTTTTGACATCACTGGGCGCCTTCAAACCGCCTACTCTGTAATCCCTTAGCCAAAAGTTGCCACGCAGGTGCATGGCAGCGGCCAAGCGATTGCCTAAGAGCCGATACACCCCATGACGAGCCCCGCCGAAGTCGCATCTAAACCAATCATTTTGGTAGTTGACGACACCCCCGACAACTTATCTTTGATCGCTGGTTTGTTTAAAGAGTTTTACACGGTCAAAATTGCCAATAGTGGTGAAAAAGCCTTAAAGATCGCGCAAAGCGAAAGCAAACCGGCGTTGATCTTGCTGGATGTGATGATGCCAAACATGGATGGCTACGAGGTAATCGGTCGTTTAAAAGCCGACAGAGCAACGCGCGATATCCCAGTGATTTTTTTGACCGCCAAAACAGACATCGAAGACGAGGCAAAAGGCTTAGAACTCGGAGCGGTGGATTACATCACCAAACCGATTAGCCCGCCTGTTGTCTTGGCGCGTGTGAAAAATCATTTGATCTTAAAGGCGGCAAAGGATGCGATCGAGAGCAATCGGAAAATTCTTGAAGATGAAAAAAAGCTCTTAGAGATTGAGCAGCTCAAAACTGAAAAGTTGATGCTCAATATTTTGCCTAAGCCCATTGCTGATCGTTTAAAGCGAGGCGAAAAAAATATCTCTGGGGCGTATCCAGAGGTGACGATTTTATTTGCTGATCTGGTGGGGTTTACGGCGATGTCGAGTCAGCTGCGTGCGGCAGAGCTCGTGAGTTTGCTCAACGATCTGTTTACGCGCTTTGATCGGCGTGCAGAAGAGCTAGGCGTTGAAAAAATTAAGACGATTGGTGATGCGTACATGCTGGCGGGCGGCATCCCTATCCCGCGTGGTGATCATGCCGAGATTACCGCCGAGATGGCCCTTGGCATGTTCGAAGATTTGAACGCCTTCAATCGAGAGCGTGGTAAAGAGTTAAAGATGCGGGTGGGGTTGAACTCGGGCCCCGTGGTGGCTGGCGTGATTGGCTTTACAAAGTTCTCGTACGACTTGTGGGGCAGCACGGTCAATACCGCAAGTCGCATGGAGTCCACTGCAGCTCCAGGCACCATCCAGATCTCGGCGATGACGCATGAGCTGCTGCAAGACAATTATATTTTTTCAAAAAATGGCTTAATTCAGTGTAAGGGCTTGGGCGAAATCGAAGCCTATGCCTTAGTGGGAAAGCGCTGAGTCGACACACATACCTCTGCCGCGGCTGAATAAGCTCTGGCAGAGAAGGGCGCAACTTTACTTTCTGATCAATCCTGTTTTTCAATCTTTGCGTCTTGCAAGATCTTGCCCCAGCGGGTGTACTCTGCATTCACATAGGCTTGAAACGCAGCGGGGTTCTCCATGCTTGAGGGCATAATGCCTGCCGCTTCGAGCTTAGCCCTAACATCGGCGCGCGCAATTGTTTTCATAATCGCCACGTTGATTTTTGCCACGACCGGCTCTGGGGTTTTGACCGGCACAAAAAGCCCCAACCAGTTCACTGCACTAAATCCAGGTAAAAAATCACCGACCGGTGCGAGGTTTGGCAAAAAGTTCATGCGCTCGGGGCTGGTCACAGCGATCCCTTTCAGTCGTCCATCAGCCATCATGGGCATCAAGGGCGAAATATCCATCACGATGCCATCAACGTGGCCCGCAACGGTATCTGTCACTGCTGGCCCTGCGCCCTTGTACGGCACGTGAACTAGGCGCCCTTTAGAAGCCGCTTGCAACAACTCAATCGTGAGGTGCGACACGCCCCCCGTGCCGGCTGACGACAAGGTGACGTCGCGTGTTTTAGAAACGGCAATGAGATCAGCGATCGTTTTGACGTTTGGCAGAGTCGGACCCATCGCAATGCCTAGCGGTGTAGACCCCACACGGTTGATCGCACGAAAATCAACCGGCGTATTAAACGGTGGAGTTTTTGCAGCCTGTGGCGAAACAATAATTGGGCTTAGGCTACCAAGCAAAATCATGTAGCCATCGGGTGCGGCGCGCGACACGTAGGTGCCCGAGATCATGCCGGCAGCGCCGGGCTTGTTCTCGATCACGATTGTGGTGCCAAGCGCTTCACCTAGCGCGGGCGCAATGGCGCGAGCGGTCAGGTCGTTAGAGCCCCCGGGCGGGTAACTCACGACAAGGGTGACGGGTTTGTTTGGGTACTCTTGGGCGACGGCTTGCGAAATGGCCAAGCTGCTGGCGATGAGTAGTGCCCCGCAAAGTGCGTGTCCAAGAACTTTATGCTTTAAAACGGTTGGTGTATTCATGATTGTCTCGGTATTAGATTTTGTTTTGATTGTATAGGGCGATAGTGCTCCAGCCTGACAGTATATGCACAAACGAGTAGAGCTATGCACAAAGTGAGGGCATGAATGCGGTCCAAAATGGTGCAAAATCTCTTGGCTGAAACTGACACAAGTGTAGTTTGTTGGATTAGAACGCAGTTGTTTGCAAGTCGCATCCATTCGGTTACTTTACTCTGTCCCGTTATGTATATAGACCCTAAAGGCTTGGTCGGTTATGAGTCAATCGAATACTAAAAATAAGCTGTTTGCGCCGATCACCGGTACAGTCATGCCGCGGTTCGCGGGCATCGCCACGTTTATGCGTTTACCCTTTTTAGAGTTTGATCACCCGAGTATCGACGAGGTTGATATCGGCCTGTTCGGCATACCCTGGGATGGTGGCACCACCAATCGCGCAGGGGCGCGGCACGGGCCACGTCAAATCCGTGATTTGTCGACGCTCGCACGTAACGTGAATCGTGCGTCGGGGATTAATCCGTTCGAGTTATGCAATTGTGCAGATCTTGGCGATACCCCAGTCAATCCTGTTGACCTCGAAGACACACTCGCGCGCGTGCAGCGTTTTGTTGAGCAATTACACGAAAAAAATATGATTCCTCTGGCTGCGGGTGGGGACCATTTAGTGACGTTGCCCGTCATGCGTGCCATCGCAAAAGATCGCCCCGTTGGTATGGTGCACTTCGATGCACACACCGACACGTGGGATCGCTATTTTGGGGGCAGCAAATACACACATGGCACGCCGTTTCGCAGAGCGATCGAAGAGGGTTTGCTCGATCCAACGCGCACAATCCAGATTGGCATTCGCGGTGCCTTGTATAACGATAGTGAAAATAATTGGGGCATCGAGCAAGGCATCCGAGTCGTTGATATCGACGAATATCATGCGCTTGGCACCCAAGGGGTGATCGACCTGGCGCGCCAAGTCGTGGGCACGGGTCCAACTTACGTGAGCTTCGATGTGGACTTTTTAGATCCCGTGTACGCGCCGGGCACGGGCACGCCAGAGATTGGTGGTGCGACGACGTATCAGGCACAACAATTGCTTCGTGGCTTGCAAGGGTTGAATCTAATTGGGGGTGATGTGGTAGAGGTATCCCCCCCGTTCGACCCCTCTGGCAATACGGCTTTGGTTGGGATGACCATGATGTTTGAACTGTTGTGCGTACTGGCGCATGCCCGCGCGCAGCGGTAGGCGTCATGTGTCGGTCATATTCAGTGGTTAATGTCGGTTCAGTTTAATTTTTATATCAATTAAAGGGCTTCGCACCATGACTGCACAGTATCTATTAGAGACGGGTCGATCTTTCAAATTAAGAATATCTCTGGCAGTTGCCTGCGTAGTGACAAGCGCAGTAGCAGGTGCTGGTGAGTTAACGATTTATAGTTCGGTCGAGGGCGACAATTTAAAGAACTTTGCCGCGCGGTTTAGTAAAGCTCATCCCGACATTAAGATCAATTGGGTACGCGATTCGACGGGCGTGATTCAGGCGCGCGCGATTGCTGAAAAAGACAATCCTCGCCATGATCTTTTTTTTGGTCACGCCGCCTCAAATTTGATGACGCTTGATGCGATGAATTTGTTCTCGCCCTATCGCCCCGTTGGTGTCGAAAAGCTCGACGAAAAGTTTCGTGACAAGCGCGACCCACCAAACTGGACTGGCTTGTGGGGCTTTGGTGCTGCGATTTGCTTCAACACCATCGAGGCTAAGAAAAAAAATATACCACCTCCCGAAAAATGGGATGACCTCACCAAGCCGATTTATAAAGGTCAGATCGTGATGCCTAATCCTGCTTCGTCAGGCACTGGTTTTTTGAATGTCTCTGGTTGGCTGCAAATCATGGGCAAAGACAAGGCCTGGGCGTTCATGGATGGCCTGCATCAAAATATCGCGTCTTACTCGCATTCGGGCTCTAAGCCTTGCGAGCAAGCTGCCGCTGGTGAGTATGTGATCGGGATTTCGTTGCCCTTGCGTGGTGCGACCCTAAAGACCATGGGTGCCCCGATTGACGTCATTATCCCGACCGATGGCATCGGCTGGGAAATGCAAGGCGTGGCCATCATGAAGACCACAAAAAATCTAAAAGACGCGCAGACCTTTGTGAACTGGTCTGTTTCAGAGTCGGCGATGGATGCCTATGCAGCGCGTGCCGAAGTGGTGGCTTATCCGGTCAAAACGCCAAAGGCACAGAACTTGCCGCCTGAATTGGCGAGTCGCATGATCAAAAATGATTTTGCCTGGGCCTCAGAGAATCAGGCTGCGATTTTGGCCGAATGGCGAAAGCGCTATGACGGCAAAACTGAGGCAAAGAAATAACGTGAGTGATGCTCGCAAACTCGTCGTCGCGAACTTAAGTAAGAGTTTTGGTTCAACCCCAATTTTGAAAGACGTCTCGTTTGAGATTGAAGAGGGTGAATTTGTTTGTTTTTTAGGTCCTTCGGGTTGTGGCAAAACCACGTTGTTGTTGTGCCTCGCCGGGCTAGAGTCACCTAGCGCAGGCGAGATTTACAAAAATGGTCAAACGATCACTGCTGCGCCACCCTCGCAGCGCGACGTTGGTATCGTGTTTCAGTCTTATGCGTTGTTTCCTAACCTGAGCGTCTATGACAATATTGCTTTTGGTTTGGTGAACTTGAAATGGTCTAAAGACAAGATACGTGAAGCGGTTGGTGGCCTAGTAAGCTTGTTATCACTCGAAGGCCACGCAAATAAGTATCCAAGCCAACTATCAGGTGGGCAGCAGCAGCGCGTCGCCTTAGCCCGAGCCTTGGCCGTATCGCCGTCTTTGCTGTTGCTAGACGAACCTCTGTCCGCGCTCGATGCGCAAGTGCGTGCTCGCCTGCGTGGCGAAATCCGAGATCTGCAGCAACGACTCAAAATCACGACGGTGATGGTGACGCATGACCAAGAAGAGGCTCAGACTCTAGCCGATCGGATCGTCTTGATGAACGCAGGGCGTATTGAGCAGATCGGCACGCCTTGGCAAATTTATAACGAACCCGCTACGCCATTTGTTGCAGATTTTATGGGTGTGAGTAACTTGCTTTCAGGTGTTGTGCGTGCGCAAGATGAAGTGGCTTGCGATCAGTTTGCGCTGCACTGCAAAACCCAAGATCATCCTGTCGGTACGAAGGTGCAACTCTTGCTGCGCCCTGAAGATATTGCAGTGGTTGCGCCCCCAAATATGCCAGAACAAGCTCCCACCAATCTGCTGAACGCGACGATTGTCAAAATTGAGCATTTGGGCGCTGTGGTACGCGCGCATGTGATGAATCCCAGCGGACTCAAGTTAAAAGTTGATATTTCTAAGCGGGACTTTGATCCGGTTCGGCATGCAGTCTCGCAAGAGCTGAGCGTGACGATTGCTCCAACCGACATCCGCTTATTTACAGAATGAACACTCAATCGCTCAAAGGGCTGAGTGTGTCTCTGTTTGCACGCAGTAAGCCTCAGATTATGGAGCGCAGCGACTGGTTGGTACGGTGGGTGTGCGTGGCTTATTGCGTCGCAGCGCTCTGTACGATCGTTTTGCCAGTCGGCGCTTTGTTTTTGCGTAGCCTAAACAATGCAGATGGTGCGTATGTTGGTCTGCAAAACTATCTGACTTACTTCGGTACCTCTGCACTATTTGATTCATTTTTGAACAGCCTGTTGGTATCTCTGGTGACGGCAACGATTGTGGTGCCCATGGCCTTTGCTTATGCCTATGGTTTGTTGCGTACGTGCATGCCGTTCAAGTCCTTCTTTCGTGGTGTTGCACTCATCCCCTTGTTAATTCCAGGCGTGCTTAAGGCGATTGCTCTGGTCTATCTCTTCGGTAATCAAGGGTTGCTGCGCGAGTGGCTGTTTGGTCATCCTTTGTACGGTCCGATTGGCATTATTGGCGCCTCAGTGATCTGGACGTTTCCGTTTGCGGTACTGATTATGCTGACGGCACTGCAGCATGTTGATCAGCGTCTGTATCACGCGGCGGCCGTCTTAAAAACCAGTGCCTGGCGCACCTTTTTGCATGTGACCTGGCCCTCGTGTCGGTATGGGGTAACGACAGCTTTTTTAGTGGTCACGGTCAGTGTCTTTACCGACTTCGGTATCGCCAAGGTGATTGGTGGGGATTTCAGGGTGTTGGCGACCGATATTTACAAAGAGGTCGTGGGGCAGCAAAACTTTGAGATGGGTGCAGTCATTTCGGTGATGTTGCTCATCCCAGCGGTTCTGGTGTTTGTCTTAGAGCGACGAGTGGCTAGCAAACAGGTGGCGCAGTTCACAGGGCGCTCATTGCCCTATACGCCTAAACCTTCAGGCTGGCGCGATGGTGTGTTTCTGGGTTGGTGTATCGCCGTTACGGTTTTCATTGCAAGCATGTTGGGGATGGCGCAGTTTGCCTCGCTGGTTAAATTCTGGCCTTACAACCTTAGCCTGACCTTTGCCCACTACGAGTTTGAAATCGAAGGCGTGGGTTGGATGAATTTTTCGAATTCGATTTGGATGGCGACGCTTGCGGCGAGCTTTGGCACGCTGATTGTTTTTATCGGTGCCTATGTTGTTGAAAAAGCGCGACGCGATATTGGGCTTCGAAAAGTGTTGCAGCTGTTTATGTTGTTGCCAATGGCGATCCCAGGCTTGGTGCTGGGGTTGGCGTATCTTATTTTTATCAATACGCCCGGTAACCCGGCGGGCTGGTTGTACGGTGGGATGGCGATTTTGGTCATTAGCACGGTCACGCACTTGTACAGCGTGCCGCACCTAACGTGCCTGACCGCTTTGAAAGGGCTTGATCGTGAAATCGAATCAGTGGGCTTGTCTCTTAATACCTCGGTCACACGTATGCTGACGCAAGTCACTTTACCGGTATGTTTGGCTGCGCTGTTAGATGTTTGGCTCTACATTTTTTTATGCGCCATGACGACCCTCTCGGCAGTGATTTTTTTGTATTCGTCTGATACCAAGCTTGCGTCGATTGCCGTGATTCATATCGATGAAACAGGCAGAGTCGCCTCAGCCGCGGCGATGGCGATGTTGCTGGTATATGTCTGCCTTGCTGTGCGGCTGGCGCATCACTTGATTGCTCAAAAAGTGCTTCGTAAATTTCAGCCTTGGCGCACGTCTTGAATAAACGCTGCCTGCGCCTCGGTTTCGATGGTACCCGGTCGAGCGGCACGGACTTGCGCAATTGCAGAGGCGGGTGTTTGACCGCAGGCAACTAGCAGGCAAGCTGCCATCATGCCTGTGCGGCCGAGTCCTGCAGCGCAGTGCAGCAGTACGGTTTCGCGTCGCGCTAATGCGGCAAGGATACTGACTTTAATCTGCTGCCAACTTTCAAGGGCATTCAGATCCGGTGTGCCGAAGTCTTCAATCACCAGCTGCAGCCATTGCAACTTGTGCTGCACAACTTGCGCAGGTAAGTTTGGCACACCGAGCTTTTTCATTTCGGATAAGCTGATGAGCGACACCACAGTACTAATGTTTGCAGAGTGTATGGCGGCCAAGTCATCGCTCAGTTGTCGTTGCCACTGACGGCCGCGTGCGTCAACAGTATTACGACCTGGGCAGTGCGTCATGGCAATCTTGCCGCCTAGCGAGGTGGCAAGATAATCGATATGAAGTGGGCCGCTTAAGTCAGAGAGTTGAATTGTCATGAGTCATCATAACCGCACGACAGCCAGGAACTGCCTGGCTGATTCGACAGTAATCTTTGCTGAGTTGCCGGCCCTATTCAACTTTAATCTTTGCCGACTTCACGACCTCAGACCAGCGAGCCGATTCTTTGGTAAAGAAGGCTTTGAATTCTGGCGCGCTGAGTGACAGGGGTGTGGCACCCATGCTCTCAAGTTTTGCCGTCATCTCAGGCATTTTGACCGAGGCGTTGATCGCTTGGTTTAAACGATTGACGAGCTCGGGCGGCAGGTTACCTGGGCCAAAGACACCCCACCACACGGCCACTAAAAAGTCGCTCATGCCTTGTTCGGCAAACGTTGGCACATCGGGCAAGGTTTTGTTGCGCGAGGTGCTTGCAGTACCCAGGACTTTGACGTTGCCGCTTTGTAAGGCCGAAATCGCAGTGATCTGATTGGTGAACATCAGTTGCACTTGACCGCTCATGAGATCGGTCGCGGCTGGTGCCCCGCCTTTGTAGGGGATATGTGCAATCGACGTGCCGGCTTTCAGATTAAACAAGGCAGCCGCTAAATGTTCAGATGTTCCTGAGCCGCCTGAGGCAAAGTTCAAACCCGCAGAGTTGGTTTTTGACAAGGCGATTAATTCGTTGATCGTTGTCGCCGCCACGGATTTGTGTGCAAGCAGAACATTGGGGATTTGCCCCACGATGGCAACCGGAGTCAGATCGGTGTCGGGGTCATAGTTCAGGTTGCCATACAAGGCCTTATTCACTGAGTTACCCGTTGAGCCCATCAAGAGGGTGTAGCCATCTGCATCTGACTTGGCAACGAACGACGCGGCAATATTGCCACCAGCGCCTGCTTTGTTTTCAACAATCACATTTTGACTGAGCTGTTTTGAAAGCTCGCCGGCGAGTAAACGACCAACGATGTCTAAGGCGCCACCCGCGTTAAAGGGGATGATCAATTTAATCGGTTTGTTGGGGTAGGGCTGGGCGTAGAGGTTTTGACTGCTTAAACCAAGGCCAACTCCCAGTGCGCTGACAACGCCAAGGATGAGTGCCCGACGAGGCAGAATAGGTGCCATAAAAGGCTTCAGCAAAGTGCGAATTTTCATGAGTTGTCTCCTGAGGTGCTTTGGTAAGCGGTAAGCGATTGCAATCGCTATTTTTATGTCGAACAAGTAAGTTCGGTTATATCACAAGGCTGATCCCTTGTTACACAATGTTACTGGACGTCGTGCTGCTGATATTTTAGAGTTAAGGTCTCTCGCGATCTGCGCGTCATTGACCTCGATTAACACCTCAGAGCCTGCTATGAACAAATGCCACCAATCTCACCACAGCCCAGCCTTAAAAAAAATCCGCCTGATTATGAGCGGCGCGATTGTTGGGATATCAATCGCAAATATTATTGGTGCTAATTTCATTTTTCAAGAACATGCAGAGGTCATAGGCGCTTCAATTGGCGCGTTGTCAACGGCCTTCATTGTGCGAGGGTTTTAAGTTGTTGGATGGGAATGTTGTTGATCTTCTTTCGTTGGCAGCCGGTGCTCTTTGTATGTCTATCAGACCATTAAAGCGATTTTTCTTTAAAAACCAGCTCAAGTCTTTGTTCAACCGACGAGATTGCATTTTCGATTTTTTGAATGGAACCACGCTAATTGCCTTTGGGTTGCTTGTGGCGACCGCCTTTTCAAATCGATTTTTGTATCTTGCGTTGCAATCAAAGCTTTCTATCGCGATCGCTGGCGCGGTCGGTTTAATTTTTGTCTGCGGCGAGTTTTTAGGTGACCCTTCTGAGGCATAACCGACACACAATTGCTCAAGCATCAAGCCTGTGCGTTTGGTTTGTTATTCACCTCTTTCCTAAAAAAAATAGCAATTATTTAAATAAGACCTTAATATTACAGTTATGGTCAATCAATCTAAATATTCCGCTACCTATCTTCGCTTTTTGAACTTAGTGCAGGCGATTCGAGAAATCCCGACTTTTCCGGCTATGGATCCGGTAGAAGAGCGTTTGCTAACGATGTTGGCTGGGGTTTGGCATCTTGAAAAAAAGATTAGTGTTCTTGAGGCGATGAGCCTAACCCACGAGATTTCAGCAACCACCGCGCATCGGCGGCTCAAAACTCTGCGTAAAAAGGGAATGATCGAGCTCGACACCGATCAATCCGATAGCCGAGTGAAATACGTTGTGCCGACAGCGCTTGCCAAGCAGTATTTCTCGACGCTTGGTCAGGCCCTAGACAAAGCGCAACACGCGATTTAACCGGCAATGGCGTTTGATCCTCACCACGACGCCAATACCGACGCCGCGGCCAAAAAGCAAACTCATGTGTGGGTGATGGTTGCCTCGGCAATCGCTGTTGCGCTGCTGTGGGTCTTGTTGTTTCGCTTAAATCGCTGGGCCTTTTCATCAATTGATGTGACGATTTTTATCAGTTGGATATTTTTACCGGCGGCAATTCGTATGCTTGCCATTATGGCTTGCGACTGGGTGGGGGCAGTGGGGTTGTTTGCTGGTGCCTTGTTCACGAATCAAGCCGATCCCACCATTAGTCTGACTGAGGGCATCGTGTTGGCCTTTTTATCTTCAGCGGGGCCGCTGGTGGCGTTTTGGTGCTGCACCCGTTTGCTCAGGTTGCCCTTCACCTTGGCGGGCTTGACGGCTAAGCAACTGCTAGTTTTCGCGACCGTAGGGGCCGCTCTCAATGCAGTACCTCACAATATTTACTTTTTTTTGTCGGGTCGCATGACTAGCCCGATCGAGGGCTTAGTCCCCATGTTTTTAGGTGATCTGATAGGCACCATGGTCGTGTTGTATGTGGTAAGCCTTGCGTTACGGCTGCTGTTTAAACGCTCAGCCGGCCAGCAGCGGGTATCGCGCTGAGCGAGCTCTCTTGGCGGGCGCCCAGATAAACGCCTACAGCCAGCCTTGCCGCCAATGTTCGCGATTTTTCAAGTCACGCCAGGGTATGCAAAATTTTCGACCCGTCATTGCCGCTTCAAGTTCAATCTCAACAATCGCCTGACCCTCGATTTCGGGTTCAAACACCTTTGTCACCAAAAAATGTTTTTCTTTGCGCTCAGGGTGAACTGCAGTCCACTTGCTAAGCAAGAGTTTTTTGGGGCTGACTCGATTGGTTAACGCAACATCAGCACTGGCTTTCATCGAGTCGCCTACGGGTTCAGATGCATCGACCGATTTGAACGTGCCTGAGCGCATCAACTGTACTCTTTGACTTCAAGCTTAGCCGCCAACGCAGCCGGTACTGTGATCGGCAAATCCAGCATCCAAAAAGACAGACCTTTGCCGTGCGTATCGAGATTCAACGCGTCATTGACCCCGCCATCCAGCACACCTTCAAGTACAAAATTCATGGCTTCGAGTTTGGGTAGCACATGGCGTGTGACCTTGGTTGGATGGCGATAGCCAAACCACTGGGCGACCCGTGCCTCGGTGAGTTGTTCAACAAGCAGGGCAAAGCATTCAGCATCCCAGGCGATGACGCTGATATTAGAGGTGTTGCCTTTGTCGCCTGCGCGCCCATGGGCCAATTGATACAGGGGCAATTCTATGGTGTTCGAAGAGTTGTTGGTATTCATGCGCGTTGCTCCTGCACAAAACTAAAGCCAGAGGGCACCGCCTCGCGAGGGATGGTGCATGAGAGGGTGTCTAAGCGCGGTCGCAAAGAGGTTCGAACGCCGCCACCACCCGCAGGCCCACAACAATACAACGCGGTCACTTCACGAAGAATTTTTTCAGCGATCTCTTTTTGCAGATGCACGCCGGCGACTCGCAGACGCACATCGCGTGACGCACCCGCATAGCCTTGCGCCATCAGTTCACCGGCATCGTCACCAAAAATACTCAAGGCGCCAATTAAATCGACACGCAATGGCAGCAAGTGCCCGATGCGTTTGCGAATGGTCTCGCCGGCAAGCGCAGCACGTTCTTTAGCCTGAAAGCCTGCATAAGAGATCTCTGCCTCTGCAAAGTACCCATTGTCATAGCAGACATTCACTTTGAGTTCGTCGGGTCGCTGGTGTCCGGTCACGCCTTGTATCAGAATTCGATCTTTACCCTCGCGAGTGACGGTAGCCTGACTGATGTCAGCCACCACATCGGGGGTGAGATAGCGCGCGGGGTCATGCACTTCGTACAAGATCTGTTCGCGCCCCGTGCGGTCATCGACACGCCCGCCTGTGTTGGCCGCCTTAAACACCGAAAACGTGCCATCTGCCCGAATCTCTGCAATCGGAAACCCAATGCAATCCATGCCAGGTACTGACTTTTGCCCGGGTACGCTGTAATAGCCGCCGGTCACCTGTGTGCCGCATTCAAGCATGTGGCCTGCCATCGTGCCACAGCCCATCAGGTGCCAGTCTTGCATTGACCAGCCAAAGTGTGCGATCGCAGGGCCAAGGGTCAGCGAGGGGTCTGACACGCGCCCTGTCACCACAATGTCGGCACCGTCTTTAAGCGCCTGTGCGATTTCACCGGCGCCTAGGTACGCGTTGGCGCTGACCACACGCTTGGGGTCGATATCGCTGCCCAAGCGCTTGAGTAAAAACGTTAATTGCTCGGGTTTTGTGAGGTCGTCGCCATGCACCACGGCAATGCGTGGGGTGCGCAGCCCTTGAGCACGGGCCAGCGCAAAAATTCGCTGCGCGCTGGCCTGCGGGTTAGCCGCACCAAAATTACTGACAATTTGAATCTTGTGATCTAGGCAGCGCTTGAGTACGGGCCCCACCAGATCGTCGAGCAAGGGCTCATAGCCCATAGCCGGGTTTTTACGCTTTTCGACCTGAGCCAACGCCAAAGTGCGCTCAGCAAGGGTTTCGAAGTTCAAGACCCCGCCGCCTAGCGCGATTAACGTATCGACCACGGGCCCGGCGCCGTCGGTTCGGTCGCCCGAAAAGCCTGTGGCACAGCCAACATAAAGCGGCTTGAGCTGGGCGCTAGGGGGCAAGGTTGCGGAGGTGCCGCCACTTGGGTGCAAGTCAGTTTGCATAGGTAAACTCTACTGAGATGTGGTCTGATATGGTTTGTATTAAATCATGGCGGCACACCAACCCGCTCGGTGTGTCCAGACGCAAAGGGTTCAGAGGCTAATCGTGAACGAATCTACTGAAACAGCAAACGCCCCATTAGGCAGGGTGCCCCCCGTGTCTGAAATTGTCGCCTCGCGGGCGTATTTCAATGGTCGTCACCCGCGCCGC
>Ga0222712_10005208_pt1 | contig 13297 bp, 11 predicted proteins | sample C33_657DmetaG_FD_165043 | JGI IMG/M metagenome (GOLD analysis project Ga0222712, IMG submission 165043) | Estuarine water microbial communities from San Francisco Bay, California, United States - C33_657D | ecosystem: Environmental > Aquatic > Marine > Unclassified | place: USA: California...
AGTATTAAAAAGACTAAACTATATATAGACAAACCAACAGAAAAGAAAACAAAATGAACGTAGACTCACTATTAACCCTTGAGGGTATTGCTATTCACATTACACGTTTGAATATCGCACTAGAGAGCTTCCCCGAGAACGCCACGGAAGAACAAATTAAAATGAAAGAAGATTCAGAACAACAAGTTGAATACTGGATTGCTGTACTTCGCAGAGCAAAAGGACTTACTAAATGAACATGAAACCTTTAATTAACTTATTTGCTGATAACTTTACAGTGTATTCTAAAGCACATGGTTATCACTTTAATGTGGTTGGTCCTGATTTCTTTCAGTACCATAAATTATTTCAAGAAGTATATGATTATTTATATGAGCAACACGATATTCTTGGTGAATTAATTCGTCAAAATAAAGCTAAAGTTCCTACAGGTTTAAAAGATATCTGTGACCTTACAGTAATGGATTGTGAATTGTCTGATCCAAAAGCGTTAGACATGGTAGAAGACCTAAAGAAAGACTTAGAGTCTTTAGTTATGGCTGCTAATGCTTTGTACGAAGGTTGTGCAGACCCTGCTTGCGAAACAGTTATTGGTGATTATGTAGTTGGTATTAATAAACTACGCTGGTTCTTGGAGTCTACAATTAAATGATTACAGTATACGGTGGAAAGAGTTGCTCCGCTTGTGAAGGAGTTAAATCAGCTTTAAATGCTGACAAGATTGAATATGAATATGTAGATGTGTTTGATCCTGAAATTGCTCAGACACATAAAGATACTTTCTTTGGTGAACATAACTTTAGAAGTATCCCACAGATTTTCGTTGATGGTAGTCATGTTGGTAGCGTATCTGCTGTTAATGATATCATTAGTAAAGCGAGGGAATCACATGAGCAATCCAACAGGGGGTAAAGGCAGTAAGCCTAGACCCATCCCTAATCCTGAACAATTCAGAAGCAATTGGGATGAGATATTTAAAAAGAAAGAAGAAAAGAATGGAACAGAAAAGTTATAACATGCAAGCCCTACGAGGGCATGACTACTCTGACACAGAGTTTCAGCAAGATATGGCACAATCAGGTATCGATATTCCTGATCAATTACTTTATAAACCAGAGTTAAATGAGTTTGTTGCTCAAGCTATGTATAATAGTAATGTAACTAATTATTTAGAAACAAATAATCCTTTTACTCAAAAGCCTTATACAAAAGAAGAAGCACAAACAGAAGCAAAGAAACATTACAATCAAGTTATGAGTAACGTTTCAACCTTAATGAAGATTAAGTAAATAAAAAACCCCTTTAGGATTTTATCCTAGAGGGGTTTAAAAATTAAGTCATAAAGAAAATCATACCGTCTTTAGCGGCTTGTAAAATTTTCAAAAGTAATTTAGGTTTTTGTTGTGTATTAGTAGCAGCGTTTACCCAATCAGATAAGTAAGACCTAACATATCTTTGGAAGAAAGCATTAGCTAAAGCTTCTATTTGGTTACCTGTTAATTCTCCAACAAAGTTTTTCTTATCTCTGTCTTCAATATACTCATAACCATTTTGTTTTAAAGTTGCTAAAAATTTCTTATCAGCTTCAGTTTGTTTGTCTGTATCTTTTAAAAGAGGTTTAACCTTATAATCTAAAGAAGAATAAATACCATAGTATTTACCACTTCTAGGAATCATAATTGTTTGCTTACCTATTTTTCTTAACTCAGCAAGATTTTCGTTTAGTCTTTTAACAAAATCTTTACTAATTGCATCTTGAGTATTCCACTGAAGTACCTTAGGTGTTGCTACGTTATTAGCGTACCACATTACTTGGGGCAAACTCTGAGCATCAAGAATAAAATTATCAAATACAGGAATCATGTAAGCCATCTCTTCTGGTTTACGATTACCATTAACTGCGTTAATAGTATCCATAAGAATCATTGACTCACGGTATTGACCAAGGAAAGGACCAATAGCATTTACAGCTGCTGAACCAGGACCTGGATCAAAAACACCTTTAACTAATTGTTGTTTTTCTTCATCCCAAATTTCAATAACTTTCTTTTTGCTTGAAGCAATATTATCAAACACAGCTGTTGTCAACTGAAGCTTTGCAGCTTTACCTGATGGTGTTGTGTAAATAAGTTCATCACCTTTAGATACATACATATTACCACCTAAAGGAATTGTTTCATTAAGCATGCCTTTAAAACCAAACATTGTACCAACCATTTGCATTAGTCGAACCATATTCTTAGGTGCTTGCTGTTGGTAAGTATGGGTAAGTGTTTTTAGTGTGCTAGCATAGATATCATTAATCTTAAACATTGACTCAACAAAAGACAAACCTGTTATAGCCATAAACTTATCTGCAAATTCAGGATTATCTAACAAGAAAATCTTAGCTTCTTCTAAATGGAACTGAGCTGGTTTACCATAATCAGTTGTTAACAATACTTTTTTAGCAAAAGAACTATTAAAGTCTTTATCATCCATGTACTCGTTAAATAAAGCTTTTAATCCGTTTTGAATTTCAAAGTCTTTAGGAGTATAAACATCTCTAATTGTAGTATCAATAACTGTTTTAGTAAACAAGGTTCTTGGTGTTTGACCCTTCTCACTAAGTGTAGTACCAAAAACATCATCAATGTATTTCCAAACTAAACCAACACGAGCTGCAATTGTTTCATTACCAATATCAGAGGCTAATACAGCACGACCAGCTGAGTTCATGTCAATAGCAAAGGTTGTTTTAGGGATAAAAGAACCACCATCTTTTTTGGCTTGCATATATTTATACGCATCCATATAAGCTTTTAATTTGTATCCTAAGTTATCTCTTTTTACATTTGGATCTTCTTTAAAAATTTCTGTAAAAGTATTTTTAGTTGAAGCAGGTAAATTAGAAAAGTCTCTTTCTGTCCCTGCATTTCTAACAAAATCAGCAACACCTTTAGAGCCTAAAGAAACAATAGGCATAGTAGCCATCGAAAGGTCTAAACCTTTTTGTGCCCATCCTTGTAACTTTTGAAGAGATAAATCTTTTAAAACGCTTAATGGTGTTTTACCATCCATATCAGGTTCTAATGCAATAGCAATTGTAACTAAAGCATCCATCTCTGCATCTAAAGAATTAGGATTTACTTTCTTGTTAAACCTTTCTCCCATTCCTTTCCACCAATTAGTAATTTCTTTATCAGTGAAAATAGGTTCGCTTGCTTTAAACGTTCTTTGTTTAAGCATAATAGGAGTAGGATTACCTCGCATAGCCGCACGAATTAATTTACTTCTTTGAGAGTTAATATCTACAGAATCTAAATACATACGACCTGAAGAAGGATCATAACGATAAACACCATATCTAGTTTTGTCAGGTGTTTCAATATTGTCTGCTAAATAACCAAAATCTCTTTGCTTATCTTCCATAGCTAACTCAGAGGCACGAGACTCAATAGTAGATACACCACCTAGTTTAAACTTTTCTGCAAAGCTAGGTTGCTTTTCTATTTTAAACTTACGCTTTCTTGACTGCTGTAATTCTTTTAAGCCTTCCCCAGTTAATCCAGAGTCTTTATCTGCTTTATTATTAGCTACAACTTCTCTTTCAGCCTCAATGTAAACCATTTTCAGCAGCACAGCACTTTCTAAATCAACAACATGACCAACAGAACCAACTGTTGCTTTAGCTAATTCCATTTCAGGAGGAGTATCTACATACCCTTCAATAGATCTCTTAGCTAAGTCACCAGGACGGCTTGTCTTCTGTGGGAAGTTAGCAGTAGAAGAAGCTGGTACAGACATTGATTTGCCTGCCATACCTTCTACTACCACACCTAAAAAGTTCTTTGTAGCATTGGTTACTTCAGTACCATAACTAGTTAATCGAATAACTTGTTGACCATCTTTGTTAGTTACTTCGGTTAGATAACCAGTATCTAATAAAGAATCTACAACAATTTCAGCTGCTGCTTTGGAGTTTCTTGCTCCTTTATATTCTTGTTGAGCTGCTGCCATGCCTGCTTTAGAAACTTTTCCAAGTGCTGCTGACACCATATCCACAAAGTCGGTCTTAGTAGGCTCATTAACACCTTCTTTAAAAGGAACAGCATCAGGTCCTTCATTAGCAAAATCTAATCCAACTAATTCGCCAAGAGTTCCTGTACCACCTGCTTTAGTTCTTGCTAAAGCATTCATAGACAACAATGAAGCAGAAGAAATAGCGTTGATTGTTTGAGTTCTATTTAGATTTAAGGATTGACCAATAAAATCAATAACAGGACCATCAAAAGAAACTTGTTGATTGTTATCTACTAATACTGCTTTAGTAGAAGCAAGAGGTTCCGCTAATGAAGAAGTAAATTGATAAACAGAACCGACATCTAAATCACTTAGCTTACCATTAGTTATACTTTGTAATTCAGTTTTAGTTTCGTGGTTAATACCTGCTTGTTGAATTCTATTTAATTGTGTTTGAATTTCTTTTTCTTCAGGTGTTAACTCGGGTTCAATACTACCACCCTGCTCCATAAGGAACTGTCTATTCTCTTCAACCTTAGCTAATTGCTCTTGAAGAAAATTAGGGTCTTGAGCTTGGTTAGGTGTTAATGCAGGTGACTGACCAAACAAAGACTCATAAGCTTCAATATAGCTAGAACGCAATTGCCCTAATGGAGAGGTATCAACCTCTTCCATAGGCATTGTTTGTTCAGGAGATACGCTTGGTACTTCTGTAGGTGTAGGTTGTGCACTAACAGGAGGAACGTTAAAGTACTCTTCTTCAGCAACTCGACTTGCTTCTTCAAGGGATGGTTCTTGAAACTCCATTCCTGTCATTTGCGAAATTTGTTCTGAAGGAGTAACAATTGAAGACCCTAAAGGACCTCTTTGTGTTTGTTGAATTGCCATTAGTCGGCTCCTAATTTGTCTTGTAAATAATCTGCTAGCTGGTTAATAGAACCAATTCCAGGAGATACCTTAGCTATTTTCTTAACAGTGTTTTCACTTTCAGAATCTAATGCTGAATTAATAGCTGAACCTACTTTTGCTGTATATGATAGCACAGGTGATTCTCCTTCTAATATATTGTATAACTTTTCAGCAGGATTATTTGCTTTCTTTTCAATAAGCGGATTAACAAAGTTAATAACTCGCTCACCAGTTCCAGTTAAACCTGTTGCACCAATTAATCGTTGTAACAGTTTCTCATCATCGTCTTTTAACCATTCAGGTGGATGCTCTCCATACTTAATCATGTCTTTAATAGCTAATGCTAACATTGTTAAAGCAATCATTGAAGCAATAGTAGCCATAGCGTTTCGTTGATCTGCAGAACCTTTTCTACCTAAATCACCATATAACCTTGGAAGAATATTAGCTGTAAAAGTAGAAATATAACCTTGGAATAAAGTAAACATCTTTAAATAAGGGTCACTATAAAACTTAGGTCTATTCAAAGGATTAGGATGAACAACTGCTTCGTTAACAAAATTGTAAGCTGCTCTTTCATACATACGCTCAACATACTCAACATCAGTTGGTTGCATTCCAGGTTTAGCAATCATTAATGTGGGGTCTACACCTAATCTAATTAAATGTTCATAAGCGTCTTGTTGTGGTTGTGTTAGTTTAGCAAAGTCAGCATCAATAAGGGTATTAACCCAATTGTTTATAGCATCACCAGCAATAGATAGCCTAGCATAACGAGTAGCATTAGTAAAACCCTGAAGACCAATTAGTTTAAAGAAACTATTAGTCCACTTTTGGTATACACCTGTTTGAATATCATAACGATCAGCTACGTTTTGTTCACCAGTACTAAATCCATAACGACTTAATTCCATGCGGCTTGCCATACCCATATTATGTTTTTGTGTACCAATTTCTTTTAATAAAGAAAACATTTCTAAAGAAACATTTGATAACAAAGTACGATAAGCTTTTAAGGTTTGTTTTGTTGATAAACCACGCATTACTTGAGCGGCTTCTGGTAAAGAACTAATTGTTGCTAATGGTAAAGAAGCAATAGTAGAAAAGAAAGTAATAGTACCTAGTATACCGTTGTATAATGGGTTATCAATCTTTTTGTAAGTACCTTCTCTAATAGCAAGAAAATCTTTTGCTTCTTTAGCCATAAACGAGGCTTCTTGAGCATTGATTTCACCTGCTTTCTGAGCAGCATTTAACAGCGCTGCAAATACAGCACCATCTTTACCTATTAAGTTTTTATTAACATATTCTACACCTGATCTTTGAGCAAAAGAAAACACATTATCAAAAATATTATTATGGAAATATTTCTCCATTAATTTTTGAGTATCTTGTGTATCAATTTTTGCTGAAAGATTACTAGCTGAAGCTATATTTGTTTGCAACATATCTTCAAAAGACATCTCTGCTTGTTTACCCATAATCATATCATAAAAAGCTATTGCTTGCTTTTCACTTAGATTAAGAGTACCTTGCAAATCTTTAAGGAATGTTTCTCTATTATTAGCAATAAAACCCTTATTAAAGAACTTCTCAGAAAAGAATTTAGCAATAGTTTGCTTAGTATCTTCTGAAGTTTTACCTAACAAAGTATTATGTCTGCTTAAAGCTGAATTTATTTTATCAGCTGCTTGCTTAAGAGAATCAGCATATTGTCTTATTTCTGTTGGTAAACTCTTTGGATCTGCTACAGAAGGATTAGACACATAAGTATCCATAAAACCAATAACATCTGGGTTACTTAGTAGCTTGCTTATTTGGTCTGTATTTAAACCTTTAAATAATTCTTGTATAGTTTTAGGGTCTCCAAAAGAATTTCTTATAACACCAGCTATAGTATCTTGGTTAGAATAAATATCACCACCGTTAATAGCATTATTAGCCCCAAGAATAGTAGCAAACGCTGCCATAAATTTCCCACGGTAACCACGATCATCAATAACAGTACTTGAATACTTACCAAACAAAGATTTAATACCTTTGTCATTCCACCAGTTTTTAATAACAGCACCAAGTCCTGCCGTTTCTCTTTTAGATTCTTCAGGTAAAGCTGTTTTACCTAAGCTTAAATCAGGGTCTTGAACACTAATTGAATTAGCCTCACTAATAACATCCAATGTGTTATCTACTGAACCTTTTTCATTTAATTGTTTTTCTCTGAATAATAAATCACTTGTTAAAGAAGTATTAGTAGGGCTAGTAGTTAATAGACTAATAGTTCTACCGCCACCTGATAAAGCACCACCAAGAGCAGCACCACCAACAAACGCATTAACAACTTGGTTAGTTAACTCAATAGGGTCTTTTAATTTACCTTGAGTACCACCAAAGTATTGTATAGTTTGTTGTAAACTTTCAGTTACACCTTCGGCTAATCCACCAGTACCAGCCGCTTTAAAAGCGTTAATCACTTGATTAGAAACTTTTTTAGCTTCTTGAATAACTGCTTTTTCAGCTACTTCCCTAGTTAAGCCTTTTTGTTTCATTAAAGCTTCAATACCCTGCTTAAGTATTTCTTTTGAATTAATACTTTTAACAGCAGCACCAATACCTAAACGATCTAAAGCTGTAGAGGCAATACCAGCACTAATAGCCCACCCTGCATTTTTATTATTAGGGTCTTGATTATTCCACACTTCACCTGAATAGCGAGCTACAGGCACTAATAAAGAAGCACCAAATGTAGGAGCAGCAGTAGCAAAGGCTATCAAAGACACAAGCATATCAGGAGCTGATTGGGCTGCTGTTGCTGTAATAAAGTCTAATGCTTTACCAAAGCTATCAATCTTCCACTCACCTGTTCTAGCATCAAACGCTTCAGCGTTCTTTAAGAATGGTAATTCTTCTAATGAGTTTTTAACTTGTAAGTTCTTTGCTTCTGCATACTTACGACCTTCGTCATAGTTAAGCAGAGTAGTAGCCATTTCCAAAGCACCAAAGTAGCCACCACGCATTGCTAGCGTAGCACTATCTAAACCAGTAGATAGGTTACTTGTGGCAAACCCCATACGATCTTCGCCAGGTCTAACTACAGCAGGACCTGCGTACATCTCTGGTGCAGCACCGTATTGACGTGCTGAAGAAGCGTAAGGCTTTGCTATTAAAGGTACTTGAGAAGTTTGGCTTGTTAATACATCATATAGATAATCACCTGCATCTTTGTATTCGTATGTGCCTTGGCTTTGTCTATATAGTCTGTCGAATGGTTCTTCAGAAGCTCTTTGCGCTCTTTCTAAACGACCAACTGCAACAGCATTTAATTGTTGATTGTCACTATATTGAGTAGGAGTAGTTAACCCTCTTGATAAAAGGTAATCACTAAATCTTTCACCTTTATCGTTATATAATTCCCCTAACGATCTTTCTTTTGTTTCATCTAATTTATTTGGGTCATAAACTAAATTAGTATACCCCAAATCTTTTGCTAGCTTTTGATTAATCTCTTCTTGTAATTGACCACCAAAATCACCTTGCTTAAATCGACCTGTTTTAGGATTAAATGAGGGTGCTTCACGGTTGTTAATACCAGCTAAACGAACCCTAGCTCCTGTATCTTCATCAACAACAGTGTCAGCATCTACCCAACTGATATTAGAAGTTTTTGGTTCTTCTCTAGGAGTTGTAGCAGAAGCTGTTTGATAAGCTCCTTTAGGTGCTTTTCCTTCTGCATACAATTTACGGTATTCTTTAACAGGAATACCTGACATGTAAGCACCAGCTACAATATCTGCTTCTTTTTCACTGCCATAATTCTTAATTGTAGCATCAGAAAATTTACCTGATTCTAAATACTTAGCTGCCTCAGGACCACCAAGAAAATGAGCAAGCCGTAAGTTATCTGCTGTTGCATCTAACCCTTTTCTTTTTAAATACTTTGTGTTGTCTTCCCATAAAGTATTAAAGGCTAAGTCATGTTCTTCTTTTGATAATTGATCAATAGACTTATTTCTAAGTTCTGGATTTAATCGTTGTACACTCTTATAAGTATTATCTACAAAACCATAAGGACCATAAGCAGAAGATAATCTTTTACCTGTAATCGAATCTGGTTTGTAATGAAAACCTATATCATAATTGTTGCTTGATTCTTGCTGACGAATAAAATCCCGACTGGATAAAAAGTCTTGTTCAGTAGTGGAAGCAGGTTCAGTCTTTTTTGTTTCGTCAGAAGAAATATCTGTGGAACCAGTGGTATTAATATCATTGGCTTTAAGAAATTCTTCAAAAGATAGCATTGTAAATCTCCAAAGAAACGGAGGATACCTGAGTACCCTCCATGTTTATTATTAAGAACCTAATCTAGATTTAACGTAATTATAAAAACCAGATGCTTCGCCAGATTCTAAATACTTCTTGCGTAATGCTTCAGCAGCTGCTTCTCTTTGTTTAGTTGTTAAATCTTTAGTGGATTCTGTTTTGTTTCCTAACCATTCATCTCTAAATTGTTGATAACGCTTTTGAGATTCATCTTCAAGTTTCTGAGCATTAAGCTTAGGATTTTCTTGCATAATTTGATTTTTAACTTGATTGTATTGACCAGTAATCATATTAGCAGCAGTCTCATTCTTGTTTTTATTAAACTTAAATAAATCTTGACTAATACCTGTCTTATACATTAGTACATTGCGTTCAACATATTGATCAACTGTCTTAAGTTGATTACCTGCTTTGGCATCAGCAATCATTTGTTCAGTTGCTTTAGTTAAAATATCACTTGCCTGTCTACGTACTTTAGCGTCATCAATATCATAACCTAACTCTTGTAACTTTAAACCTACTTGATTTGCTACAGTAGTATCTGCAGGTAACATTTGTCTTACAGCACTTACTTCACCTTTTTTAGCGGGTTTAATATCTCTATTATAGATACCCTTAACATTATCTGTAGAGTCTTTTTCCCATGATGACCAACGAGAAGCTATACCAGACTTTGAAGTAGATTCGCCATAAGTTACTAAAGGAGCTTTATAAAGTTTTTCTAATTGATCTTGCGTTCTTCCTTCTGAATCAACTAAAACTTTTGTACCATTAACATCTGTACGCTCATACATAGTAATAGGAGCACCAGCACCGCTACCACTAGACATAGTCATAGTTTTAGAACCAGTAGTTCTTACAGGAGCAATCCATTCACCTTTGTTATTTTTTACATAGCCTTTAGCAATCATTGATTTCTCTCTGCTTGCGTCAACTGCTGCCTCTGTTTGAGCACGTTGATCAGAAGCTTTAAGAGTATACTGACCAGCAAAGCGAACAGCTTGCGTTGTGTCGTAACCTAAAGCTTTAGAGCTAGCAACCAATAAAGCAAATCGGCTAGCATCTCTACCATTAAATCCTAATGTTTCTAATGTGCTAGATAAAGCACCTTTAAGTTTTTCTGGATCAGAAATACTTTCGTAAGTTCCTTTAATAGCACCCCCAATTGTGTCAGCCCATTTGCTAAATCCTGATTTGTCTGTAGGAATAGGTGCGCTTTCAGATTTAGGTACAGGAATAACATTACCTTCATCATCCTTTGTAGGCATTGGGATAACAGGATCTGCTACAGGAATCTCATTTTTAATCTGAGAAACATTTGTTAAAGGCTCTGGCTCAGGTGTAGGCACTACTTTATTGTCCACAACTTGCATTGTGCTTTTAGCTGCTACAGCATTTTCTGCACCTTTAGGTACTGAACCAACTAGTTGTTTTGGTTGATTTGCATTAGTTGCTTCTCTTGTTTTGTCAAAGAAAGGAGTAGCTGTTCCACTGCCTATTTTTGGTATTTCAACAGAAGTAACATCTTCATCATAAATACCTAATGCTCTTCCAGCCCTAGGAACCCCAATAGCGTTAGCTATCCAAGAACCAGCATCTGCTAGCGCATTGGTAGGACCACCAACAAGAACGTCAGCAGTAGCAGCTAGGGGTTTTGTAGCATCAATACCTGCTTGTTTTATAGCTGCTCTATCAGAATTAATTTGTTGTTTAACTTCAGGTGGGGCTTGGTAAACCATTTGGTCATTAACATAGTAATTACCTTGAGGGTCTATAGAAATATTTCTTTCTTCGCCATTAATAGCTTCATCTGTGTAATAGTCCCAAACACCAGTGGAACCATATTGATACCCTTTAACTTTCTCAGTACCACACATAAAACCTTTAGGCATAGGTACAGAAAGATTACGGTCACTACGACCTTCTCTAACCATAGCCTTAATTAAGGGTTTATTCTCGGGCTTCTGAGCTGCCTTAGCAGGGATAACTGCTTCTCCTGGAGCTAATAGCGCAGGAATTTTATCGTTAGGACCTGCTTCAGGGTTAGTTGGTTTACCCATTTTAGGAGGAACACCTTTGGCTTTTTCTTCTTTTAATCTCATTTGTTGTTGAGAAGCTTGGTCTTTACGTTTCTGATCATTTTTAAATGAAGCAGTATCTCGTAATTCATTTAAGAGAAACTTCATATTCTCTCGTTTTTGCTTCCCTGATAAAGGAGCATCCATATTATTTACCTCCGACTGAACTACCTAATTGAGCACCGATCATTGAGCCAATGTATCCACCAACTCCAGGCAATAGAGCATTACCTGCAACAGCACCTGCGGCAGCCCCTACACCTGCTCCTGCACCTTTTTTAGCATCACCAGTACGGGCATATTCAACAACACCTGCAAGAGGTCCTGCTGTACTTGCAGATAATCCTGCTGAGGCAGATGCACCAGCACCTGAAGCAGCATCAGCACTAGCAGCAGTAAGAGGAGCACCAACATCAACCATACCAGCTGTAGTAGCACCTTCTATTAGTGCTTCGTTAGCTACGTTAACAGCGGCTTCATTCATAGGAGCAGCGGCAAGAGGAGCTGACATAGCAGAAACATCTGCCATTGTTGGTTCCGCTAAACCTGTTTGAGCTACTTCACTCATAGGGGCTTCTCCTGACAATGGTGCTGGTTGGCTAAATGTGTCTTTAATTTGTTCACCTGCGTATTTAAAACCTTTATCTAATAAGCCATCATTACCTACTACTTTTCCTGCGGCATATTGAGTACCTAGCTGTTCAGCAACCCCAGGTCGGTAAGGTTTTGATTGACCAGGAGCAGGAGCCGCTTCTACGGGTCTATATTGCATACCGCTTAAAGGAGCACCCACCATAGTTAATTTTTTTTGTTCTTCAATTTCTTGATCAGTCATTACTTACCTCCACCAGAAGAGCCAGCTGATTGTTTAGCTGGTAAACCATATACAGTAGAAGCATAACGATTAAGCGCTTGCCAGTCTGCATCTTGTTGTTGTTGATCAATTGTTCTTTGCTGACCACCAAGGTTAGCTGTAGCACTAGCACCACCAGTAGCTAAGTTAGCTCCAGTAGTTGCTGCACCACTAATACCTTGTTCAGCTTGCATCTTAATAGCAGCATTCTTTTCAGCAATATCTTTATCGATACCTGCAAACTTAGCAGCAAGATCTGTTTGTACTGCTTGTCCTGCAATAGCATTACGAGCAGAACCTAATGTACCAGAAGAACCAAACTGAGTATTTAACCCAGCCATCGCTTTACCTGCTTCGCTAGTAGCACCTGCTTTAAGTGCTTCACCACCAGTAAAGCCTGAGCCTGTCCTAGCCATTTCTTCTAATCGACCAGTAGAACTCTGCAAAGCATTAATACCTGCAGTAGTTGTTTTGTCGATATTAGCTGCACCTGTAGTAAAGGCTTTATTCTGTAAATCAGAAACACCAGCAACGTTGTCCAAGGCTCCAGCGCCATAAGCACCTTCAGCAGTTGAAGCTACCTTTTCCATATAAGGTCTTGCCCACGCTGGGATTGATTCTACAGGAGCAGGACTACCACCACCGCCTTTATAGCGAGTTGTAAATTTAATTTGTTTCATTCTTATTTATTCTCCAATGTTTTTACGCATGACCACATAGGCTTGTTCAAACCCAGGTACTAATTTAGGTAATACCTTAGCCCATCCAGGTCTACCCCATTGTTCAACTGCTTTGCACTCGGCATCTTTAGCAAATTGTTCTATTGTTGGATACAGATGTACCCATGCTTCAAAGTCATTACCACTTAAAGTAATAACGTGTAATGTCTTGTGTTGAGTATACTGAAGGAATTCAGTCAGTATTACTCCTTTTATTTCTTCATCATCAGTAATCAACCAACAATGAGTATTAAAATTTAATATTCTTCTCATATGATCAAGGAGAGTATTCTCCCCTTGACCCTTATCTAAAGCATCTTTAATAAGAGGGGATAATACTAACCACCTATCAAGAACTTCTTCTGGTGGTAATAGTCTTATCTTCATTTATTATCCTAAGTTAAAAGGATTAAACTGAC
>Ga0222712_10005209_pt1 | contig 13291 bp, 13 predicted proteins | sample C33_657DmetaG_FD_165043 | JGI IMG/M metagenome (GOLD analysis project Ga0222712, IMG submission 165043) | Estuarine water microbial communities from San Francisco Bay, California, United States - C33_657D | ecosystem: Environmental > Aquatic > Marine > Unclassified | place: USA: California...
GTAAGGGTTACCAGAAGAACCAGCACCAGAGAAAATGGTATTAGCTTCGTTGAAGAAAGCTTCATTGCTATCTGCTGCGCCTGCTGTACCCATTGCATTGTACTTGGCACGCATTGCAAAGATCAATCCGGTTGGTCCGGTCATTGGCTGAACGCCAGCAACATCATAAGCGATTAGGTTAGGTAGAGCACGGCGAACCAAGCTAATCAAAATTGGATCATAGTTGCTTACACCAGCACCAGTAACATTGGTTGGAGCAGCACTATAAGTTGTTTCGTTCAACTGGCCAGAAGCTTCTGCCATGGCTTGTTGTTGATTCTCCAAAATTAAAGCTGTAACAGCTTTCTTGTATGGGTCTTTGATTGACTCTAGTTCTGGATGCTCCAAAACTGGTTGCCATTTTTTTTGTAATTCTTCTGATAGAAACATTTATTATCTCCTTGTGAGTTTCTAATATTGGTAAATTTTATTTATTTTGCCAATGTTTTTGAAATTGTTTTTGCGTACTGTGCGATTGCTGGATCAACAAAACCTGATTCAGGTTTTTTGTCTTCCTCAATTTGCACTTCTTCATTCAATGCAGAACTATCAGCAGATTTAACTGGAGTCTTAAAGTAGGATTCTACGATAGTTTCCAATTTACCAATGAATTCTTCTTCAGTAGTGAACTCAACACTCTCTGCGAGTGTTTTTAGTTTTTCTACTTGCGTCTGCGTTAGGCCCTCACATACTGCATGTATAGCCTCATATTTTTTGTGTTCGTTTAATTCTTTCTTCATATCTATTGATGAAAGAATTTGTTCATTTAATTCATCTTGAAGTTCTTCGATCTTGTTGGTAAGTTCTCCAACAATATCTACCTTTTCTTCTGGAATATCAATGTGGTGTTCAGTGAATAATTTTTGTAGGCCCGACATAAAATCTTCAACGATTTCTGTGCGTAGACCAGATTCAATTGCCAATTGATTTTCTTTAAACCATTCTTCTGCCATATAATTGATATATTCATCAAGTTTAACGGCAAGTTCATTCTTAACTTGTTCGACAGCATCTTCAAATTCTTCGTAAAGAGCTTCTTCAATATCTTCTACAATTGCTTGTGAACGAGCAATAACTGCTGTTTCAAAAATTGTTGTTGCTTTTTGTTTGAAGTCTTCGGAAAGATTTTCACCAGAAAGAAGAGCATCAACATCTTGTTCAATTTGCTCTTTCATTTTTTCTTTTTTCATCATTTTTTTAATCATTGCTTTATCTTCAGCTTTGTCTTCATGACCTTCTTCTTTTTCTGCTTCAGAAATAACTTCATCATCCGAGTCTGTTTCTTCAGCATAAGATTGGAATGTTGCTCCTGGATTTGCTTGGAACATTTGAGGAGCTAACCTTGCTTTGATTCTGTCACGAATTGCTGCGTAATCGGTAGCATCGTGTTGAACAGCTTTGTGTTCTGAACCTTGAGAATCTGCTGGACCAGAAAGTTTTCCACCTGGTTGTGCGCCCACAGGAGGTGTTGCACCTGGAGGTGTTGCACTTGGTGTGCCTTTTGTATAATCTGGTTTATCGTCATCTTGTTTGTCAACAACACCAGCAACTTCACCAACATCTTTTGTGCCATAAGCAACAGATGTAGGTAGTTTAGATGGACCATCTTTATGTCCACGACTTAAAGAAGCTTCAAAGTTTTCTTTGGCTCCTTCAACTAAAACTGCTTTAGCGGCTTCTGTCAGATTGTATTTTCCCATTTTGAGAATCTCCTTGATTTTATATTGGATATTTATAATTAAAGTTTTTTGATGAAGTTTTCGAATATCTTCAGACTTACAGATTCAATTTCTTTTTTAGTTGCTTTACGTATTTCGCGTTTAGCTTCTTCTTGATGAACCTCGGTCCATATTCCATTGACCATCATCCATTCTTTACCTTCCATAATACCCTGTACGAATGCGTTGGGTGCAGAAGGGTCTGCTACAATATCTGCCGCTGTGGCTAGATGGAAGTCATCTTGAACTATATTAATACCATTGACATTTTTTAAAGAACCCATGCCTCTAGATGAAACACCAATTTGTGCACCACCTTCAAGCAGATTCTTAACAATGGTACCCATAGGAGTGTCAAGAATTTTAGCTTTGCCTATCCAATCATTACCTTCTTGACGCAGACTTGTTGTCAAGTGTGATACTCTGTCGAGATTGATTGATGGTGTATCTGGATGACCCAGTTCACCAAAGGCACGATTTTTATTAATATATTGTTCTGTATATCTCTGAACTTCCTTTGACATGGTTTCTTTAAGATATTTGCGGCCATTTCTATTCACGACTTCGGCTTGTAGAAAAGGACCTTCAATGTATAAGTTTCTTTTTCCGTCTTTTTCTTCGGAAAGATAACTAATAGTTTCGGTAACTTCTTTGATTAATTTCATTTTATTACCTTTTAAGGACGGATAGAATATTGACCATAGTTAAACGCAGCAGGATCATTAAATTGACCACGCTGATAGTATTCATTTTCTTTACGCAACTCTAAAATAATTGTATAACTTGAATTTGCATTTTGACCTCTTGTAACTATACCAATGTCTCCATTATGAAAAGATGTTTTTTCTGTATTTCTAATGGTAATCCAATTTCCACCTGCATCATATTCGCCATTACCTTGTAAGAACATAATTGGAACACCTGCATTTGCTAATGCACTTGCTGTATTCGACCAATACAATTGAACATCTCCTGTTCCGGTATCTGTATCATACCATATACGATTGACATTCAAACCGTAATATGACAGAGCCGTATTCGCTGCACCACCTTGAGAATTTGCAACCAAATAACCGTTTGTTGCTAAAGCACCATAAAGTGTGTTTGCAGCAATTCTTGCTGTGTTATTCTCTTGGCCAGTACCGTCAAAATCTCCGGTCAATTTGATGACTGCAAATTGTGTATCATCTTTTAGAACCTGATAAGAAAATTTGTTAGCCATTTTTTATTCCTATATTATTTGTTTAATACCATTATATGTATAACGATTAAGTATTTTGTGTTTCTGAATTCTGTTCTTCAGGCGTTTCATTTTTAGCAAACATATTTGATGCAACGACTTGTTTGTGTGATTCAATATGAGCCATCACTCGGTTTTGCAACTCAGAATACAATGCATCTCTCATTTCTTTTGCTTGGTCTTCATCTGCATAGTCAACAATTGTTCTTAAATTTTCCATTTTTTTCTCCTTATAATATACGTTTCAATTTTGCAAATGTACTTGTTGATTCTAAAGTCAAATCTGCATTTGATCGTTTTGATTTGCTTGGTTTTGATTGACTTGAAGTTGATTTAGAATTTTGTTGTTTTTTTGGTGCCCCATCTTGCGGCATTTGTTCTGCTTGATCTATTTGCACTTGACCCATCATTTGCGCTTGTGCAACTTGAGTGGTAACTTCTGTTGGCAATCCTAAACCTTCTTCTTTTTCCTCATCAATTTCTTTTTGCATTTCTGCAATTTCATCATCGGTCAAACGCAATACATTTCTTTGAATCCATGCTTGAGAAAAATAACGGCCAGTGTATGGATCAATTGCACCTAGTAATCCCAATCTTTCTTTCATCAACTCCGCATCTTTTAATTCTGTAAAATTATTATCTTTGATAAAATCGTAATAGATGCTTTCTTTAAATACTTTCCATTCATCATCGGTACATATGCCTTTCAACACACATTGCACTCTTAATGCTTGGTCGAAAACATCCGAAAATTTGTTACGCATTCTGTCCACAAATTTAGAAAACTTTAATTCATCTCTTGTGACTTCTGCTACTCTACCAATTGTAAAACCAGATGATTCTGGATTCAAACGAGATACTGGCACATTCAATGATTTATATAATTTCTTTTCAAAGTATTTAACGTCTTCCAGTTCACCTAGGTTTTGGCCACCAGGTAGTGTTGTGATTTCTGTGCCTTTGCCACCTTCTCTACGTGGTAACCAAAAATCTTCCATCATGGAAAGAAACTTACGATCATCACGAACTTCACCTGTGTTTGCATCATATACAAGTTTGTTCTTGTACTTGATCATAATGTCACGCAGATATTGTTCTGCTTTTAATTTTGGTAGATTACCAACATCGATGTAAAAAATACGGCGTTCAGGTGCTCTTGATATACGGTAGATAACCGTTGCATCCTCTATCATACGTAATTGATTTAGAGGCTTAATTGCTTTATGTAGATAACTCAGAACGACCGCACGACGAGAATCCATTAAACCCGAAACAACAGAAATTATAGAGTCTGTTGTAATTCGTATACCAACTGGACCATAATTGGAAGAACTTCCTGATACAACCTTATCGTTGTAAATATAATATTCATTAACAGTTACTGCTAAGTCGGCTCCAGTTCTTTCATCTTTTTGTTTTTTAATTTCTCGGACTTTTCTTAATTTTCTTGGATCAATATATCTCAGCTCTTTGATGCCTTCTTGTGGAGAAGCTTTATCTAAAATTATATGATAATACATTCTTCCGTCAATATAATATCTTCGAAAAATATCTTGAGCCATATTATTATAATTCATCAAACGCAAAATATTTTGAAATTCGGCTTTAATGGCATTTTTAATTTTTTCTGGTTGTTTTAGTTTATCCAAAACAATCTGAATAATTTGACCGTCATCATCTTGACAAATGGCTTCATTAACTATATCATCTATCGCAGATTCAATTTCTGGTTGCATTGCCATTTCTCTATATCGAGAAATTAATTCAACCTCATTTTTTGCAGTACCATCCAAATCAACATACGTACCATAATAAGCGGCAGATGTAATAGTTAATGCGCCATCTTCTGTCGTTTGAGGAGCAAAAGATTGCTGATTAACGGTTTCTATCTCGTTTTTATCACGGGATATTGTGAAACCAAAAAGTGAAAATTTATTTGTATTTGCCATATATTCTCTTAAATAACGAAATCAAAAAAACATAAATGAGGACCAAAAGGTCCTCAAATATAAATCAAGAAGTGGTTCCTGCTTCCCACCATTGATAAGCAAATGTTATTGAATATTCTTCAATAGCATCATTTGAACCCCAATCAAGATCAATAGGAGCCACATCTAAAGGAAACATACCAACAAACTTATAAGTTTTTAAGTTCTCGCCTGTTTTTCCATATTGAGTGACTAGAGCATCGACCGTATAACCACTTGCTGCTCTTGCTGCTCTATTACGAACATTTCCTGAATGACTATTGATTGCATTTAACCACGATTCCATGGAATTACGAATCAAGAAATCCTCATCATTGATAACAGTGATTGTCCAATCAGGAAAACTTCTGTTACCAGCAAATTTTAATTCTCTACCAAAGTAGAAAACAGGAACATTTCCAACAGTTGAACCAGGCAATTGTGCTGATTTTGCCATGAAAGTTGTTTTTTGTGCCGCAGCAGCACCGTTTTCGGCTACTGTTGGGAATGATAATGTTACAGAGAATAGATTAGGACGCGCACCGTCACCAATCATATTTGCTCTAAATTCTGCTACGTTGAAAGCCATTGTTTTCTCCTGTTATCGTTTTTTATTTATTAGACTGCACCAACGATTGTGTTAAAATCAACACCAGTTGCAACAGCAACAAAATTCAATTGAATATAATTAATTGAACGAGCAGGTTTAATGTAGATATCACCCACAAATTGATTGCTATCAATAACTTGTGGTGTGTTGTTTGTTGTGTCACAAACAACTTTGAAATCCACTATGCCTCTACGTCCTTGAATATCACGTAAGAATGGTGTTACAAGTGAAACGAATTGAGCTCGAGTAAATTCATCATTCAATTCAAACATTGAGAATTTAGCAGCTTCAGAAATTGCTTTTTCCAGTGTAATAAACAATCTGCGAACATTAATTCGATCAAAAGCTGATGGTTTGGATTGCAATGTTTTATCTCCAAACAACACTGTTCCTTGTCCTGGAAAAGAAACAACAGGGTTTACGCCAGCTGCATACAATGTATCTCGGAAAGTTTTGCTAGGATTCCAAGACAATTTAATTGCGTTCTTAATTGCTCCACGATTAAAACCTGCTGGTGAGAACCAAGGATCACGAATGGAATCTGTAAACACACATAGTCCGGCAACATCTGCATTAAGTGGTATCCAACGATATACGTTATTGTATTTGTCTAGTTGATATTTCCAACCAGAATCGGCAACAACATAAGAAGATGATCTACCTAGACTTGTTAACCAAGATTGAATGTTTGTAGATTCGTTGCCAGCTTGATTGACCACATCAGAATAACGTGGTGAAATAAAAGCAACACAATCTTTTCTTGCGTTTGCAATATTATCAATTACATATTGTTGTGTTGCAACAGCTGCATCACCAGTTAAAACAAGAGAAATATCAATGATATCTTTGTTTGCAAAAAAATCATATGCTGACTGTACATTTGCTGCAGATGGTGTTGAATCTGCTCCGCCACTCATTGTAACCACTTGATTTGTGGCTGGTCTCGCAAATGAAGCGCCTGCTGCAGGTTTGTCCCAAGTAGCACTTGTTGTTGCGTAAGCTACAGGATCTACTGCATAAACGTATTTTGATTGATTGAAAATGACTTGTTTATAGTAATTTGATTGTCCGTTTTGTGATGCATCGGAAGCAACAGAAACAAAAGGATAAGTTTCAAGCACTGTTCCAGCAGAACCTGTAATATCTCCGGTATCATCAATAACAATTATGTGTATTTCATCATTTGAACCACCAACACTGGATGCATAATCTGATGTTCCCGGTGCAGCTGAAAAATAAGATTTGTATGTCCATGAACTGAAAGTTGAAGTATTAGCACAAACAGCAACTTTAATTGAATTGCCTAAAACTCCAGGATATCTTGCAACGAAAGAACCATAAGTATTTGTGTTATTTGCACTCAAATATGTTGATTGAAAAACGTCTTCATTTTTTACTAAAATTGATCCTGTATTTGATGCGTTTGAAGCTGAAGAACCAACCGCACGAACCAAACTTAGATTATTTCCGTAAGACAAAAAGTTTGCGGCAGTAAAAAATGATACTGCTGAATTTGAATCTGGCTTACCAAATGTTTTTACCAAATTAATTTCATTGTCTATTAATTTTATCGTATCAGCTGGACCCCATTTAAATGTTCCAGCAAATGCACCGGCGGTTGTAAGTACTGAAGGTACTACAGTTGTTAAATCAACTTCAGATACTTGTACGCCTGGAGAGATTTGAAATGCCATTTTTTTCTCCTTGAAATATTATGTGTTCTTTTGGCAATTAGATATACCATAAAGAATATTTATGAAAAACTAAATTTATAATCTGGCCATACTTTTTCTTATGAAACTTGCATAAGTCTCTGCTCCATCCGCAACTTCCCAAAGGTCATTTCCTATAATCTCAAAATCGTGTTCTAATCCATCTTCAATAATTGGTGCTGGCAAAACTTCTTCATCAAGCTGATTCATGTTTTCCAATTGCAATTGTTTTCTAATATCATGATTTACGATTTCTTTAAAATACTTTTGTGTTGTGATCCAAGAAAACATAACTAAACCCATTACCAAATCATCATTTGCACCTTCTTCTGCTTTAAAAGATTGTTTATCTGCAACAAAAGTTGTTAATTCCGAATAGGTATCAAAATCTTTGATAAGTATTTTGTCACCCTCGATTAAAGTTTTTAAGTTTGCACAACCTATTTTCTTTACTTGAGGAGACATTTTTAATCCCATTTGAATGCCTCTTGCAAAACCAGAAGAAAGTTGTTGCGGTTGTTTGTTTCCAGTAAAAATTTTCCAAAGATTTTCATATTCAAAATCAGCATGTAAAGAGTCTGCGACTTGTGGATTGTTATTTATTTCCACCAAAATATAAGCATCATTATAGTATCTGGCTGCATTATAGATTACAGTCGGAAACAATATTGGAGAAATAGAAGAACTTTTGTAACACGCAACTTGTTTATATGGTGCTTGAGAAATATCAATAATTTGAAATGCCGAACTATCTAAGTTTCTACCTTCAGAAACATCTACTGTAATCGCATACATGTTATCTCTTTTATGACCGTTTGATATCTTAACGGGGTGTTCATAAATTTTTAACATGTCGTGATTTGCAATTGGATCAACATAAGTCAGAGTCTGTAATTTTGATCCTGAAATAAGTGTGTTTGTTGAACCTAAGAACTCTGTTTCAAATTCTTGTGCAAATTGTCTTTCGGATGTATTTCGAATTGTTTCTTCACGCCAAGCTTGATCTCTACCTGGAACCATAGACCAATGAATTTCAAATGGTATGTAATTGTTCTTTTTATTCTGTGCATCCATCCAAAGTTTGTAGAAAAGATTCATACCGTTTGGTGTAGAAACTATAATAATCTTTGTTTTCTTACCAGATGAGATAACGGGATAAACTGAGTTGAAGAATTCTTCAGCAATATTTGTTGGAACGAAAGCAAATTCATCCAAAAATACTATATTGAACGCACCTCCACGAATTGCAGAACTTGATGTGGATGCGGCAATAATTTTTGAACCGTTTTCCAATTCTACATTACCTTTGTTCCATGTGATAACACCTTGTTGTAACCACATAGGTAAGTTTTCATATGCCAATTGATATTTGGCAAGAATATCTCTTGCTAAAGATCCTTTGTTTGCAAGAACTGCTACGTTTTGTGAATCTTGAAACAGTGTTGCGTGTAAAAGATATGCAACCGTGGTGGTTGTTTTACCGACCTGGCGTGGACATTTAGTAATGACAAATCTGTTTGCTTTGAAAAGACTCAACATCTTTTCCTGAAACGGCCACATCTCAAAGTTTATAAGACCTCTATCAACGTTTACAATTTTTACATATGTCTTCGCAAAATAAATTGGATCTTTTGCACACTTAATATACTCATCAATTTGTTCTTGAGTATATTGTATTTCAACTCCGGCTTTCTTTAATAAAGGATTGTCTCTGTAAGAATCTTTATTGTCCATTATTTTCCTTTAACATTTTGGACAATTCGGTTGTTGAACCCACAAATATGGCTTTATCTATTTTTGTATCACCGTTTTCTTTCTTCTTACCATCCATTTCTCGCATTTCTTTTTGCATTTTAAGAAGTCTGTCATTTGCTTCTACCATGTTTTTTAACAATGTGCCGTAAACTTCAAATGCTCTTGGATGTTGTCCTGCTTTTGCAATCTGTAATATTTCATCCATGGCATCTTTGCCTTGTTCTATTATATCTTGAAGATTATCTTTAGATTGTTGATAAGCATCTTTAAGGTCTTCTTTTAAATTCAAACCACAATCTTCTTCTCTTTTGATTGGTATCAATGGTTGTTTTTTTTCTTCCACTGGTGTCACATCAAAAATTTTTTCCATATTTTTATCAAAACTATTCATTTTTTTATTCAATATACCTGTAAATAACTGAATCAAAAACCCAAGTATAAACTTCTCCAGTGTTTGCCATAACAACTCTGTTGACCAAACTACCGGTTCTAGGATCTTCTATAAATGGATAGGGCAAGGTTGTTCCAGATACATTAACGCTAAATCCACCTGGATTTATATTTTTAATGGTATAAGTTTTTCCAGTTCTTACATTTGGAGATAGATTTACAACTATATTTGCACCAACTGCATTTGGATTACAAAGAATTATGTCATCTACAAAAGATGCGGTTATGGTTGGAATTTGAACTGTTCGAACATCTCTGTATCCTGGTGCTAAAGTTGATCCTAAATTTGTGGATGTATCAACTAATGATATAATACCATTTTGACTAAATGTCCAGTTTATAGTATTTGATGATATGACAATTTCTTTAACACCTTCTTTTAGATATACTGCGGTGTTTTGTGTATTGATAACAATACCTTCATAATCGACGAATACGATGTTTGTGTTTGCCCAATTTAATTGAGCCCATTCATAATCATGTTGAGCAAAAACATCAATACCATTAGCATCTTGAACATGTCCTATTCTTGTATTACAATAAATATTTTGTACATTTGATCTAAAAATCAAATCACCAACCATTACATCACCAGTTTTTGAAACTTTTGTATTAGCTGCATCAAATGCCGAATTAGCTCTCACTCTAGCAAGATTATCAGCGACTAATGGTGTACTGAATAATTGTGTAAAATTATTGTTTATTTTTTGAGCAGCAACCCTTATTGTATCACCTTTACCATCATTTGGTATTGTGCCTAAACTTAATACTTCTTGAGCCATTTTAAATGTTTTCCCTTATTGATGATGGATAATAATTCGAACTTGAATCCAATGTAATAGTGGTACTGTCCATAGTGTATCTATCCGAATCAATTGTTGCAACCGATACATCAATTCTTGCATATTCATTTGGTGTTGTGCTGTATGATGTGTAAGTATAACTTGCATTTGTTTGCAAAGATAATATTGGTGTTGTTGAGTTAAAATTTCCTTTAATATCCGTAACTCTTAAAATATTTAAAGAAGGTATCCATTCTTTAACTATTCCTGTGGCAGTTGCCGTTCCATAAGAATAACCTTGATAAACTGTATTACCTTTTCCATAAAAACCGGATCCATTTACAGGACTCATTACAAAAGAAACAACATCTTCCGATGTATTTAAACTATATATTGAACTAATTGTATGTCTAATTAGATTTGCAGAAGATTGTTTTCCAAAAATAAATCCTTTGACAGTAAAATTCAAAGTCCAAATTATCATTCTTGTTTCATCTTCTCTTGGACCTTCATAAAATATTTCGTGATTGGCTCTATTTAAAATAATAGGCACTTCACGAATTGCTCCCATTTCTGGAATTAAATTTAATTTTATTGTATAATCTGGTGTAAAAAAAGGTATAATATGTTCAATTAATTGATGTGAATCTTCTATGTTCCTTGTATAAAGGTATAAATTAAAATCAAAATTATATGGTACAGGATTATATTGTGATAGTGTTCCGGAATTTGTTTGTGCAAAATTTTTAACATTTGTGTTTAATTTTCTGGAAGAATCGTAATCCATTGATATCATTTCGAACGACATTCTTGGTAGTGCTATTTGAACTTTTTTGTCCAAATTAGGATCATCTTCCAATCGCAACACATATCTTTCTTTTGGTGCATATGCAATGGGTACCAAAACTCTTTCTGATTCGGTATTATCTGTATTATATCTGACAAGAGTTATATTATCGAATAAGTTTCCAAATCCAATAATTAATTTTCTTATGATTCTATTATAGGTTGGTACTGACATTATAACGATCCAAAAGAATTAATTTCTGAAGTAACAACAATACTATTGGCTTGATTGTCTATGTATTGATTATCATATGTTGAATTTCTAGTAGAATCTTTCAGTGGATCATAGGTATTCAATGAATATCTTGCATTGCTTGCTGCGCCAATAATAATTACATTGTCTTTAAATTCTCCAGCTATATTTGTTACTGAAAGAATATTGTTTGGTTTGTTCCATTCTTGAACAATGCCAATTGCTGTTGCGTTGTTTTGTGTTTGGTCACTTGATTGAAACACAATTTCTTTTGCGTTATATTGGCCTGTGCCATTATTTGCAACATTTAAATCGATTGTGTATGCTGATTGTGTAACTATGTCATCAATATCTTCAACACCTGTATCTATAATTTCTTGAGAATATTTGAACTTCTCTAGTTGTAATTCGTAGAAAAATGGTATCTTTCTTCCTAATGTAAAGAAATCTTTTGTATGATCCACAAACTTAATTTCAAATAATTCACCAGTTCCATTTAAAAAAGGAACATAAATCAAATCACCTTCTCTTGGTCTTGTAAAAATGTTTTGTGGAACTCTTTGAGAAAATGATCTTTTTGATATGATTATATTAACATTATTTTTTATTTCTAAACCAAATTTGGAAAAAAACTCTCTTTCTCCACTATACTCAAGTGCTGAAGACAAATAAAATTCAACAGGAAAAGCAGATTTGAATTTTTTTATTGGATCTTCACCAAAAAGAATATCTCTGGCTTCATCATTATTATTTGGCAAATAATATGCATCTGAACCCATAATCTTGATTGACTCAACAATCAAGTCTTCAACGACTCTTTGTTCAGAGTGTGAGTTGTAGTTGTTAAAATACACCGAGGTCGCAATTTTAGGTTCCTACTTTCTTTCTATATTAATCAACATTTTGAGTTATTTTTTTACAGGAATAACCTTTATATGATTTATTGTATTTTGCCAGTTGAGACATTGAACCTCTATGTAAATTGTTTTTTCTACAATATTCTGCTAAATTTTTAACAAAAATATTCTCACCTTTTGGTGTTGTTATTATCCAGTTTCTTGATATGCTGTCAGTTACTTTTTTCAAATATTCTTTTGTAAATCTATTATTTAATTTTTCTTGATGTTCTTTGGTTCTTTTAACATTTTTGCCTTTCATCATTTTACTGTGTTCTGGTCTTTTTTTACCAAAAAAAGGGTGTTCTTTACCTGATAATCTTTTTGCATTTCTACTACCCAGTAAAGACAATTCATATACAAGTTCTTCTTTGTCTATTATTCCGGCTAAACCTTTCCAAGCCAATTCATCTTCTTTTTTACCATATTTTTCCCATAGTAAACGGTGAGCTTCTGCATGTTCTTCAACCGTAAGCTCAATTAGATTGGAAGGATCATCCGTACCTCCCATGTGTTTTGGTATAATATGGTGTTTGTGTTTCATATTAATTTAGATAGAAGTCTACCACTCCTCCGTAATTATTTTCCATTTCGTTTTCCAATCGTCTGATATTTTCTTCAGCTGTATCAAAAATTTCTTTGCCATTTAATAAAACACCACCAGGTAATTGAATTCCACCAAATTTTCGTAAATTTGCACCCCATTGTTTGCGAATCAATTCTGAAGTGTATTCTTTCAACCAACGGTCATTCCATACTTGTCCATAAAAATTTGGATTAAGTGTGGTGTAACATTCTAATACCGCAGTTGTTCCTACTGGTGCTTGTGAAGAACCCCAAGCCCAATCAATGTATAATCTTTGCATATGTCTTTGAAAACGAATTGGTATTTCACCTGTAAACATTAATTCCAAAGAACGCAAGTGTTGCATGGTTAAAGTATAGTTGATGTATGATGCAGAGGTGAAATCGTACAATTCATTTAATCTTAATTGATATCTCAGATCAAACATATTGATTGATGATTGAGAATCTTGAATTGGAAATATTCTAGTTACACCTAAAATCGTGGTTGCATTGTTA
>Ga0222712_10005211_pt1 | contig 13287 bp, 24 predicted proteins | sample C33_657DmetaG_FD_165043 | JGI IMG/M metagenome (GOLD analysis project Ga0222712, IMG submission 165043) | Estuarine water microbial communities from San Francisco Bay, California, United States - C33_657D | ecosystem: Environmental > Aquatic > Marine > Unclassified | place: USA: California...
ATGTTGTTTGTCATTGTCGCTCCTTCTTTTGCCCGATAGTAGCAAACAGCGCATCACAGGATCGTTCCTAAGCGACGCAAACAACAAAGATGACTCATAGTGCTTTGCGTTGAACAGGGGAAATGCAAATGACCCGCTCTTGCGAACGGGTCAATGCTTTCAGATATGCGGTACGAGATCAGTCAATGAACTGTGCGCATCGGCTTGCCGTGTGCAGACTTGATGGATCGTACTCATAAATCTGCGTTTGAATACCTGTACGACGATCAACAGAAGCGATACTCAGCAAGTACGCATTTGCTAAATACCATTTGCCTGACTTCGCTGAGAGAACCCAAGCGATAGGCATTCCGCATACAGCGCATTTCTTGATTGGGCGACGCTCGCCTTGTCCACGATCTGCTCGGCAGTTCCCGTAGGTCTGCTTGCCGTGTTGAATGATGTCTGTTGGCTTGTTCATCACTTCACCGCTTTCGCTGATGGCTTCTCAAAGTTCACGAGGTTGCCTTTGATGAGTTGCCCCAAGATGATCGCATCAACCTCGTATCCGTATCGCCCGACTTCGTAGAAGGAGATGCGAGTGTTCCATCTTTTCTCAACGATTGCTTTGAGCGACTTGTAGAACTTCTCGTCGTGACCCATCAAGCCGATGCTGTGGTTGAGTTCGTGTGCAAGTGTCTCCCACGCCTCAGCGGTATTGCGACCGAGACTCAGCGTGATCGTATGAGTGCCTGTGTAATACGAACCCGATGAAGCCATACGGTTGCATTGGTGAACGATGATCGTCGGCTTCGTTGTGATCCACAGTTTTCTGATTGGTCGCAGTTCGCCTTTATTATTTTGCTTGATGATTTGCTTCCACAACTTGTCTGCTTCTTTTTCAAGATCAAATCCGATGTGGGCGTTTAGTTTTTGTTGTTTGGTTGTTGTCATATCTGCATCTTATACACAGAACTAATACATCGTGACCATCCAAGCGATATTTGTGGCAAAATGTATCATCCACCTGCGCTTTTGTCACAGGATCGTTCCTACGGCACGAAAACAAGTGAAGTCATAGTACCCATTTTCTGCTCTAGCGTGGCTTAGAAGCGATGCTGATATGCGTAGGAACGATCCTAGTCCCACTCGTCAAGATAGATGTTGCAAGCGAGCGCAGAAGCGAACAGAAGGATCACCCAACTGCTCAATGCGAGCCACGACCACGAACTCATCAGCAAGGAGGCAAACAACATCACAGCGCACACGATCCGTTTCGTGTTGCGCCATCGCTTCAAGTTTGTGACCCGCATCAGGCACGCACCACATTCGGGAGAACAAGCCAAAAACCATTCTTGATATTTGCTTCTCCTGTGATCGTGTCGTTCACGCAGTAGTCGCCGTTTACGATGCGCATTCCGAAAGTCATTCGGTTGAACCATTCAACTTGCATCAGCGTGAAAGCGGTATCAAGAAAGTGTGTGATCCAATCTATGTGTGCCTGTGCTTCAAGTACGCAGACATCAGGAAACTGCTCGTTGATAAAAGACGACACGCACGATGCTTCTCTGCACGCTTCGTTGAACTGTGTGAACCATTCTGTCGGTTCAAGACGAACAATCCTTCCATCGCCTCCTGCCCGATGTTGGTTGATGTTGATTGGTGTTGTGAACCGTTCCATATCAGTTCCCTTTCTGTTGTTGGATTTGATTGCGAATGGATGCAGGAGTACGACCAAGCCTGTCGGCGATCTCTGCGATGCTTCTACCTTGCTTGTGCATCTGCTTCAAGGTGGTTTGATCTAACTTGCCCCAACGCTCGCTTGCTTTGCGTGCTTTGCCACGAACACGCTTTGCCTGCTGTGGCGTGCCTTGAATGAACTGAGCGTACAGATCATAGTCTGACTCGTCGCCTGCAACGATAGTCGCGCCTTCGGGAGCGAACGGATCTTTCGTGATTGCCTGCCACGATGCCTCGCTCATAATCGTAAGTTTGTCCTCGTCACTTGAAACGACAACGAGTGATGTGTGAGTTCGGATCGCATCAAGTACGCAATCCAATCCCGACTCGGTGATGCTGTGGTTGCTGACACCGACAACGAGTGTGACTCGCCATAGTTGGTGCTCTGTGCTTTTGTGGAGCCTCATTGCTTTCTCCTTTGGTTTGAATAGGTTTTTCATTTGCTGTGCCTTTCTGTTGAGATGGGATCGGAGAAAATCCCCGACCCCATCGGGATCATTTGCCGTACTTGCTTGCTTTGCGATAGTCGTGGATTGGTGCATCCCACAGTTTCGCTTGAACAGGCTTCGGCAATGGCAGGTCGGTAAAGTCTGTGATCACTCCACCTCGTGCTTGAATGTATGTGCCTTGAACCATCTCGTGAAGGAAGTCCAACTTCAACTCGCATCGGCGGAATGTTTCCTGCAAGATCGCTTTCGTTGATGCGAATATGATGCTTCCTTTTGCGGTTTGCCCAAACACTAATGGCGACGACTGCAATCTGCTTGCGTGCAAAGTTTCGCTACTGTCTCGGCTTGCGAGCCACAACAGCGATGCGTTGCCCTGCACCTGTTCAACTTTCTGTGCAAGAGTCCAACCATCGGGGGCGTGACCAAGCAAAGCAAAGATCGCTTCGCTGTCCACTTGTGCTTGTCGTTTGTAATCAACACACAACTTGATGAGATCATCATCGTTGCTGATATGTCCGTTGTGAACACCGACAATGCCTCGTGCGTCAATGGGATGGTTGTTGCCTGCGATGGTCGGCGATCCTTTTGTTGCCCATCGGGTATGCACGATGCCTGTCGTGCCGATGTCTTTGGTCAGTCTGCGTGCGAGGTCTGCACCTGCGCAGTTTTCTTTGCAGATGTATGTGTCACCGTCTTTGTGCCAAGCGACTCCACTTGCATCTTGTCCTCGTACTTCTAACAAACGAAGTAGAACTCGTGCGACTTTCGCAGGATCAACCTCATCTTTCACTATTTGAAACGCTCCGATACCGCACATTTTGTTTTCCTTCTTTCGTGTTGTTGTTGTTGTTGTAGATCAGATTGTGTAGCGCAGGTTGCCTGCACGGTTGGTCAGATACTCGGCAAGTTCTGCTGTGATGTAGTCAGCATTGCGGAGTTGGTTGATGAGAACTTTCGCCATTGTTACTTGCATCAGTTTCGGACTGCGATGGCTTCCCATTGCGTTCTCGCCATTCATCTCGGTTCCCAATGAGTAGTCATCAAAACCGTCAAGCGATGTGCAGGGGTAGAGAGCATCGTCGGCGACTGCTTCAATGAAAGCCTGATTGAAGGCAATCCACGCTGTCGCATTCATTCCGTTCAACGAACCCTGATGGTTGCGGATTTCGTATGTGCCATACTTTTTGAATGAAACAACATTCAGGTTCTTGTAACGACTTCCACGCTCAACAATGGTTTTGACTTCACGATTATCAACGCATCCTGCGATCATTCGTGCAAGATCGTGTGCGCCTGCGAACGAACGCTTGCCCAAGTAAGTCGTCGTAAACACCTGACGCTTCGGGGTAGTGAACGCATCAAAAGCGATCTGCCATTGCTGATGCCCCATCACGATGTTTGCGAGTATCTGTGGTGTGTAGTGTTCAACGCCGAGATGGATGTGCATTCCGCACGAAGCATTGACTGTTGCGCCTGCTGTGCGCAAGATCATCATCACGGTGCGAACTTGGTTCATTCCGTCTTGTCCTCGCAAGATTGGAGAAACAACTTCGCACGAGCCGTTGCGAGCGTGCAGACTTCCATCGGGAACAACTTTCCATTCACGAATGACTGCGTGTGTGTAACCATTATTCACAACGCTGATGCCTGCATTGCTGAGAGCGACTTGTGCTTGTGTGCAGGAAAGTCCGATGCATTCAATCTCAATGCCGAAAGTCATTGCGTTGGATGGAGCGAAACCCATTTGAGTCTCAGCGGTGATCGTTTGTGTTGTGCGACCCGTATGAACTCGCAACGATGTTGTTGGTACTTCACGACCTGCTTCACGCAATCCTGCCATCCACGCTCTGCGTGTTGAACCTGCGTGTGCTAGTCCGACGATGTTTGCGATGCGATCAAAGGTGTATCCTTGATCTCTCATTGCGACGATGTTTGCGTTGCGTTGGCGATTGTTAGGCATTTGGCTTTTCCTTTGGTTGTGAGCAAGTCGTTCTTGCTATACACACAGCATATACACAGAACTAATACTGATACAACCATTCAACGAAAAAACGCTGTGAACTGCACTTATGCAGATTTGCCTTCTAGACCCTCCACCAATCCCTGCCCCACAGCGACGACGGATGAATGCCTAAATGCCGTACTGCGATGCGATCTGCTTGCGCATAATGCAACCCGATTTCGGTTTCACCGTTGCGCCATTTTTGAAGTGTGCCTGTGTTGATGCCCAACATTGAAGCACCGTCACGACAAGGCATTCCTTCGGTCAGTTTCAACAATGGAAGCGGAGACAAACGGTTGGGTCGTTCACGCCAAACATCAACAACATTTGTTTCGTTGATTGTTTCCATTGCTTACGCCTCCGATTTATTGAGAGATGTGTTCTGTTTCTTTTTTGTCGTGAATGATCGCCAAGACAAGTTCGCCTTTGACAACGCCCAAGACTTTTTCTATGGCACAAATGTCATCTAGACCTGCCGTTACTTTTCCGCATTCCCACGACGACACAAGCGGTTGCGAAACGCCGAGAAGTTCAGCGAGTCGTGTTTGCGAAACATTAGTTTTGTTTCTTGCTCGCTTGATTACTTCTGCCGATTGGTTGCGTAGTTCTTGTCTGTCTTTGCGTGTGCCCATTTGCCTTGTCGCTTTCTTTGTTGATTGACAACCGAAGTGTATCAACGATTGTTCTATTTGTTATGTGCGTGGAGTCCAAGGTTTCCATCCGCTTCCTTCAAACAGTCTGCGAGCAAAAGCCAAGTTCAAAATCGGATCAAGCATTGAGTCGGGGAAGTCGTAGCCAAGATCGTTCAGATACTTCGTGTGTATTTGGTTTACTTGTAGCAATCCTGCATCTCTGCACTTCAAACCTGCCGTGCTTTTTGAACAGGCATCGGGTTGGCATCGTGACTCCCGAAACATTATTGCTGACAGGCGATCCCATTCATCGGGTTGCCATCCTGTAGCCATCGCTGTCTCGTACCATTCACCGCATTCGCCGTGCAGATTGCGTTGCTCATCTATGAAGTCGCCTGCATCAAACTGCAACGGCACTTCCGTTGTCGTGGTCGTCGTCGTTGCTTGCACAGGCTTCAGCACTACATAGCCCGCATTCGTTGTTGTAGTCGTCTGTGGTGCGCCCGAAGCATCAGAGTTGCTGATTGCACCAATCAACCCAAACACCAACGCCACAACGACTGCTGTGAAATACCAATACGACTGAACTGTTTTTGCTTGCTTCATTTCGCTCTCCTAATGTTGAGGGATTGTTTGCCTGAAAGTCGTAGGAACTCATCAACTACGAGTTGTCTTTCAAGTGCTGTGTCCTGAACAGCCTTCAAGGATGCACCAATGTTGAACAGGTACGCTCCCAACGACAGGTCTTGTCGTCTTGAAATATCATACAACTCGCTTGATTGTTTCTCGTTCAGGTTGGTTCTAGTTCGTGCATCGTTTTTGATGTCACCCGTACTGTCATCGGTGATACTAGGTAGATCATCTTTTGGGGCTACCTGTGCAAAAGGTGTGGATAGAACTGTGAACAAGTTTGAAGTCCAATCTCCTGCCTTGTTCTTGCGCTGAACCGAAGTGATTGCACCATTGCGCACAAGTTGTTTGACCGACCTATCTACGCTCGCAACAGAACATCGGGCTTTCGTCGCAACTGTTCTGCGTGTCGGGAAACATTCACCTGTCCGTGCGTCGGCGTGCCTTCGGATTACGCAATACACACGCAACGATGTCGCCGATATAGGCAACATCAGCACCCATTCAGGCACGATCACAAAAGCGTCGGCAGTAGAACTTCGTCTGATATTCTTTTTCATAACACTTCCCTCGTGTTCGTGTGGGTGCAGAGCGTAATACCCTTTCCGCTCTGCACCTACAATGTTTGAACTGCTGTACCTGTCAAGATCACAAACTGACTGATGCGCATCACGATCAAACCATCTTTCATTCCATCAGGCATTGCGACCAACATAAATGGTCTGTTGTCTCCGATGGCTCTGTGTTGCTCCGACTGTTGTTCGGCGAGAATGTAGCGAGTCGCTATCGGGTTGATCTGTGCGCCTGCTTTGACTTCAACTCTGACTGCGCCTCCCCAATGCTCCTCGTGCCTACTGTTCACGCCTCCTATTCCCAATGCCTGTCTCGCCTTGCGTGCTTTGCTGTCACCTTTGGAGCGGTTGCGTTTGCCTCGTGCCGTAGGATCGCCACAACCTTTGATGCGACGGTTGCCATCACGACCAACATTGCCGAGCGTGCCAAATAACGGACAGCCTTCGGCGTTGCATTTGTCTTTGTTGCCTTCACAGTCGGCTTTCGGTTTCAGATTGCTTTGAAAATCTTTCATAGTCATCCATCATACTCACAACAGCGGTGACGATATCTGTTTTGGTTTGCGACCATTCATCGCTGATTGCTTCCCTAACGGCTTCAAGCAGTTGCGCTTGTAGGTTGCGCTCTTTGCTGTTTCGTGTGCGAACAGGCTCATCGTAGCGTGCTTCCGCATTCCACTCGCTTTGATACTTGATGTGAACATACGGATGGCTTCGGTTTCGTACCTGCTTCAAAGCAAACACCATTCCGCATCCGTGCAGGTTGCTCAACGCTCCGCTGATCTGTCCGTGATGCAAGCCGAGCAACACGCCACAATCATTCCAAGTCAAACCGCTTGCACCTGCATCATCAAGCAGATCAAGCACCTGCGATTGCCGTTCGCTGAGTTTGCCTGATGCGATCTCACGCATTGCACGATCTATGCTTGCAGGTCGTTGAACGAAACCCCCTGTGTCTCCGTAGAAGGTGAACAGGTCTAGTTGATCGGTCACGAGATGCTCATCCATTCGTCGTGGATCAACGCTTCCGCATAGGCAAAGAAGGTGTCTCTGTTGCTGATGGCGTTTCCGCTGATGGTCATATACCAAAGCACATTGTTTTCAACTCGTACTGCAAGCACGATGTCTCGCAGATATTTATCATTGACCCTTGTGACGATCCGAAGGATCGGACTGACCTGCCGTGACCATTGCTCATTCATCTTTCGCCTCCATTGTTTGCAGGATTTCGCCTGCGCTGTTTAGTAGAACTATTCTGCCCATACCCCAAACAGGCGTGACACGCCCAATCTGTTTGAACTCGTTGTGTGCAAGGCGCATCACTTCCATTGCGCCATCCCCAATCGCCTTCGTGTCGTCGGTAGCCCAAAATGTTTTGATGCGTCGGGCTTTGCCGAGCGTCGCTTTCAACCTATATGTTTGCAGACTCATTGCTTGCTCCTTTGATTAGTGCGCCACAATCAGCGCAAGTTTCGTTGTGTTGTATCTCGTGACAACCGTTCCATCCGTCATACGGATGATCTGTTTCCTTGCACCATTGTTGATGGCAGAAGTCTCCGCAAAAATAAACAAGGTCAATGAGATCGCCGTTCTTATCAACAACAGAATGAACTGATGTCATTGCTCTCTCCCTAGTTGTAGATTTCCTTGATCGTCATAGTTGATGGTTGCTTCGCCTCGTTTGATTGCGAGCAACTGCTCAATCACCTTGCTTGCCTCCCCAACGGTCAGTTCCTTCACGGATGCTTTGCCTGCGAGTTCGTGCAACAACGCTTCGTCGCCTTCAATCTGCTTCAAGACTTGATGCATCATTTTGATTTGGTTCTCGGTCACGAGTTTGTTTCCACCATCGTCGGAATGTTGTTCTTTGTTGGGATAAATCACCGTTTCGCCTGCACCCTTAGTATCTAAATCTTTTTTGAACGGCTTAGAAACGATTGTGGATGGGCTTCTTTCGTAGGTTGATGCGTCAGGGTCGGTGTCGTCGGTGGGAAGGCACAGGACTTGCAGGAGGGCGGTACGAAACGCAACTGACATTGCTTTCGCTGTCGCCTTGTCACCGCTGTCCATTGACTCTGCGCTGACCCGTGCGCTTACGGTTGTTCCGTCGGGAGCGTAGAAGGCGTAGGTGACATCAACTCGGATGTGACCCATCGCCGTTTTGTTTTGCCCGACGATCACAGTTTCATAGATGCATTCATTCACGGTTGGTAGTACGACGACTCCGTGTTTGCGCAAGGCAGGAGAGACAGCGTTCACGACTGCATCTATTCCTCTGAAGTTGAAGTTCTGATGGGTGTTGCGTTCGCTCTTGCGTACCGCACCTGCATCCTCCATCACCGCTGACAGTAGTTTGATAATTTCCATTTGCTGTTCCCCTTTCATCTCACGGTTCGCATCACACGAAACGAAGTTGTTGTTGTGTATTTCGCTTCAAGATCAGGATGATCTGCGATCAACGCTTTGTGATCAAAGCGTTTTGATTGCTGTGCTTTGAACGACAGAACTCGTTGCCCATCAACCAACCCGAAGTCTGCGTCACGCATCAAGTTGGCGAGCGCATCCTTGCACGCCTTCTCTTGTTCCTCTAGTTCGTGGATCGCAGTCTTGATTGCACCCCATTCGTTGATGATCGCTATCGCTGAACTACCCAAATCGGTTTCGCCTGATGGATCAGGGAACAGGATGTTCACTTGTGGCACGGTCAGCGGTTCGTTATCGGGAATGCATCCGTTGTCAATGTATTCGCAGAACACTTCAACAGCGTTGCGCATATCGTAGATCATTGAAGTATCACGAGCGACGGTATGAAAACCGATACGCAGATGCTTATCCAAGATCACGAACACAACTTGCTGTGCGTCGGTGCAATACATTTGTGCCTGCGCCTGCCATACCCACGCCATAGGCAATGGCTCGCCGAGCGCATAGCGATTGTTTGTTTTTGCTTCCAACAGGATCGCTTCGTTGATACGACTTCTACCGTCAAGCGTTGCGATGATCCTGCCGTTCAAATACATTTCGTCGGGCAGATAGAAAGTCGCATCTACTTCGTTGATGGCGTGTTGCAGGAGCGCAGGTTCAAGAACATTGCCTCGGATCATTGCCTCGTTCGGTTCGCTGACCTGTGGATCACCGAGTTTGCGGATGGCTAGATCAACCTTGCTCTCGTATTGGTTTGCGCCCATCACGACGCTGACTTCGGATGCGCCGAGAACGCACTTGCCTTCAAGGTCACGGTGACGGATGGCGTGCCACCCGACGCTCCCGTGTGTGGGCTTCAGTATTCGTTGCATTTGGTTTCCCTTTCAGTTGTTGGTTATTGGATTAGATTATTGGAGGGGTGTGGCAGAGTTCAGGCATAGATACAGAACCTCTGCCATACTTCCCGAACCCTGCCATCGGGTCGGGTGTCCATCCATCGGACTTCGTAGATCGGGTAGAGAAGGTTCTCCACTTCGGCGATGGTGTGCGTACTTTCCTCAATCGCATTCCATCGCTTCTCAACTTTGCTCAAACACTTTTCCGCTAACTCCTCGCGCTTGTGGTTGTGCATACACGATGCAGTCGTGAGCCTGCCGTTGATCACAGCGTGTGCAGACCAATAGAACGAGTCTTGAATAACTACTGCGCTGACCGATGTGATTGTGTTATCCATCACTTCACCTCCTTTGGTATTGGGATCAACATCCCGTTTGTATTTGGCACTTGCTTGCCGTTGTCAATCTGCTTGTCTATTTGCTCGCAGATTGCTTTGAACGATTTGCGCTCGCTTCTCCAAATGTTCTTTGACCAATGCGAACTCAAGAAGTTGTAGAAGTAAGACTGCTCATCTGTTTCATCAACCATCCTGATCGTGATCGTTCGGTAGTTGAGTTCCATCACTTCACCGCTTCCGCAATGTGCTTTGCGACTTGCGCTTTGTGCCGAGCAGGATGATTGCCATTGGTGCGAATGAAGTGTCCACAAGAACACAGAGTCGCCCAACGAGTCGTGCGCCCGATCTCTCGGTGTCGGCTTGACTCCATACCGACGAACGCTTTGTGTTCCATCAGTTCGCCACCTTTCCGAGTAGGGCTTCCATCTGATCAAAACTCAAAGTGATTGTGAACTGTTGCACTCTTGAATGGCAAGAGACATTCCATTCGTTTACACCAAGCAACTCTGCGATCTGCTCTTTTGATGGCAGGCTCGCAATGCGATTTGCTAAAGCAGTTTCGTGTTCGTGAGTTTTGACTGCGTGCATTGCTGAGGTTGTGACTCGGCAACCTTCGTCGCACTTTGCAGTTCGGATCAGAGTTTCGTCATTGCTGATGATCCAAGTTCCGTCGGTACTAAAGACAACTCTTTTTGCTACAAAGAAAGTGACTGCTTGCATTTGAGTGTAGGTATTGCGTTTGCGAACTTCTTTTGTGACGATTGACATTGGGATGAACTGACTACGATCACAGTAGATCGTGCGGAAGCCACCGTAGTTGTCCTCTGTGATGCTGTGATCCTCAAGTAGTTGTTTTGCTTCTTTGATTTTCATTTTGTTTCCTTTGGTTTGGGGCAAGTCGTTCTTGCCATACCCACATCATAATCATACCTAATGGGGATTATGTGCATCCAAGCAAAGATTTCTCAAAATGTGTCATTTATCTGCACTTATGCAGTAGAAAAAAGTGTGACGGAAAGCGGAGAAGCGACCATCCGCTCTCCGTCACGAGCGTCAAGGTTCAGCCGAAAATGGTGGCGAACGCCTTGCGTACTGCGTCAGGATTGTCAGCCATCGCAGGAGCGATTTCGTAATGCACCCATTGACCGCCTTTGCTTCCAATGGTGCTGACATCGTAAACCTTCCAAGCGTCACGATCACATCGGTATCCTGCACCCCAACCTTTCGGGTTCGCTTTGTATGCGGATGAGTAATCGTGGATTTCCTCTACACACAAAATGTCACGATGCTCATAAAGAAAACCGATTGCGGTTTTCAACTTGTTGGGAGTACCGCCAAGATCAACAGCACGCCATGTTGCGTGAACACTTTTTGGTGGGTTCGGATTAGTTGATCCTCGCACAGCACGATTAGCAAAGATGCCAAGATTTTTCAAACCAAAAAGAAAAATCAAATACTCTGCCATCACTTGTGTGCCTTCACGCTTTGTTGCGTGAACCGCATCTTTGTTGCCTGTGTAGGGTCGCTTGCTCATTGTGTGTTCTCCTCGTCATTTGATTTGTCTTTGTCTTTCAATCCGTTGCTTGCAAGAATGCCTGACAGCGCACCTGTAAGGAACAGCATCATCGGTGAAAGTAATGCCCAAGCACTTTCATCGTTCGGAGATATCTCTAACGGTTGCACCACAAACAAGATGCCGTATAACAGAGCGAAGGTTGAACCTATGAAAGCGAGCGCAAGCGAAAGACCGACGAGCAGCACGAGTCGTGCTTTGATTTCGCTGTTGGTCATTCGTTTCACGGTTGAACTCCTACGCTGTTGCATCGTGGTGATGTAGGTGATTGGGCGCAAGTGTGCCTGATGCGGTCAGAGCAACCTGCAAGAACAAGAAGCGCAAACACAACTGCGACGATGCGTTTCATTCGTCATCCTCTAGTTCTCTGTCAGCGAACTTGAATGCCAACGCCACAAGGTTGATGATGAGTCCTGCTCCACCGATCATCAAGCCGATGCGTTGCGTATCGCCCGACAGCGTGATCAGCACAAGTGCTGTTCCTGCCACAGTCCACACAAGACCCGTTGCGTCATCAAACATTTTGTTCATAGTGACTCATTCTCGCAAATGTTGTGTCGGTTGCGTGTCCTATATTTTTCGGCGTGACGCAACAGGCACAGCGACAAAGGTTGCTGATACTGCGATGATCGCACGCCTAGTGGATACGGGAACGGTTGAGTCGGTGGGGATATAGAAATCAAAACCGCCTCCATCAAAGATGTTGATCTGTTCCTCAAACGCTTCCCGAACTACTGTGCTTGCTTCCTGTACCGCCGAAACGATCTTGCCTGTTTGTTCATCGGTCAGGTTGTCTTGAACAATCGTGTCAAAGATTTCGTTTGCCATTTCGCCTGTCACGAACTTCAATGCGTCTGCGTTCTCGGCAACTGTTGTTGCTTGCGCTTCCGTGATCCCGTTATCAACAATCGTTGTGATCGCTTCTAATGCTTGATCGGCAGGCAGGTCATCAAGGATGTCAATGACGGATGCGAACTGTTCGTCGGTGATGTCGTCAGTCAAGATGCTTGTCAAGACTTCCGTGAACGCTTCGTCGGTGAGCGGTTCGGCGAACACTTGATCCAACACTTCGGTGAACGCTTCGTCGGTCAGTTCGGTGTCAAACAATGCCTGTGCAACAGCAAGCACCTCGTCGGGAGTATCAGCGTCGGCAAACGCTTCGGTGACTGCTTCCACGCTCGTCTCGGCAGGGATCGTCGTAGGCGTAGGTTCAGGAGGCAGAGTCGTGGTTATAGGGATTGTTGTTTCGGGAGGCGTAGGGAGCGTTGTAGATGGCAATGGGAGCGAAGTAGAACTTGTCGTCGTCGTGGTCAGAATCGTTGTTGTTGTGGTCGGAACGGTTGTTGTCGTTGCAGGCACAGTCGTGGTTGGTGCAGTAGTAGTAGTCGTCGTCGTTGTGGTTGTGGATGTTGTAGTTTGCGGTAATGTCGTCGTCGTTTCTACAACAGTTGAAGTTGTTGTTGGTGGCGTGGTTGAAGTTGTTGTTGATGTTGTTGATGTTGTTGTGGTCGGTTCGGGTTCTGTTGTGGTTGTTGTGGGAACTTCCGTTGTCGTTGTTGTTGTGGATGTTGAAGTCGTAGTCGTGGATGTTGTTGTGGTCGGTTCAGGTTCTGTCGTGGTTGTTGTAGTTGTAGGCACTACCGCCAAAGTTTGCGTGAACGCAGAGTCGGGAACAATCTCTAAACCTTGACCGTCAAGTTCCCACGCCAACATCAGACAAGTGTTTCCTCCACGCTCGTAGAACCAAACATCAAGAGGCATCGTGGCATCAGCGATTTGTATTGTTGGTGCGATACTCCACGAGCATCCCGTGTCAAACCACCAATCGTTCAAAGGTTGATCGCCGACCTGCAATGTTGCTCCGTCGTCGTGCGCCAACCAAAAGGTCACAGTCTGCGTACCTTCAGGAACAGTCAAGAAGCCTGATAGATGGATCATAAAGAAATCGTCAGGGCATTGCTGATAAGGCTCGTAGTCGTAGTTGCGGTTGATGTTGTTTTCAATCTCCGTACCGCACGAAACATATTGCAGGTCAGATCGGGTTGGTTGGTT
>Ga0222712_10005215_pt1 | contig 13283 bp, 16 predicted proteins | sample C33_657DmetaG_FD_165043 | JGI IMG/M metagenome (GOLD analysis project Ga0222712, IMG submission 165043) | Estuarine water microbial communities from San Francisco Bay, California, United States - C33_657D | ecosystem: Environmental > Aquatic > Marine > Unclassified | place: USA: California...
AAGAGCTCAAGAAGGTATCGAAATTGGCCCATATGGAACAAGTTGCGCATCTCAAAGAGAACTTTGAAATGGGCCATGGCCATGCCAATGCAATCGTCGCGGTATTTCGCCAGAAGAACGGCCTCTAATTTATCTTGCTAACCTTTGCACATGTTTACTTCCCTGACTCTCCTCGATGGAGGATTCTCTACCGCCCTGGAAGAGTTGGGTAACACTCTTAATACCTCTCTCTGGTCAGGAGAATTACTCAAGGACCATCCCGATCAAGTGCGGGCCGCGCATAAATTATTTGCAGATGCTGGCGCCCAGATTCTTATTACTAGTTCATATCAAATCACTTATCCAGGTTGCGCAGCACTTGGTTGGAGCAGAGTAGATGTTGATCAGGCAATCGTAGACTCAACAGAGCTTGCTCGATTCCCGGGAATAAAGGTCGCCGCCTCAGTGGGTCCCTATGGCGCTTATCTCGCTGATGGATCCGAATACCGCGGCAACTACGGATTAAGCAAAGAGGAATTAAAAGATTTTCATCGCGATCGCCTATCTGCACTGATTGCGACAAAGCCCGATCTTCTCGCCGTAGAAACTATCCCTGAGTTAACTGAAGCATCCGCCATCATTGAGCTAATTAATGAAATTTCGCCAGATATGCCATTCTGGATTTCATTCTCGTGTAAATCTGAGAGCGAACTTTCATCCAGGGAGAAATTCTCTGATGCAGTTTCACTCGTAAACTCCGCACCTTCTGCAGTAGCAGTTGGAATTAATTGCACGAAGCCTGCTTTCGTTACCTCTCTTCTCGAGAGCGCTTCTTCTTCCATTCCATATGTTGTCTATCCAAATTCTGGACGCGAATGGGATGCAGTTGCAAAAGAGTGGCTCGGACCGGTCAATTCAAGCTTTGAAATTGAAGATATTCACGCTTGGAAATCCTTGGGAGCGATAATCATCGGTGGTTGTTGTGGAGTGAGCCCAACCGATATCAAGCAACTTCATACTCTCATCAACGGCTAAGATTGCGCCTATAAAGGCAACGTCGCCTGATTGAAATCTCAACTCACTTAGAGGAAATATCTAATGAACTCATTTCTTAAGCGCGCCGTTGTCGCATCAGCGATTCTCGGTTTAGCAATCTCCACAACAACATCTGCAACAGCAGCTACAAAGTTGCCTGCAAACATTGCAAAGGCTGGCGTAATCAACATCGGTATTGATGCAACATATAGCCCAAATGAATTTAAAGATAAGAATGGCAAAGTGATAGGCTGGGAAGTTGATCTCTTCAATGCAGTTGCAAAGAAGCTCGGCGTTAAGACAAATTACGTCATCGCAGGATTCGACACAATTCTCGCTGGCGTGAAGGCTGGAAAGTACGATGTCGGCCTCTCATCTTTCACAGATACAAAAGAGCGCCAAGCATCTGTTGACTTCGTCAATTACTTCAGCGCAGGAACGCAGTGGGCGGTAAAGAAGGGCGTAAAGCTCGATCCAAATAACGCATGCGGCAAGATCGTTTCAGCAATGACAGGTTCAACTCAGGCAGATGACATCGCTGCAAAGTCAGAGGCTTGCACAAAGGCTGGCAAGAAGGCCATCACACTCCTGACATATGACTCAGGCGAGCAGGCAACATCTGCTGTAGTACTTGGACGCGCCGATGCAACAGCAGCTGATTCACCAGTTCTTGCATACGCTGTTAAGCAGACAAAGGGAAAGCTCGCCCTAGCTGGCAAGATCTTCGGTGAGGCTCCATACGGAATCGCCGTGGCGAAGAAGTCAACACTTGCGCCAGCTATCCAGGAAGCACTTGCTGCAATCAAGAAGGATGGCACATATGACTCAATCCTCAAGAAGTGGGGCGTTGAGGCTGGAGCAGTTTCTAAGTTCACAATCAACGGTGCGACTGCCTAATTAGGTAGCATTTAACCTTGAGCGAAAAGGGAAGCATTCAAGCAGTGCCTCTGCGCCACTATAAAAGGTGGGCAGTGGCACTGCTGCTTCTTCTTGCACTTGCGGGAATTGCAGTTGATGCTGCTTCGCGTGAAGCGTACGAGTGGTCTGCATATTGGAAATACCTCTTCGATGGCCGAGTCATCAAGGCCTCGATTGTTACTCTCGAACTCACCTTACTTTCTATGCTCTTCGCCATCATTCTCGGGGTCGCGCTAGGGGTAATGCGCCGCACGGATAATCCGATCTTCAAGAACTTTGCTTGGCTCTTTATCTGGATCTTCCGCGGCACCCCCGTCTATGTCCAGCTAGTTTTTTGGGGACTCTTCTCCACTATCTACAAAGAAATGTTTATTGGAATCCCCTGGGTATCTATTGGTGATTTTCAATTCGGCGTGCACTTCACTTTATCTCAGACTGCGTCGCTCTTTTGGATTGCAGTCCTTGGTCTTACTCTGAACGAAGCGGCATATATGGCCGAGATTGTTCGTGGCGGCCTACTCGCTGTCGATTCCGGCCAGGAAGAAGCAGCTAAATCAATAGGTATGAGCAACTGGCAGACCATGCGCCATATTGTTATTCCGCAGGCTATGCGCGTGATTATTCCTCCAACAGGAAATGAAGTGATTTCAATGTTGAAGACCACCTCATTAGTTACCGCAGTGCCACTCGTGACAGATCTCTATGCACGTACCCGCGATATCGCCAACGAAACTTACAATCCGATTCCACTCTTACTCGTAGCTTGTTCGTGGTACCTCTTTTACACAACTATTTTGATGATTGCCCAATACTTCTTGGAGAAGCGATTTGGTCGTGGTTTCAATCGAAATGCGGTGATTTCCGCATGACTACTCTGATGGTTGACGCTCAAGAAATTACAAAGTCCTACGGCAGCCACAAAGTATTGAAGGGTGTTTCGCTCAGCGTCGAACCAGGAGGAGTTGCCTGCATCATCGGCCCTTCAGGATCTGGAAAGTCAACTTTCTTGCGATGTATTAACCACCTTGAGAAGATTGATGGCGGACGTATATTTGTTGATGGCAAAATCATTGGATATCGCGAGGCTCACGGAAAGCTTTACGAGCTCAGAGAATCAGAAGCTGATGTCCAACGAAGAGATATCGGAATGGTCTTCCAGCGATTTAATCTCTTCCCTCATATGACAGCGCTACAGAACGTCATTGCAGGTTTAATCCACGTGCAGAAGATCGAGAGGAAGCAGGCAGAGGCAGAGGGCCAGGAGCTCTTAGAGCGTGTGGGGCTTGGGAATAAAAGCTCCCACTTTCCTTCACAGCTTTCGGGTGGTCAACAACAACGTGTTGCAATCGCGCGTGCCCTTGCGATGAAACCAAAGTTAATGCTCTTTGATGAGCCAACTTCAGCGCTAGATCCGGAATTAGTAGGCGATGTGCTTCAGGTAATGAAGGATCTCGCTGCAACCGGAATGACGATGATTGTTGTTACGCATGAAATGGGCTTTGCTCGAGAAGTAGCTGATTCAATCTTCTTTATGGATGAAGGAATGGTCGTTGAATCGGGCTCGCCTGAACAAGTTCTTGGAAATCCACAAGAAGTTCGCACTCGTGAATTTCTTTCAAAAGTTCTCTAGGTCGTAACTCGCCAAGTGCTTTGGGCAGTACCCGGATAAGCAAAAGGTGTGAAAGACTTTCAGCATGGATAAAGTGCTTATTACTGGCGCAAGTGGATACATCGGCAAGCACATCACGCTACAGCTTCTCAACCAGGGTTACGAGGTGCGAGCCTCAGTTCGCAGCCTCGGTAGGTCACAAGAAGTGCGCGATGCCGTTGCGCCTCACCTTCTAGATGGTTCTCATCTAGATGAACGCCTCACCTTTGTTGAACTCGATCTCGAGAAGGATGGCGGGTGGGATCAAGCCCTTAAGGGCATAGACGTCTTGATGCACACAGCATCTCCGTTCCCAATCGCATCCCCCAAGGATGAGACTGAATTAATTCGCCCAGCAGTCGATGGGACTTTGCGTGCGCTTCGAGCTGCAAAGAGCGCTGGGGTTAAGCGTGTCATCCTCACCTCATCAATGGCAGCAATCTACGGATGCGACCTTCCTGCTGGAATGAGTGAATTTGATGAGACTCTCTGGACTGATGTGAACCATCCAGTGGGTCGCGTTGCATATACAAAGTCGAAGGCTTTAGCCGAACGTGCTGCTTGGGACTTTGTGAGCAACCAAGCACCTGAGATTGCCTTGACGACAATCAATCCAGTTTTAGTCCTTGGCGCTCCGCTAGATAAGAACTTTGGCTCTTCAATCTCGATTGTTGAGCGAATTCTCAAGGGTAAAGATCCGATGCTTCCAGATTTGAGATTTGCAATTGTCGATGTTCGCGATGTGGCTCAAATGCATGTTGCTGCCATTAAGAATAAGGCCACAGAAGGCGAGCGAATTCTTGCCTCCTCTGAGACTTATTCATTTGTTCAGATTGCTAAGTACCTCAAGAGCGTTTATCCATCAAGTAAGGCAAAGAGAGCTCAAGCTCCAGCATTTGTAATGAAGGCGCTCTCCTTCTTTGATGGAGAGATTTCAGCAATCTTGCCCCTTCTCGGAAAACCAATGTTGATCAGCAACGCTAAGGCAATGCGAATTCTTGGAATCAAATTTATTCCGGTGCAAGTAGCGTTAAGAGAATCTGCTGATTACCTAGTTCAGCATCGGTACGTGAAAGGTTAAATTAATGGCCAAATACATCATTTACTTCAATCAACAGTGGGTTGGTGATCATCCTGAAGAGTGGTTCATTCCACGAGGACCGTTATCACGCGCAATTGTCGCCGAGATGGAGGAAGCTGGAGTTGTTGTTTTTGCCGGTGGCCTCGAAGAAGAGATTGAGTCAGCTTTTGGCTTTGATGAGAACGGCAATCTGGTTGGCCCAATTACTGTAAGCGGTGACTTCATCGGCGGCATGACAATCATTGATGTTGAGACAGAGGAAGAGGCGAAGATGTGGGGCGCCAAGGTCGCAGTTGCGTGTGGCTGGCCTCAGGAAGTCCGTAAATTCAAGGGGTAAGTACTCCACTTGTTAGACTGAATTTATGAAATCAGGTGCAAAGCACGGATCATTGGGACTTCTCACACTTGGCGCTTTAGGCGTTGTATTTGGCGATATCGGCACCAGTCCAATCTATGCACTCCATGAATCGCTACGCACTGCCGGAGATACGGTGTATGACATCTATGGAGTCGTATCGCTAATTTTCTGGTCGCTAATGTTGGTGGTATCGATTAAATACCTCGCATTTGTTCTTCGCGCAGATAACAATGGCGAGGGCGGAATCCTCTCCCTCTATGCATTGCTGCCAAATCAGGTAAGAAATGCCAATAAGGGTCCACGTTACTTCTTTATAATCTTTCTGATGCTTGGCACGGCGCTCTTAGTCGCCGACGGAATGCTTACCCCTGCTATATCAGTCTTGTCAGCAACTGAGGGGTTAAAGGCAATCAACCCAGAGCTTGCGAATCTCACAGTACCTATCACTTTAGTAATTCTTGCAACGCTCTTTGCATTTCAATTTAAAGGCACGAATGCTCTCGGCAAGATCTTTGGGCCAATCGTCATGCTCTGGTTTGTGACAATTGGTTTTCTTGGGTTTAGCGCAGTGCAGAGACGCCCAGAGGTAATTCAGGCGCTCTCTCCGACTTATGCATTTGAATATGTGGTGCACCACGGTTTCCATACCTTCATCATCTTGTCATCTGTAATCCTGGCCGTGACTGGTGCAGAGGCACTCTATGCCGATCTCGGTCACTTTGGTAAGAGACCAATTCGAATCGGTTGGTTCTTTATCGTCGCCCCTGCGCTAGTTCTTAATTACCTAGGCCAAGCAGTTATCGCTCTCGAAAATCCTGGCAGCGAAGAGAGCCTATTCTTTGCACTTGCCGAAAGTGATGAGGTGCGAATTTACCTTGTCGTGCTCGCAACTCTGGCAACAATTATTGCTTCACAGGCCCTGATTACTGGCGTTGCATCGCTATCGCGCCAGGCTGTTCGACTTGGCCTTCTCCCCCGTATGAAGATTGTCCATACAAGCCATGAAGTCATCGGTCAGATCTTCGTCCCTGCAGTCAATCTCTTTGTTGGCTTGGGGTCAATTTTCCTTGTCATAAATTTCAAAACTTCAAGCGCGCTAGCAAACGCGTACTCCTTTGCAATCTCAGCAACCATGTTGATGACTACTTTGGCATTTGGATATATCGCTGTTGATAAGTTGAAATGGAATAAGAAGCTTCTCTACTTCGTAATTCCAATTCTGCTCATCATTGATGGCGCATTCTTCCTCGCTACCGTCACCAAAATCTTTAAGGGTGCCTGGGTTCCACTTTTAATCGGCTGCGCCATTACATATGTGATGTGGCTCTGGAGAAAGGGGCAGAAGGCGCTTGCTGAGGCAGTGCGTGAGCAAGATATCTCTTGGCAAGATGTCGAGGATTCGATCTCTTCAGGAGTGGTTGCGGTAATTCCCGATACCGGCATTTATCTCTCTACAACAGCAAATAAAGTTCCACAGGCTCTTGCAGCCCAGTTGAAGAATCTTCACTCTTGCCCGAAGGAGATTCTAATTGTCACAATTATTCAGGGTGATATTCCAATCGTGACCTCAAAGCCGCAGCTCAAGGAAGTTAACTCCCGTGTGCGTCAGCTCTATGTCTGGGTTGGCTTTATGCAGGATGTAAATATCCAGCAGACGATTATTGATCATGTGATGAGTAAGCAGGAGGAACTTCTCTGCACTTACTATCTGGCCGATCGAAAGTTTATTGAATCTGATGGTGGCCAATTACGCGGAAATAACGAGAAGGTATTTGCAATTCTCCATCGTAATTCGGCTCGTGCATCGAGTTACTTCGGCCTTCCAGAAAACCGGGTAATCACGCTTGGCACTCAAATGGATTTATAGAAATAGATTAGGGGCAGCTGTTACGTCACAGCTGCCCCTAATCCATTAATTCTTAGCGCTGAAGTTGTAGGAAAGTTGTTACTACAGCGATGATAAAAATTCCAAGCGCTGCTCCGAATTCGGCAGGGCCATGCTTCTTTGATAGATGAGAAATAAGAGCGCCTACAAAGTAGAGAACCAAGCATGCAGAAGCCACTGTTCCAAGTACCGGGAGCCAGATGCCTGCGATAACTCCAACTCCGCCAGCGATCTCAAGTGCAGCAAGAACTGGGACCTGGCTTGGCTTGACCCCAACTGATGCCATTGATGTCATGACATCTGGGACCTTCTTAAGCTTTGCAATTGCTGAACCAATTGCTGCAAATACGAGTAATGAACCGAAAATAATGAGTGCGATAGTCATTGCGCGAGATTATCACTCCACCTTTCTTTATACTCAGAACATGAGCGCAATTGCAAAGGTTTATACAGAAGACCCAGCAAAACCAGCGCTCGTATTAGTTCACGGACTCGGATCTGCCGGAACCATTTGGAAGAGTCTCATCCCTGATCTCATCAACGATTTCACCGTTTATGCAGTTGATTTACCTGGCCATGGCGATGCTCCCCTTCATGCCGAAGTTGGACATGAGCCGCAATCACTTGCTCGCTCTATCGTTGAAATGATGGAACGAGATCATGGCGTCACCGAGCTGCATGCTGCAGGAAATTCTCTCGGTGGATGGATTGCACTTGAAATGGCAGCCGTTGCACCAGATCGAGTCAAGAGCGTTACCGCGCTAGCCCCTGCAGGGTTATGGCATGAAGGACCAACTCAGAAACTTCCGCCGAGTTTAGATTCACGACTCCTCGCCAAGATTTCACAATTCTTTATGCCGCTGGCATATCACTTGCCTCCGCTGAAGGCTATTGGTTATAAGAAGATCACACATCTATGGCGAGAGCTCAGCTATGAAAGTTGTAAAGACTCAGTCATCGCGATGGCAAGATCAAAGGGATATATGCCGCTTTGGAATGGGCTAAGAGGGCGCCGCTTTGAATCACACATTCCAGAGAACGTTGAAGTCGCAATTATCTTTGGTGATGCTGATCTAACTTTGCCGGAGGAAGTAGCACAAGAGAGAAGCGTTGCCCCAGCGCATTCGAAATGGATTGTCGTAGAAAACTGCGCTCATGTGATTATGTGGAACTTTCCGAAGATCACTGTTGATTTCATACGAAAAACTGCCGGCGCATACTAGATTGAAGGATAAACTCGCCACATGAGCGAGCAACTTCCCCCATGTCCTGAATGCAAATCTGAATACTCTTACGAGATGGGTGCACTACTGGTCTGCCCTGAGTGCGCGCATGAATGGAACCCGGCAGATGTCGAAGAAGATACCGCTCGAGTCATTAAGGATGCCTCAGGCAATGTCTTAGCCGATGGCGATGACGTCACCATCATTAAAGATATGAAGGTCAAGGGCTCATCAAATACCTTGAAAGTTGGAACTAAGGTCCGCGGTATTCGTTTAGTCGATGGTCCTGGAGATCACGATATTGAGGCGAAGGTAGATGGCTTTGGCCCAATGAATCTCAAATCAAGCATCGTCCGCAAGGCTTAATTAACTTTATCTGCAAGTGCAATTGACTTGCAGATGTGAATTGTATGTGTGTTGCAATCGGAATTTGATGTAGCTACCCTCACGCCCATGCGCAATCAAGCAGTAGATTTAACAAAGCGACGTATCGTCGACTACTGCCGTTTAATCACCATGTGTTGCTGATCTACACCTACAGCCAACCATTTTCAAATAATTCTTTACTTCAAAACTTTTCATCGTAACTAATACTCAATCTTAGGAGAATCATGTTTAAGAAAATCACTCTACTTTCACTAATTGCCGCGCTCTTCTCTTCGGCGATTGTTCCAACGGCAAATGCAGTAACCGAATCAACCCCAACAAAGGCTCTTGTTTCAACTACATGGCTTAAGGCAAATATTGCTGATCCAAATCTAATTCTTCTTCACGTTGGAGATAACGATAATTCTGTCTATGCACGCACACATATCGAAGGTGCTCAGTTCATCGACTGGAAGACAGAGCTTGCAAACTCATCAGAGTCAAAGCTCAAGAATGGCGTTGTCACACGTCAGAACTTCGACAAGGTCTTGAAGCGTCTTGGTGTAACAGAGAAATCAACAGTCGTTCTCTACGCAGAGGCAAAGTCTGGTCTTAAGGCGACTTGGGGAGCATGGGTCTTCAATCTCTATGGCGTACCTGATGTTCGCATTCTCGACGGTGGCCTTTTGAAGTGGACATCAACTGGTGGAGCGACAACATTTGCCGCAACCGCTGCAAAGCCAGCCGGAACATTCAAGGCAACAGTTGCATCATCAAAGCTTCGCGCGAAGATCGATGAGGTCGTTCGCAATGCCAAGCTCAAGTCAGGTCTACGCGCTGTAATCGTTGACACTCGTGATGCTGCTAGCTACGAAGGTAAGTCAGCCGGTACCGGTCTTGGAACAGCGGCAAAGTCAGGCCACATTGCATCAGCAAAGAGCATCCCAACTGCCAGCATTCTCAATGCCGATGGAACATTTAAGTCAGCAGCAGAGATCAAGGCAGCTTATGCAGCGGTAGGCGTTACAAAGGATACAAAGGTCATTCTTTACTGCGGTACTGGTCTCCTTGCATCAGCATCATGGTTCGCGCTCACTCAGATTCTTGGCAACAGCAATGTCAAGAACTATGACGGTTCATGGTTCGAGTTTGCAGCAACAGCTCCAGAGGCTGTTATTGAGACAACGGCAGCGGCTAAGTGAGTTCAGTAGAAACTAAGTACGAATGGAGTCGTAAAGACTCCATTCGTACCTCTATTGCAGGCGTGATCATCGCGCTCTTGGTCGTGCTCTCTCAAATTCTTGAAAAGAGCGAGACCTATGGTTCAAAGGCTGCAACATCTCTCCTCATTGGTACTGCGCTAGGAATCGCCTTCGAGCGCGGTCGCTTCTGTATCTTCTGCATCTTTAGAGATTCGATCAATGAGCGAAAGAACTACGGTCTCATCGCAATCTTTACTTCGCTTGCAGTCGGTGCCATCGGATACACGGTTATCTTCGGAATCTTCCTTCCTGTTCCAGGTAAGGATCAATTGCCACCATCGGCACATATTGGTCCAGTTAGTCTTGCACTTGTATTAGGTGGACTTGCCTTCGGTATTGGAATGGCTCTCGCTGGTGCATGTATTTCGGGTCAATTCTTCCGACTTACTCAAGGCTATCTTCGAGCAATCCCAGGTTTAATCGGTGTGATTATCGGATTTATCCTCTCCTTCAATACCTGGAACTTCATCTACCGTAATTTCATCGAAGGTGCGCCAAAGCTTTGGCTTCCGCACTACCTGGGCTATGCAGGTTCGCTTGCGCTAACTCTTGGTGTTATCGCAGTCGCGCTCTACTTCCTCATCACGCGAAGCAATCCAGCAGAGCGAGAAGTTCATGGAACAGGTGAGATTGATTGGGCTCAGATTCGAAACTCACTTATTAAAAAGCGCTGGAATCCCTTTGTAACAGGAACAATCGTTGGCTTAGTCGGTATCGCTGCCTATCTACGTATTGAGCCACTGGGAACAACTCGTCAGCTCAATACGATTGCTCAGACAATTGGGACCAAGTACAACCTCTATCCAGATTTAATTGGGCTTGAGGGGCTATCTGGTTGCATCGGAGCTGCAGTAGAGACCATTACAAATAATGGTTGGCTTGTAATTGGCTTCTTTACCGCCGCACTTGCCGCATCAATTTCTGGCAACCGCTTTAAGCCACAGATCCCAACGCTCAAGGGCACTGGTTCATCAATCGTTGGTGGAATCCTCCTTGGATGGGGTTCATTTACAAGCCTCGGTTGCACCGTTGGAAATCTTCTCTCCGGAAGCCAGGCTTTTGCTCTCTCTGGTTGGACTTTCTTCCTCTTCTCATTTATCGGCGCATGGCTTGGCATAAAGCTCAAGCTCGACAAGATTGAATAGGAGTACCAATGAAGAAGTTTGCCGTTGCACTCTCTGCACTCGTGATCTCCACGACCACATTAGTTGTGGCACAGGCTCCGGCTCAGGCGTATAGCCAAGCCACCTTTGCAACGAATAACACGAAGCTCACTTTCACCGCAAAGACAGTAGAAGGAAAGAAGTTCACTTCCAAAGTTCTTGCAAACAAAAAACCTACCGTCTTCTGGTTCTGGGCTCCTTGGTGTGCGATTTGCAAGAATGAATCTGCAAACCTCGTTGCTGCTGCAGAGCAGTACAAGGGTAAGGTGAACTTCGTCGGCATCGGTGCCCTTGGCAATCAGGCAGAGATGCAAGACTTTGTTACTCATACCGGCACTTCGGTCTTCACTAATCTCAACGATGCAGATGGGAAACTGTGGAACCGATTTGGCGTTGTGATTCAGCCGACCCTCATCTTCGTTGATGCGAAGGGCAAGATCACATCGAAGGTCGGCCCGAGTGATGAAGAGTTCCTACAGAAGAAGCTGGTTGCCCTTACGGCAAAGAAATGAGCGATCTTTCACTCGTATTTGCAGCTGGAGTATTTGCAACCTTCAATCCATGTGGGTTTGCAATGCTCCCTGCATATATGACGATGCTGATCTCATCACAGAGAGAGAGCGAAAGCCTGCCAAAGCTCTTTGGTAAAGCAGTGCAGTTTGCGGCACTGATGGCGCTCGGCATCATCACAATCTTTGCTCTCTTTGCAGTCGTAATCTTTCCTATCAGCACCTCAATTCAGGCCTATCTTCCAATTGCAACGATAACAATCGGTCTGCTTCTCATCGCGGTTGGTGTAGCAACACTTTCAGGAAGGTCTCCATATCTCAAGAAGCTCTGGAGCCCCAATACTGCGCCTTCTACTCGATTAAAGAGTCTCTATCTATACGGCGTTACCTTCGCTCTTGGATCTGTCAGTTGCACCATCGGTCCACTACTTGCTGCAACAAGCAAGGCGTTAGAGCTAACGTTCCTTGAAAGCTTACGGATCTATCTCGTCTACGCCTCAGGAATCTCAGTAACTATTGCAATTCTTGCTCTGATCGCCCTCTTTTCGCAGAAGACATTGGGCAAGATTCGTAACTCAATGAAGGTTATCGAGAGAATCTCTAGTGCATTCCTCATCCTGGTTGGGCTATATCTGATTATCTTTGGGCTCTATGAGACCGAGTACAGCCACTTGGTAGAGCCGCTTCACTCTGTGATAAATAAAGTCTTCTCGCTCCAGGGTCACGTCGTGAGCTTTATAAATTCAATCCTTACCGCTATCGGTATTCTTTAAATTACCTCTGCGCCATGATTGCATCATGGACATATTGAGCCAATCCCCTGACTCGTCCATCGTAGTAAGCCTTAAAGCGATGATCTTCGATATACATCAGAGCCAAGTTCTTCTGCATCTCGACCGAGCACTCATAGAACCACTTTGAGATAGCTGCTCTATGAGCAACGACGGCAGCCTGAGCCTGTGGCGAGGTCACTGCATAACTGTTTCCAAATGCCGTTACAAAGAGCTCTGTTGCAGCCTCTTGATCAACCTTGGCGGCAGCAAAGTCATCCTTGGTGTATTTCGAGGTGCGAGATGTCGATTGACGATAGGCATCGGTATCGCCCCATCGCTCCTTCGTCTCTTGCTCGTACTCGTTCAACATGATTAATACTTAGTTAAAGAAGGTGATGATGGCACCTGCGATAGTGAGGTTGAGCGCATCATTTGCAGTCTCAATAATCCAGACCTTCAGCGACTCACCGCCAAAGAGGCGATGGGAAAGTGAAGCAAAGGCTGCAATACCAACACCAACTGCTGCACCGACTAGCGCTCCATCGAGTACTGAGAAATCAGCGTTTGCACCTTGAAGCGATGTGATGATTACGGCAAGAGTCAATGTTTGGACAAGGATGCCGATGATTGTTCCACCGAAGAGCAGCGCTGGCTTGTTCTGCTGGTCATTCAGCTGTCCTGATTCGATGCCGCGCGCCTTCATCCAGATGGGATAGAAAGTCTTTGGGCCGAACCAGATGCCACCGCTGATAAATGAAACTACAAATGCGACAAGTACGCCGATGAAATTAAGATCTGTGAAAGTCATGGGAAAAGGGTACTTCAATTCATTAAGGTATTTAGTTAGCATTCCGATATGAGTTCAGAGAAAATTCGCGCAGAGATTCTTTCAACGGACCATCCCCGTTGGAAGTCAGCACAAATAAACATTTCCGCGACACCAGCGGAGATTTTCTCAGTGATTTCAAATCCGCATCGCCACCAAGAGTTTGATGGCAGTAATACAATCAAATCAAACTTCAGCGGACCTGCTCAGCTTTCACTAGGTTCTCGCTTTGGGATGAAGATGCGCCTCGGCATTAA
>Ga0222712_10005216_pt1 | contig 13283 bp, 8 predicted proteins | sample C33_657DmetaG_FD_165043 | JGI IMG/M metagenome (GOLD analysis project Ga0222712, IMG submission 165043) | Estuarine water microbial communities from San Francisco Bay, California, United States - C33_657D | ecosystem: Environmental > Aquatic > Marine > Unclassified | place: USA: California...
AAGGGTCGCTAAAATCCGCCACATGCGGGTCGTTGAAGGCGATATGCGTATTCTCTCCAATGCCCATGCACACGATGTCTACAGGATTGGCTTCCAATAATGCTGCATAGCGAAGGCATTCCGTTTCAGGGTTGGGTGCGTTTCCATTGATGTAATGCACTTCATGGAAGGGCAGCTTTCCAAAGATGGCCTGGTCCAGGAAATGACCAAAACGCTGTGGCGCATTTTCGTTCAATCCCACATATTCATCCATGTGAAAAGCATTCACCTTGCTCCAATCGATACCAGCCGAAGCTGAGAGGTGTAAAAGCATTTCATTTTGCGAAGGTGCTGCGGCAAAGATGATATTGACAAAAGGTTTTGTACCCAGCATCCGCCTGATTTCAGCTGCCACTGCAGTTGCCGCAGCCAGGCCCATCAGGTCTCGGGTTGCATGAACACTGACATGCAACTGGTCTGCGGTAAATTGTTGGATGGGTAACATGGTGCTGATTGTCAAATGTTCATGAAAGGGGGAGATGGACCATCTTCCCTGTTTTGGCACTTTCATAGATGGCCAATACAATTTCCACGGCCTTTCTGCCTTCTACTGCATCAACCATAGGCTGGGTATTGGTTTCAATGGAATGGATCATGTCTTCGATCTGCCGTTGATGCCCAACAAAACTGATGTCTGCAGGATTGGAAGCACCACCGCCATGTGCAAGTGCATTTCCTTTCATGTCATCATTGAGCTGCTGGTCTGCTGCTGTCATCTCAAGAAATGTCCATTTTGTCAGATTGCTTTCCTGCAACACTGCGGTACCCACAGTTCCATTGATTTCAATGCGTTTCAAATCTCCGGGGAATATGGCAGTGGAACATTCGATATTCCCTATTGCTCCATTGACAAATTTTAGTACAGCAACCACAGTATCTTCCACTTCAATACCCTTGTGCCTTCTGTTGCCTGCAAAAGCCTGTACCGATTCAACCTTCCCCATGTACCATTGTAAAAGATCCACCGAATGGATGCCCTGGTTCATCAGTGCACCACCACCATCCAGTGCAATGGTTCCCCTCCATGGATTTGACTTGTAATAAGCCTCGCTGCGGTGCCATTTGACATAGGCATCGCCCAATACAATATCACCAAATTTTTGATCGTCAATTGCCTTTTTCAACACCAGCGCATGGTCATAAAAACGCGAAGGGAAAATAACGCCGACCTTCATCCCTGTCTCCCTGGATGCTGCGATGATGCTATCGCATTTTTCAAGCGTAACTTCCAACGGTTTCTCTACCAGGCAATGCTTTCCTGCCTGAATGCATTGAAGTGTAGGATCGGCATGCGCGCCCGATGGCGTACAAATGCAAACCACATCAATGGCAGGATCTGCCAGCATTGCCTCAAGGGTATCAAATGCCTTGCAGTTGTTCTGAAGGGCAAATGCATTCATTTTGTCCCTGCCCCTGCTGTGCAACCCAACCAATACAGCGTTGTCAATTGCGCTGATGGCTTTTGCATGCACCTGTGCAATCATGCCAGCGCCGATGATGCCAAATCCGAATTTTTTGTTTCCCATTGTTGATGTGCTTAAAATATTATTCGCCTTTTTCCTTCAATGCCATTCCCAATGCTTCCACCTGCGGTGGGATGTTTTTGGTCAGCATTCCTGCACCAATAAATACGATGGCTGAAACCATGGTGGGCAGCCCAACCTCCAGCGCCAGGTTTTCCAGGTCAATGTTTTTTATGATGACAAAGGCCAACAAGCCGGCTACAATGGATGCAATGGCAGCTTTTGGCCCGGATCTTTTAAAGGTGGGCAGCAGGCCAAACAACAATGGCATGGATGTTGGTCCGAGCAATGCTGCAAACCAGTTGACGATGAGCCCCAGCACGCCCCCGAACCGCTCATGGTTGAGTGCAATGAGCATCGTGGCAAGGGTGAAAACAAAAGTCGTTGTCCTGGCAGTATGCAATGCATATTTATCACTGCTGAATTTTGTTGAAATGACGGGAAGGATATCGCGTGTGATGACCGCCGCAACGGTGTTGACATCTGAAGAAGTCATCCCCATGGTTGCAGCAAACAAGGATGCAATCACCAGTCCGATCATCCCCACTGGCAGTATTTCAATCATCAACCTGCCATAAGATTCAGCAGGGATGGTTGTTGCAGGCAACAACAATGGGGCTGCCCACATAGGGAAAAACAGGATCAGGGGCCAGATCAGGTACAAGAGGCCAGACAGCCATGCGGCCTTAGCAGCTTCCTTTTCACTGGGTGAAGAAATGTAGCGGGTAGCCAAGCTCCAGCTGCCCCCATTGTAACTCAGGAAATAAAGGAAAAACATGACCAACACAAATCCCATTGAGTAGGGTTCAGTGAAAACTGCATGGTGTTGCGGTGGAAGCTGTTCCCAGACACCGGTGATGGAAGATGTTCCGCCCAACTTGTTCACCACCAAAACAAACATCACAATCCCCCCCAGGACCTGCACAATGAATTGGATAAAGTCGGTGATGATCACACCCCATAGTCCTCCAAACGTAACATAGACAAGGGTTACAATTCCAGAAATGAGAATGCCCGTTTCCATGGGGATTCCTGCCACCACTTTCAGGAGAATCCCGATTGCGGCCCATTTTGCACCCACATCAAATACCTTGAGCAGCACCCCGTTCCAGGCAACGATTTGTTGTGTCAAAAGATTGTAGCGGATCTTGAGGTATTCGAGGGGCGACTGAATTTGGAATTTCTTTCGCAAACGAACCCAATACACCGGAAAAACGCCAGCAGCGGCAATGATTGCAACAGCAACCGGAAATGCCCACCAGACATACATGGTAAATCCATGGGTGAAGGCAACTGCGGCATAGGCAACAAATACTGCGCCACTGTGGCCAGAAACATGGTGAGAAATGCCCGCCAGCCACCAGGGCAGCTTTCCGCCTGCTACAAAATAATCTTCCGCGTTCCTGCTCCTGAAATAGGACATGATGCCCACAGCAATCATGCTCAAGAAAAAAAGGGCAATGACAAGAAGATCAATCGAATGCAACGCCATGAACAAGGCCTAGGCCATTTGATGAATTATGCTTTTAAAGATAAAGCATATCACCTGCCCATCCAGGGAAAAGTTTTCCCAAATCACTGCTGTTGAGGTGCTTCTTGATCCTGGACAGGTCGGTTCTTTTCATGTGAAGCCCATTACAAACCAATTAATTTGTTGCACGCATTTGGTGAAACATTTATTTTTTGTCCCCTTCTGTTTTCAATGGGGTGCAACAGCACTAAGATCGACGATACAATTATAGCGATTTGGCGCTTCCCATGGTTGTGGATACTTTTGTAAATATGAAGCCCCAGAAACCTGAAAGCGGATTTACATTCAAATACATCAAAGACGACCTTCCGGCTGGTATTGTCGTTTTCTTGGTTGCGTTGCCGCTCTGCCTGGGCATTGCCCTCGCCTCTGGTGCTCCCCTTTTTTCAGGTATCATTGCTGGAACTGTGGGCGGAATTGTCGTTGCATCCTTCAGCGGATCAGCATTGAGTGTAAGTGGCCCAGCTGCCGGACTTAGTGTAATCGTTCTCAATGGCATAGCAAAGGTGGGAAGCTTTGAGGCGTTTTTACTGGCAGTCGTTTTGGCAGGGTTGATACAAATTGCATTGGGGTACTTGAAAGCTGGAAGCATAGCCTATTTTTTTCCTTCCAGTGTCATCAAAGGCATGCTTGCCGCAATTGGCATTATCATGATTATCAAACAAATACCAGTTGCAATTGGTTATAAAAAAGCCACAGCATCCCATTTTCATGCAGGCGCAATGACCATATCGCTGATTTCATTGTTGATCATGGTTGTTTGGGACCTTCCTGCAGTTAAAAAAATAGCCCTATTCAAGTGGATTCCGGGGGCACTGGTAGCTGTCGTGGTTGGCACGTTGTTGAACGGCTATTTGATCAACGCAAAACCGGAATGGGCTCTCGGTGCGGATATGCTGGTGCGCCTTCCCGTAGCTGCATCTGCAACTAATTTTATCAGCCAATTCACCTTACCAGACTTTTCGGCCTTCTCAAATTATCAAGTATACGTATTGGCATTTACCATTGCCATCATTGCCAGCATTGAGTCCTTGTTGACGATAGAGGCAGCGGATAAATTGGACCCCAAAAAGAGAATTACCCCGGCCAACAGGGAACTCAAGGCACAGGGAATCGGCAACATGGTTTCCGGTCTTATCGGAGGGCTTCCTTTGACTGCGGTTATTGTAAGAACTTCTGCCAATATCAATGCAGGGGGGAAAACAAAATTATCACCCTTTATTGATGGTATGTTGCTCGCAATAAGTGTTATTGGATTGGCATCCTTGCTGAACAAAATCCCACTGGCCTGTTTGGCAGCAGTCTTGTTGGTGGTAGGGTACAAACTGGCCAACATTTCTCTTTTCCGATCCATGTACAAGAGGGGATGGGAACAATTTCTTCCCTTCATCTTCACCATTGTTGCCGTTCAGTTCTCTGATCTGCTGAAAGGAATTGCCATGGGCATGTTGGTCTCTTTTTTTTATATCCTGCGCGCAAACCATCGCCGCGATTATCATATCCACCAATCTAAAAAAGAAGATGGCGGGAAGATTGAAATCAAGCTTGCAGAAAACGTAACATTCATCAACAAGGGAAGCATTATCCGGAAACTATCGGAGTTGCCGGATGGATCTCATGTGCATATCGATGGCAGTGGCACGCATTATATCGACCTTGATGTTTTGGAAATCATCCATAATTTCAAGGAAATCGCCGCCCTCAAGAACATCCAACTTGAGTTGACGCAGATTCCCGTATTTACGGGGACAACTGCACACTGATTCAAAACTTTGGACATGTTCCTGGCAGGGTATGAAATACAACCATGAATTGGCCAGTTAAAATGATCGCAAGCCATGAAACAGAAAAATGATGATTTTACCTCACTGGGAGATGTAAACCAAAGCATCGATACGACCAAGAAGCGGAAAGGCTGGAGGCGTGTGCTGGCCTTTTTTGGACCAGCCTATCTGGTCAGTGTCGGGTATATGGATCCGGGCAACTGGGCTACTGACCTGGCCGGAGGGAGCAAATTCGGATACCAACTCATTTGGGTCCTGCTGATGAGCAACCTGATGGCATTGTTGTTGCAAAGCCTTTCAGCGAGGCTGGGGATTGTGAGAGGAAGAGACCTTGCGCAGGCCAACCGTGAAACCTATCCAAGGGCAGTGAACTTCGCCTTTTACCTGTTGGCAGAAGTTGCCATTGCAGCAACCGACCTCGCTGAAATACTGGGGATGGCCATCGGCATCCAATTGTTGACCGGTTTGCCCCTGATCTGGGGAGTTGGCCTCACTGTTGCAGACACCTTTCTTTTTTTGCTGCTGCAACGCCTGGGTATGCGCACCATGGAGGCTTTCATCATTTGCCTGGTAGGCATCATTGGCCTCAGTTTCCTTGCAGAAATGATCATTGCCAAGCCAGACATGGGTGAAGTGGTGAAAGGATTCATTCCAAGCATCCCCAATGAGGAAGCACTCTATATTGCCATTGGTATCATTGGAGCAACGGTCATGCCGCACAATTTATACCTGCATTCTGCACTCGTACAAACCAGGAAAATAAAAAGGGATGAAGCGGGCATCAGGCGGGTATTGAAATTGAATTTTATCGACAGCGCCATTGCCCTGAACCTTGCATTTTTTGTCAATGCCTTTATCCTCATCTTGGCTGCAACTGTTTTTTACACAACAGGCCGGACCGATGTTGCAGAAATCAAACAGGCCCATGAGCTCTTGGCGCCGATGCTGGGCAGCAATCTCGCTCCTGTTTTGTTTGCCATTGCCTTGATCGCCTCTGGGCAAAGCTCAACCATAACAGGCACACTGGCAGGACAAATTGTGATGGAAGGGTATTTGCACCTGCGGATTACGCCATGGGTGCGCAGGTTGCTCACCAGGCTTGTGGCCATCGTCCCTGCCATTGCTGTGATCCTCATCAACGGAGAAAACAATATTGACAAACTATTGGTGTTCAGCCAAGTGGTCTTGAGTCTGCAACTGGGTTTTGCGATCATACCCCTCATCCATTTTACCAGCGACAAGAAAACCATGGGAACTTTTGCCATCAAACCTTTGATCATTGTATTGGCTACCCTCATCACCCTGGTGCTGGTCTATTTGAACATCAGGATGGTCTATGAGCAGACCCTCACATTTTTTACAAGCTCAGATTCAGTGTTCTGGAAATCCATGGTCATCATCGCAGGTGTTGCATACATCAGCCTGCTGTTGATTGCCATTTTCTATCCACTGATGGGCAAGACCGCCAAAGAAACGGTCAAACTTCATCCTGAAGCAGAAAAATTATACAACATCATCATCCCTTCTTATGCGAGGGTTGCCGTTGCGCTCGACTTCAGCAAAAATGACCATAAACTGATTGCACATGCACTAGGGCAGGGAGGGAAGGACAGCACCTATCTCATGATCCATGTGGTTGAAAGCCCTGCCACCAGGGTGATTGGAGAAGATGCTGATGACTTGGAGACAAGAAAGGACCAACTGCGCATGGAAGGCTATGTGGAAGAACTGAAAGAACAGGGCTACAATGCCATTGGTTTGCTGGGGTTTGATGGCAGGGTCAAGGAAATTGTGCGACTCGTCAAGGAACGTCATGCGGACATCCTTATCATCGGCGCACACGGACATACGGGCCTAAAAGATGTGGTCTATGGAGAAACCGTAGAAGCCGTGCGGCATGGATTGAAAATTCCTGTGTTGGTGGTGAATGTATAAAAAGCGTTGCACATGAAATCAATATTTGTTTTTTTATCCTTCTTTGTGGTTGCCCCAGTTGTTGCACAGGTGCAACGCATCAGCATCCCTTCCGCAGAAAGAAAGGGCATTGTTGCGGATCAATTTATATACGAAACAGCGCCTTTCCCTGAATGCCATGCATCCACCATTGTTGAAACACCTAAAGGCCTTGTGGCTGCATGGTTTGGTGGAACGAAAGAGGGATACAGGGATGTCAACATCTATACCAGCACTTACAGAAAAGGGAAATGGTCAACTCCTGCATTGGCTGCTGATGGTTTTATCAATGACTCAACACGCTACGCTTGTTACAATCCCGTTTTGTTTCTTGCAGAAAACAAAGAACTCTTGCTTTTTTACAAGATCGGGCCCTATGTGCAGGGCTGGACGGGGTGGATGAAAAGATCTAAAGACAATGGTTTGACATGGAGCAAGGCAGAAGCATTGCCTGATGGCATCCTGGGGCCGATCCGCAATCAGCCTTATTTGTCGGATGGGCTGTTGATTTGTCCGTCCAGCACAGAAAAAGGCGGCTGGAAAGTGCATTTTGAATTTACGCCAGACAATGGCAGGACCTGGAGCAAGGGGCCGGATTTGAATGATGCCCATCCCATCACAGGCATTCAGCCTGCAATACTTCGGCATGACACATCCACCTTGCAAGCACTCTGCAGGAGCCAAAACCGGACCATCAACGAAACCTGGAGCCATGATAATGGAAGAAACTGGACTCCATTGCGACAAACAGAAATGCCCAACAACAATTCTGGCATCGATGCCATCACACTCAAAGATGGAAGACACTTGTTGGTGTACAACAATGTAAAACCACCAGATTCAGAGAAAGAAGGATGGGGTGGTCGGTCTCCCCTGAATGTTGCCATTTCCAATGATGGAAAACATTGGGAACCGTATGCGATCCTTGAAAATGAACCAGGTGCTGAATTTTCCTATCCCTTTGTCATTCAAACAAAAGATGGAAAAATTCACATCACCTATACGTGGAAAAGAAAGAAAATAAAGCATGTTATCTTAACTGCCCCGAAGCCCATTGAACGCCCAACAAAGATTTGAAGAATTTGGTCTTGAGTTCAGCCAGTTTTTGACGGGTTTCCAGCAACTTGAGTTCCCTGGCATTGACAAGAAACATGCTGCTTTCTCCAATGGAAAATTTTGATTCTTCTGCCTTCAGCAACAGAGACTGGTTTCTCAAATTGTCCTGAAACAACAATGACTGTGTTTGTAGCGCGAGGACATCGTTGAAGCTGGATTTTACCTTGTTCTCTATCTCAAGCCTTGTCTGTCTTGTCTTGTAATCCACATCAGCCAGTTTGATTTTTGCCTTGCTGTACTCACCCCTGGCTTCCCGCTGTAACAAGGGCAACCCAAATGTGACACCATACTTGTAGTTGTTCTCAAACAATGGCTGTGCAAAGAGTTTATTGATACCATATCCCTTGTTGAGAAAATTATAATTCAAATCAAGTGTTGGCAGCAAGCCCTGAAATTTTGCCCTTCGGTCCACTTCCAATACATCTTGCTTGTAACCCAGGGACATCAGTTTGGGATGAGACTGCATTGCCTGAGCAATGGCATCAGCCAGCACTGGCAGTGGATATTCCTTGATCAACACAAGGTTCCAGGAAGAATCAGGCACTACATCTTCAGACAATTCATACGGTGCGTCATCATCTTTCCACAGGAAATTACTCAACTCAAGACGCTGGCGCTGCAACTCAAGCCAGGCCTGTGCCTGCATGACCTGAAAGCCTTGTAACTGTGCCAATGACTCTGTGGTATCAATAGCGGCCCTGTCTCCTGATGCATAGGCACGTTTTACAAATTCAAACCGCTTGGTATTGTTGTTCGTGGTTTCTGTAAGGATGGTGTATACCTGGTGCGCTGCTGTCCATTTCCAATAGGCATCGACCGCATCGTAAAGCAGATCTGCAATTTGCTGCAGCTGATCCTGTCTGCTCATTTGAACAAGCAGTTTCGATTGCTGCACAGCTGCCCTTCTTTTGTCAAACAACAACCCCTTCAATACTGGAATGGAAATGCCCGCATAGGTGCTCTTTCCTGCAGTGGTAATCGGATCAAGTCGGTCTCCGGTATTGTTTTCAAATCCAGCTTTGATATCAACACCAAACCATGTGGGTATTTTCAGTTCGGGATTGGAATAAAAATAATAGTTCTTTCCGTCAAAGCTTTTCTTTTCGTTGCGCAGATAGAAAGAAGGATCAAAAACTCCCCTTGAGGCCTGGAGTGAAGCCCTGGCAAGATCAACCTCGAGTTTTGCCTGTTTGGCAACAGGATGAAATTTTCTGATGATGTCCATTGTATTCTCCAGGGACAAAACTTTTGGTTGGGAGAATAAATTTTCCGCATGAGCTATCGTCAGCAAGAATAGAACAGATTTCAATATGGCTCGCCTGATCATTTGTTGTTCTTGGTCTTTTCTTTTCCTTTGGATGGTTGATAAAACTCGGGGGGGAACCCATTGATCTGCCGCCAGAGCTCATACCAAATGCTGACATTTTTCAACAAGGCAAACCCTTGGACACCAGCCCCCAGCTTGAGTGCTGTGGGCCATTTTTTTTCTGTTTGCACCGGCACCACCAGCATCCTGAATTTACCATTTTCACTTCTGTTGGTTTCAACAGCAATCACTTCTCCTACAAAGGTTCCATAGCTTGCCTGGGGCCATCCGGAAAAAACAATGGCAGGAAATCCATCAAATTGAAGGCGTACCTGTTGGCCTTTCTCTACCAAAACAAGGTCCATCGGTTGCACATAGAGTTCTACGGCCTGATCGATTTTATTGGGAACAATCTCAACAATCATCTCCCCTTCCTTAACCATTTCATTGATCCCTGATTTTTTTGCCTTTACAATTTGCCCGCTTTGTGGAGCAATCATCCAGCGCTGGCTTCCCCTGATGGCATAGTTGGCCAACTGATTCTGGTTCTTTGCGACCTCACCATCTGTAGCAGCAACCTCGCTGCGGGCCGCTGCAATTTCTCCTTTTGCCTTGAAAATCTTGTCTGCCGCATCCTGCCTTACTGTGCTCATTTCGATGCGACAAATGGTGATGTCCTGTCTCGTGTTCTGAAGTTTTAGCTGCTTCTCCGTGAGTAAGGCCAAGGCCTTGTTGTAATGTGCTGTACGTCGTTCAAACTCAGTCAATGCGATAATACCCTCACTGAACATCTGTTTTGCACGGTTCAATTGTTGAACGGCAATCCCATGATCAATTTCAGCAGAGACCACTTCTGCACTGTCACTGGTCACTTTTCTCCTGAGCTGTTCCAATTTGTTGTCCAATGCATTCAGCTTCAGGTTGCGCGACATTTCCATGGCTTCTACCTGACTTGCCGTCGCACTGATTTTATCGTTATAAAATACAATTTTTTTTTGCTTTGCTTCGAGCTGCTCTTCTGTTCTTTGCACCAATTTTGGATCAAGGTAATCATCCTTCACATCTGCCAACTGCACAATGGTATCACCCTTCCTGACAAAATCACCCTCTTTGACCCACCACTTGATGATGCGTCCCGGGATGATGGTATTCATTTCCTGGGGGCGCTGATCCTGATAAAGCGTAGTGACCGTACCACTGGTATTGATGTTTTGCGTCCAGGGCAAAAACATCATGATCACCAGAAAAACAAAAAATCCCCAAAACCAATAGCGCACCTTGCTGATCTTTTCAGCACGGTATATTTTTTTAATGGATTGAGGACTAAACCCCGTTTGGTTAAAAATTGTATCGGTAAGATTTTTCATATCACTGTTGCTTTATCGTTCCATTTTCCATGTACAAAACCTGATCACATTGTTCAGCAAATGTCTTGTTTCCGGTTACCACAATGACTGTTGTTTGTTTGAGGCTTTTCAGATAGGCAGCGATTTTATCGCAGTCTTCACCACCGGCCATCTCAAAGGGCTCGTCCAGGAGCAATAATTTTGGTGATCCGGCAAAGGCCCTGAGCAGGAGTATTTTTTTGGCGACAATGCTGCTCAATCCCTTTCCGGTTGGTTCCAGCATTTCATCGAAACCATTTGGCATGGAAGCAATGAGCTTTTTCAATCCAACCACTTCGGCAAGTTTCATGAGGTCTACTACATCAATGCTGCTGTCTCCCATGGTGATGTTTTCCATCAATGTACCTTGGAAAATATCCTGTTCGTGATAGAACACACCAATGTGATGGCGGAAGGATTCCAGATCATAGTTGCCAATGGGAACATCATTGATCAGCAATGAACCCTGATGGGAATCCAGAGAACCTGTAGCCAGCTCCATCAATACAGACTTTCCAGAACCGGCATTTCCCTGAATACAGACTTTTTGTCCTGCGTAAATATTAAAATCAATTTTCTCCAGGATGTTTTTATCTTTCTTGAAACCAAAGGAAAGGTTTTCAGCACGCAAGGAGACGCCATGGTCGTTTTCACTGAACATGAGTTTTCCATTGGACTCCAATTGTTTGTCTGTAACCTTGCTCAACTTCTCCAAACTGGTCAATACATCATAAGCCTTGTCAAGACTCAGAATGAGTTTTTCAACTGCAGCCAGCACCGTGATGATTACGATTTCAGCAGCAATGAACTGACCAAGATTGAGTTGTTGATCAATCAACAGCAATGCTCCGACAAACAACATTGCCGCAGTGATGAGCAATTTGAAAATGATCAGGCTCCAATACTGGAGTTTCAACACGTTGAAATGGTCTGTGCGCGCTTCCAGGTACCCTTCTAACAAATGGTCCGTTTTATCAAGGTGTAGGTTGTGCTTCCCTGAAACCTTGAAACTTTTGAATGCCCTTGCCAATTCCTCAAGCCATGCCACAACATTGTACTTGTAATTGCTTTCTCTCAGTGAAGCCTCCAGACCACGCTTTGCAGTCAGGGAAAGGCTCAAGTAAAGCATCAGCAAAAGCATTAACCCAAGTACAATAAAAAGTGGATTATAAAAAGACAAAAGGATGATGCCAAACAAAACCTGAATCACAGCAAGTGGAATTTCAAGCAAGAGTTTAGAAAGGCTTTTTTGCAAAGAAACAACATCAAAAAAACGGTTTACCAGTTCCGGCATATGATAGCCATCTGTTTCGGCCAGTTTCAATCTTGGAATCTTGAAACTGAACTCAAATGCATAGCGAGAAAAAATCCTTTGCTGGATTTTTTCAACCACTTTCATTTGGTTGACTTGAACGACTCCTGAAATCAACACGCCTCCAACAACCAAAATGATGAGAATCCACATGGAAGATGGCAGTTTGCCTCTTCCAGCAGCAACCTGGGCAAAATTGATAATGGCCTGTATACCAAGAGGAAGAGACAATTGAATAAGTCCGCTGAGAATGGCATAGAAGTATATGGCAGAAACCTCTTTTTTTTCAATTCTGATTACTTCAAAGAATCGCCTGATGGAGCGTGCGAGCGAAACATCCGTATCTAAACCAGCCATAATATTTTTTTAGAACTACAACAGTTTGAAAATGAACTTTATCTGTTGGAATTTCAACAAGAAATCGTAAGAAAAAGTTCATTTTGCTGACAAAACTATGCCCTGCAACGCTATGAAGCAAAAAAGGAATGTTAAATTGAAGCAGATTTCGGAAATCGTAAGTTGTCCTACCCATCTGGCTATCTCTTTGCCACAGTTTTGTAAAAAAATGCTGCCAACTGCAATTGTTACCGCACCTGACAGCATACAAAGGGATAAAAATCAATTGGCCTTTCTCAGCACAATCTTTGAACCGATTGTTCTTTGAGGAACCCTGTCTGTTGAGAAGTTTCTTTGGGAAGACCGCTCATCAACATTGTTTTTTTGCGGAGCGCTGTCGTATGATGCATATGATCTTCTGCTCGGCTGTTGCGGCCTTTGTGGCATGGACCTGCGAAAATCTGTTGCGGAAACTTCCATGGCATATGGATGGTCGTTGACGACTGGAATTGTGTTGCCTATCAGCTTTTGGATGTCGCGCAGGAATTCCCTTTCTTCCTGGTCACAAAAGGAAAATGCAATACCGCTTGCGCCAGCCCTGCCAGTCCTGCCAATCCTGTGTACGTAGGTTTCCGGAACATTCGGCAATTCATAATTGATCACATGGGTTAGGTTGTCAACGTCAATCCCCCTCGCAGCAATATCAGTTGCAACAAGTACCCTGGTAGTGCCAGATTTAAAGTTGGAAAGGGCCCTTTGCCTTGCGTTCTGTGATTTGTTTCCATGGATGGCCTCGGCACCAATACCGTATTTGTGAAGGTCCTTGACAATTTTGTCAGAGCCGTGCTTTGTCCTGGCAAAAACCAGTACCCGCTCGATGGTACTGTCTTGCAACAAATGAACCAGCAACTTCTTCTTGTCATCCTTTTCAACATAATACATGGACTGCTGAATGGTTTGTGCGGTAGAGGAAACAGGAGTCACTTCAACCCTGATCG
>Ga0222712_10005217_pt1 | contig 13283 bp, 8 predicted proteins | sample C33_657DmetaG_FD_165043 | JGI IMG/M metagenome (GOLD analysis project Ga0222712, IMG submission 165043) | Estuarine water microbial communities from San Francisco Bay, California, United States - C33_657D | ecosystem: Environmental > Aquatic > Marine > Unclassified | place: USA: California...
CGGTTTGCAGGTACCATCTGCTGCCATAACCAAAGGGGATGATCTTTGTGCTCTGTGGCTGTTCCAGAGCCTCCGAGAGGGCGGAGCTTGCCGCCAGGATGTAATAAATCACAGACTGAGGAGTGGTCGAGCCTGCCGCGTTGCTGACTTCCAGTTCTCCATAGGCGATGTAATCCCTGCCGCCACTGATTTGCGGGGTGCCGCTGATCAGGCCGTTGGCGTCCATGCTCAGGCCGGGTGGAAGTCCATCGTTGCGAAAGCTTACCGGTGAGTTGGAGGCAGTGATTTGATGTCGAAGTTCGGCATCCTCGCGGCCAACGATGAGTCGGCTTGAAGTGATCACGCAGGGTGGCGTGGGGCCGCTGACGGCGGTTCCCATAAAAATGATGCTCACATCATTCAAGGTTCCCGTCAGACCCAATGTCGTGTCCTCAACCTCCAGCTTCCACATGCCCTGTGACCATTCCCCCCAGTGATGAGTGGTGGTGAATGTCCAGTCCAGATCGGCCCCACTGTCGCTGCTGCGCGCCCTGGCCAGACGGCTGCGCACGCCACTTGGTGATTCAAGCCACCACTCCAACTGACCGCGGTAGGGGTGCTTGGCGCTGACCCTGACCTGCACATGCTCCAGTCGAAGGTTGTCGGTGCTGCTCACGCTGAATCCGCGCGAGAGTTTGCCCCTGCCTTTGTCCGGGATGGCGAAGTTGCCCTTTTCTTGCAGGCTTCGGGTCGTCATCGGCCCGAGGTATTTCCAGCCGTTGCAAAGTTGCACTGCCGCAGCGGCGTTGACCATGCCTGCCCCATAATGATGGTGGAAGTGAAAGCCCGCGCCATTGGTGACCCAGTCGCCGTCGTATTCGTCAATCTGGGTCGAGCTGCGCACCAGAATCTCCTGCACATCGCGCCAGCCCAGGTAGGGATTTGCGTTGAGCATCAGCGCCACTACTCCCGCCACGGCAGGCGTGGCCGATGAGGTGCCGCCAAAGTCGCTGGTGTACTCGCCAGGCGAATATCCCTGCCCGCCAATCAGGTCTGTGGTGGTGATGCCCTGTGCTCCGCCGTTGGAGGGCGCGCAGACCAGAAGATTGCTTCCCGGCTCGCTGTAGGGCGCTTCGCGTTCATCGTCGCCCACAGCCCCCACGGCGATCACATGGGGCGAGTTGGCCCAGCCGTCGTAATTGCTGTCGTCGCCGCTGCGCTTGCCATTGCCTCCGGCCCAAATGAAGATGGTGCCACGGGCCACAGTTTTGCCGCCGCTGCGCACGGGGCGACCAGTGGTCACCGCGTCAAGCAGCGCCTGCTTTGCCAGCGGACCGGGACCGAAGGCGCCGTAGGAGTCATCTCCTGGTCCCCAGCTATTGCTCTTGATGTGAATCTGATCGTTTTTCCAACGCAGCGCCGCAGCTTCGTCTTCGTCATCGGTGGGGGCGGCGATGAGCCGCAAACCGATCAGGCCGGCCTCAGGCGCCACTCCGCTGACGCCGATGCCGTTGTTGCCGCGAGCGGCTGCCACTCCGGCGCAACTGGTGCCGTGGGCGTCGTCTGGGCCAGGAGAGGGGTTGGTGTCGCCATCGTTGAAGTCCCAGTTCAGCGCAGGGATCACATTGGCTTGCAGGTCGGGGTGATTGGTCTGGAGGCCATCGTCAACGATGCCAATGCGGATGCCGTTGCCTCGCAGGGTCTCCCAGACCTCAACGAGATTGAGGTCGAGGCGGGTGCCCGATGGTTTTTTGAGTCGGTCGCCCGTGTTGTGCAGGTGCCACTGGTAGCCGCTGTTGCCGGCATCATGGATGAAGTAGGGGTCGTTGGGAATCAGGCGTGGCTGCAACTGGCGGGCGAATAGGGGTTGTGCTGATTCCACCGCCGCCAGCTTGGAGAGTCGGATCGCTGCGCTGAGTGCGGCATCGGCGCTGTGAAACTCCGCCAACCAATGGGGGCCGATTTGACGCAGGGATTTGACACTGACACGCTGGCGCAGGAACTCCGCGCTAAGCTGGGTTCCTCGGATGCGGACCTTGGGGGTGAGCAAAAGACGATGCGCCTCGGTCCGCGGCGCCCCCTTTTCAAAGAAGACAGGCTGGCCCCGTGGGCCGCTGAGTTCCGGGGCTCGCAGCAGTGTCTGGCCGCCAATCTGCAGCTCTTGCGCCAGGGCCACTGCCGTCATCGCTGCAAGCAGCAGAGCTGCGGGCAGAGCGCGAAGCAGGGACTGGCGATTCAGGACCATCGGACGACTTGAATCTTAGCAGAATTGGCCCTGCCTGTCATGCGCAACACGCACTGCAGATAAGGGTTGCGCCTTTCTTTTCAATCGCGGTTTTTCAGGGGCGCCCGCTCAGGGGCAGCTTCGCAAATGTCTCCCAGTGTTGCTGGCAGGTGTTCAGGCTCGGCGTTGTGTCGTGCACCCAGAGGGCGTAGCGCAGGTGAAGACTGCCGTTGGCGGGAATTTCGTGATCAGCGTCCAAGTCCAGGCAGCATCCCATCCAACCGTCGTCGCGCACATGGAAGGCGGTGGGGTTGCGGGGGTTTTGTGGGTGGTTCATCAGGGTGATGCCGCCGAAGTCTTTCTCGCCGCGGCCAATGCGGCCGCTGTAATCGCACCAGCGGGCGGGCTTGCGAAACACCGCCTTTTCGTTGAGGGCGCCTTCGGAGTTGAGGATGCGTCCGCCGCCGTCGTGCACGCCAATGCTGCGTGCCATCCGCACGGCCACCGGGCCAAAGCCCGTGGCGCCGAATTTCACCGGTCGGTCCTTGGGCGCGCTGAACTTCAGATCCAGGATGAGCAGCCAACTGCTGCTGCCCTGAAGGGGCAGGATCTGGGTGTGACGCTCTTCAATCATTTGAAGTTCGCCGTCGCTGTCGCGCACCCAGTGGTGCAGGGAACGCATGGAGGCGGTTTCATCGCCCTCTTGGTAAGCTTCCCGGGGAATGCCAGGCGTGAGGATGCGGCCTTGGTTCTTGGCATGGTCGCCCCAGAAGTCCAGGCCATTGACGCTGTTGTGCGAGACCCAGACGCTGTTGTGATGGCTGTGGGTCAGGGGGTCGTGCGGGTGACCCATGCGCGTGAGGCTGGCCGCATGACTGGCGCGCAGCGGGTAGAGAAAGGGCCGCAAATCCTGAGGGTTGTAATGAAAGGCGCAGAGCTGGCGGCCCTCCAACTCGAAGCTGCTGATGAAGTGCGGCAGCGGCAGCACTTGAATCTTCGGCGGCAGCTTGGGCGCCGGCAGCTGCGCATGAAGGCCCAGGGCATTGAGCCCAAGCAAGACGAGAACAAACCTGCCCACCATGCTTGGTGTTACGGCTTGGCGGCGGCAGGTGTTTCCGGCGGCATCGCAGAAAGACGCAGCAAGACCTCGTTGCGGCGCATTGGCCCCGGAGTCCATGGCGGGTCGTAATAGGCCAGCAGCGCAGGGGCATCGGCGGGCTTGAGGTTTTGGGTCTTGAGCCACTGGCGCAGTTCTTCGAGCTTTTGGGCTTCAATTTGTGGGTTGGAGACGCCGCTGAAGCGCAGGGCTGCCACGGGCATGGCGGGCAGTTGGCGCAGTTGCACGCCGGCGGTTTTGGGAGCCGGGGCATTGGCCAGATCGGCGGGCAGCACAAAGCTCATCACCTTTTGCTTGGGGTCATCCTCCATGAACACCGGGGTGGTCATCGCAATCTTGCGGCTGCCCTCGTTCTTGCCGCTGATGTAGCCAAAGAGCTGCATGAAGCCTCCGTTCATGCCTTCGCGGCGCTGGGCCTCCGTGGGCATGCCCACCTGCACCCATTGCATGGCTTCATAGGCGCGCAATTCCACCTGGCCATCGCGGCGCAGCACGCGGTGCACGGCCTCCTTGTAGCCGGCACGCGAGGTGGCGCAGGCCCAGCCTCCCATGCCGATGAACACAAGCAGGGCGAGCAGGGAAAGCAGGCGTTTGATCATGGTTGAGGAGCCTTGATGGCCTCTCGATTAACGCATGCCCTCAAGGCGGCGGCGCAGCAAATCGCGGCCGCTCTGGCCGTTTTGTGTGGCCTGAGTCTTCTCAATCCATTGCTGCTCAAGGGCGTTCTTGGTGGGGCGCTGCACCTGATAAAAAACGCCGAATTTGCCCGGGCTGGGCAGGTCGGCGAGTTGATAGGCGGCGATGTCGTCCTGCACATTGTGCTGGCTTTCATCAATGGTTTCAAAGACGCCGCCCTTGCGCGGGGTGCTGTCGTCAAAGCTGCCCTCATAAAACATGACGCATTCGCTGAGGCATTCCACCACGCTGAAGCCGTCGTGCAGGATGGCTCGCTCAAAGGTGTCAACCATGTGCTTGACCTGCGCGGCGTGGGTGCGGGCGATGAAGGTGGCGCCGCTGGCCAGCAACTGCTTCATTGGGTTGATCGGGCGGTCAATGCTGCCGGCCGGGTCGGTCTTGGACTTGAAGCCCACGGGGCTGGTTGGGCTGGTCTGCTTCTTGGTCAGGCCATAGACATAGTTGTCCATGATGACATAGGTCATCTTGATGTTTTTGCGCGCGGCGTGGTTGAGGTGGTTGCCGCCGATGGAGAAGCCGTCGCCGTCGCCGCCAAACACAAACACATGCACATCGGGCCGGCTCAGCGACACACCCGTGGCCAGCGGCAGGGCGCGGCCATGGATGAAGTGAATGCCGTGAGTGTTCATGAAATAGGGGAAGCGGCTGGAGCAGCCGATGCCGGCCACACAGACAATCTTCTCATGCGGATACTGCAGCTTCTCGAGCACCTTGTAGAAGGCGGCCAGCACGGCGAAGTCGCCGCAGCCTGGGCACCAGGTCGGGTGATCGGCGGTGAGGGCCTTCTTGGTGAGCTTTTCCTCAGTGGCAGCGGTGGTGGGGGCGGACATGACGGGGAGTGGGTCGGGGTGGCGTTCTGCGGGCGGCGGGGTCGGTCAATCAGAGGAGTTTCTCGGAGCGGGTGACCAGCTCTGAAATGCGGAAGGTCAGGCCGTCGGTCTTGCAGATGCTGTGGATCTTGGGCTCAGCGTAGGCGGCGCGCAGCAGCGTGGCCAACTGGCCGTAGCCGTAGAGGCCGACATCGTTGAGTTCGGCCACGGCCACCTTCTTGAACTTGGCCCAGAGCCGGTCCAGGCCGGCGGGCATGGGGTGCAGGTGGCGCAGGTGCGCGGCACCGACGCGGTGGCCCTCGGCGCGCAGACGATTGACGGCTTCCTTGATCTGGCCGCAGTTGCTGCCCCAGCTGATGAGCAACAGGTCGCCTTCCTGGTCGCCGTGAATCTCGGGCAGGGGCAGGGACTTGGAGAGGGCCACGAGTTTGTCGCGGCGTTTGTCGGTCATGCGTTGGTGCATGCGCGCGTTGCCGCTGGGATGACCGTGCTCATCGTGTTCAAGGCCGGAGACATGCGGGTACTTGCCGGCCATCTTGGCTCCGGGTGGAGCGTGGCGGGTGATGGCATCCAGGGGGTAGGGCTTGAAGTCTTCGGCGCGCGGGCTGAGGTCGAGTTGCGGCTCGATCCAGTGCTTTTGCAGGTCAGGCTCGCTGAAGGCTTCAATGCGGCTGCTCAGGGCCTGGTCACTGAGGATGATCACCGGGCAGGAATACTCGCGGGCCAGGCGCGCGGCCTCCAGCGCGATGTAGAAGCAGTCCTCGACATCCTGTGGGGCCAGCACGATGCGCGGGCAGTCGCCGTGGCTGCCGTAGATGGCCTGCATCAGGTCGCTTTGCTCAACGCTGGTGGGCATTCCCGTGGAGGGCCCGCCGCGCTGCACATTGATGACCAGCAGGGGAATCTCCGCCATGCTGGCGTAGCTCAGGGCCTCCATCTTCAGGCTCAGGCCGGGGCCGGCACTGCCGGTGACGGCGAGGTGCCCGGCATAGGCCGCGCCAATGGTCATCGAGACGGCGGCCAGTTCGTCCTCGGCCTGCACATAGATGCCGCCGTAGCGCGGCAGTTCAGTGCGCAGGATTTCCATGATGCTCGACCAAGGGGTGATTGGGTAGGCTGAGCCGTAGCGCACGCCGGCAGCAATCAGGCCCATGGCCAGCATGGTGTTGCCGTCGCTGCTGATGCGCTTGTCATCGAGATGCTCGCCGGGTTCGAACACAAACTGGCTGTGGTCGCCGACGGGGTAGGCGTAGCCGGCGTCAAAGGCCAGCATCGCGTTGCGCAGCACGCTCTCGTCCTTGCGGCCGAATTGGCGGGCCAGAATGCCGGCGATCTTCTCGCGGTCCAACTGGAAGAAGGCACAGAGCATGCCAAGCACGAAGATATTCTTGCCGCGGTCGCGGGCGCTGCCGCCGGTGGCTTCCACCGTGGCGGCGGTGAAGGGCACGCCGATGTGCACGATGCCGCGCTCGTGTTTGACTTCGGTGACCTCGCCGCTGTCGTAAAAGCAGATGCCACCCTGGCGCAGTGCGCTGATGTGGGAGTCGTAGCTGTGTTGGTAGAAGGCCACCAGCACATCGGATTCATCGCCGGGGTGCAGGACCTCGCCGCTGCCAAGGTGCACTTGGAAAATGGAGGGACCGCCGCTGATGGTTGAGGGAATCGTCATGTAGGTCATGACATCCTGAGCGGTGCGGCCGGCCAGACGGGCGAGAATGCCGCCGATGGACTGAATGCCGTCCTGGGAATTGCCGGCCAGTCGGATCACGGCGTTGCGCAGGGTGCGTTCGCTGGCACCAGTGGGGGCTGCGGATTGAGACATGAGAGGGTTGGGATGGGGGCTGGGATCGTTGGGCGCAGCACGCTGCGGAGCGCTTGGGCACAAGCTGGACATGGTGAGGCCAAAGCAGGGGTGGCGTCAAGGCGTGAGGCAGGGCTTTTGCCTGCCTTTTTTGTGCACGGGCCGCGTGGTCTGCTGTCCTGCTCGATGAGCTGGGCTTGGCCTGCGGGCTTGCCAGCCTGCGCAATCACCGCAAGCATGGGGCATGGATTTTGCATCACAAGTTGCCGTCATCACCGGCGCGGCTCAGGGCATTGGTCTGGCCTGTGCCAAGGCCCTGCTCGAGCGCGGCGCGCGCGTGGCCAGCCTCGATCTGGTGGATTGCCCCCTGCCTGCGGTGCTTTCCCTGCGAGCCGATGTCACCTCAGCGCAGTCCTTGGCCCAGGCCGCCGCGCAGGTGGCAGCGGCCTTGGGCAGCCCCACGATTTGGGTCAACAACGCCGGCATGGCCCGCCACCGATGGATCGCGGATTACAGCGAAGCCGAGATTGATCAAATGCTGGCGGTCAATCTCAAGGGCAGCATTCTGGGCTCGCAGTTGGCGCTGCGGGCGATGCGCGCCCAAGGCTGCGGTCACATCGTCAATGTGATCTCCACGGCCAGCCTGCGCGGCATTCCCGGCGAGTCGGTTTACTGCGCAGCCAAGTGGGGCGCGCGCGGATTTACTCAGGGCCTTGCTGAGGAGGCTGCGCCCCTGGGCATCAAGGTCACCGCGCTGCTGCCCGGTGGAGTGGATACGGCCTTCTGGAAGGGCGCCACCCCGCGCGAGGTGCCCGCCCAGCTCTTCCTGCAGGCGGATCAAGTCGCGCAGGCCTTGCTTTCCTGCCTGAGCATGGAGGGCAGTTGCGTGCCGCGCGAGCTGGTGGTGCGAAGTCTTCAAGACAGCGATTTCTCCGTCAGGCCGCAGTGATCAAGCCCGTACTTCTCTGCCATGCTGCTTGCTGAAATGACCTGGCCCGAGGTGGCCGCCCTGCCGCGGGAAACCCCGGTGATCTTTCCCGTCGCCGCCTTGGAGCAGCACGGGCCTCACATGCCGCTGTTCACCGACTCGGTGCTGATGGGCGAGGTGGCGCGCCGCGCCCATGAGGCGCTCGGCAGTCGTGTGCTCATGGCGCCGCTGCAGTGGTTGGGCAACTCGCATCATCACCTCGATTTTCCCGGCACGCTCTCCGCGCAGCCCAGACTGTATCTGGATCTGCTCGGCGGGTTGTTGGAGAATTTCATTGCTCATGGCTTCACGCGGTTGCTGATCCTCAACGGTCACGGTGGCAATGATGTGCCTGGCAGGCAGGCGGTGTTTGAGGTGCGCCAGAATCATCGTCAGCGCCGCGATCTGCTGTTGCTCTTTGCCACTTACTGGAACCTGGCGCCCATGGCAGCCAACGCGCATCCCGGGCTTGAGCAGACGCAGATGGGCCATGCCTGCGAGTGGGAGACCTCAATGATGCTGCGCCTGCATCCGCAGTGGGTGAAGAACCATGCGCAGACCGGCAGCGTGGGTTTTGGCAATCCCTTTGAGCCGGCCTCACGCGGCTGGACCATGCCGGACCGCAGCGCCGAGGGGCATGTCGGCCAGCCTTCCTTGGCCAGCGCGGAAAAGGGCGAGGCGCTGCTGGGCTGTTTTGCGCAGGGCGTGGTGGAGTTGGTCAATCGCATGCTGGCCTGGGACGGCAGCGCTTGGGAGGGCTAAATCCCTATGGCGTGGCAATCTTCAATGCGTTGGGGCGTGATGGGCCTGCTGTTGCTGGCCACCACGATCAATTACATGGACCGCGTGACCTTGGCCAATGCCTCGGTGCGCGTCACCAGCGAGCTTGGCTTAAGCGAGACGCAGTACGGGCATCTGGAACTGGCCTTTGGCTGGGCCTTTGCCTTGGGCTCACTGATCTTTGGCCGCCTTGCCGATCGGGTGCGCATTGAGTGGCTTTACCCTGCTGTGTTGCTGGGATGGTCGGCCATGGGCATGGCCTCGGGTTGGACCGGCAGCTTTCATGAGCTGATGGTCTGCCGCGTGTTGCTGGGCTTCTTCGAGGCCGGGCATTGGCCCTGCGCGCTGAAGACCACGGAGGCCCTGCTGAGCCAGCGCGAGCGCACGATGGGCAACAGCATCCTGCAAAGCGGCGCGAGCATCGGCGCGATGATCACCCCGCAGATCATGTTGCGCCTGATGGACGATCAACCGGGCTCCTGGCGCCGCGCCTTTGTGGTCATTGGCGCCTTGGGCATCGTCTGGGCCCTGGCTTGGTTTGTGTTGATGCGCGGCCGCCTGCCGGCGCCCAAGCCCGAGGCTGCGCGCGGCGTGGTGGCCGCAGAACTCTGGGCTCTGGTGCGCAGCCCGCGCTTTGTGGCGCTGGCCATTCTCATCGCCGGGGCGCAGTGCGCCTGGCACATCAACCGCGTCTGGTTGATGAAGTTTTTGCAGACCGGCCGTGGTTATCCTGAGGCCGAGGCCCTGGGCTTTCAGACCTGGTATTATCTGAGCACGGATGTTGGCTGCTTTGCCGCCGGTGCTCTGTCCCTGTGGCTGGCTCGCCGCGGCTTGGATCCGCATCAGGCCCGCCGCCGCGTGTACCTGCTTGCCTGCGGCCTGACCTCGCTGAGTCTGCTCCTGCCATCACTGGCGCGCGGTCCAGGCCTGCTTGCCGTGCTGCTGCTCATTGGCGCCGGGGCGCTGGCGCTCTTTCCCTGTTACTACAGCTTTGTGCAGGAACTCAGCGTCAAGCATGTGGGCTTTGCCACTGGCGTGCTGAGCATGTGGGTGTGGCTGGTGACCTCGCCGCTGCACAGTGTCTTTGGCTGGGTGGTGGATCGCGTGGGTTCTTATGACGCAGGCTTGGTGCTGGCTGGCCTCATGCCTTGGATGGGTGCTGTCGCCATGTGGCGGCTTTGGCGCTCGCGGCCCGCAGAGACCGAGCCGGCCTGAAGGACGCGCAGCCCTCGCGCCGTAATCAGGCTGATGAACGCCGTCCTGCCTTGCCTGCTTCTGGTTGCCTGCCTGCCCCTGCGGGGCCTGGCCGCTGAGCCGACGGCTTCCTCTGCCTCCGCGCCCAAGACGGCGCCCAAAGCCGAGCGCCTCACGCTTTACATCTCCGGCGTGGAGTGCCCCAGCTGCGTGTACAGCGTGCAGTACAATGTCAGTCAAACCCAGGGCGTGCTGGAGGTGGTCTCCGGGCAGAACATAGACAACTACGCCAATGTCACCTTTGACCCCAAGCGCCTCAGCGTGCATCAGCTCGCGCAGGCCGTGTTGGACTCGCCGCCGCTGCATGGCATGCCCTACACGGCCAGCCTGCGTCTGAAAATCCCCGCCTACGCCAAGGCGGAGAGCCGCAAAAAAATAGACGCCCTTTTTGCGCAGTGGAATCGGCAGGTGAAGGTCGATGCCATCGACGAGGCGAAGGGCGAGCTGGAGCTGCGATTTGAGCCCCTGACCGGCGGCAACGGCAAACCCGGCCCGGCAGGTTGGAGTCTCGACCTGCTGCGTCTGCGCCTGGCGGCGCCACCGCCACAGGGATTAGGATTCTCTTATCTTGTTGATTTTCAGAAGGATGAGACTTAATTTTGGGTTTGTCTCGGAGGATTCTCAAGGCTGCAAAGCTTCCGCCATGGAGCGTCGGATTGGGCTTGCTTGGTGCGGTGGGAATGGGGTACTCTAAAGGCTGCCCTTGATCCATGAAGACCATTGCACTGCTTAGTTTCTGGCTTCTCGCCGCTCTTCCGTTGTGGGGTCAGGCCAACAGTGGCAACCCCCTGCCTCTTTCGATCCGCGGCCGAACGGCCACGGTAACTGTGGGCAACAGCGCGCGCCAGGTGGTCCTGGAACAACGCAGTGGCGAAGGATGGAAGCCGCTTGCCGTGGCTCATCCCACTCGGTCAGGCAAACTCAGCTTCTCCCTGCCTGCCAATGCCTCGTTATCCTCGCTAAGGGCCGTCAGTTATAACCGCAGCAAATTTCCCGCGCGCTTCCGCACAGCGGCGCGGCGCTTCGACCGCGCAGCGCCCTCAGCCAATGCGATGGTGCTCAACGATGGCGCGGTTGGCGGCAACCTCATGCTCAGCGTTAGCAGCGGGAGACTGGCGGCAAACGGGGCACAAGGCAACGGCAACGCAGTGGCGGCCCAACAGTCCGACATCTGGCAAATTCGCGGTGAGCGCGTCTTTTTCTTCAATCAGTACCGCGGCCTGCAGGTGCTCGAACTCTCCGACCCCATGCAGCCAACGCGCCTTGGCACGCTGCGCCTGCCCGCCAGCGGCGAGCAGATGTTCGTGCTCGATGAGGCCGCCAGCCAATTGGCGCTTTTGGGCCGCAGCAACGACGCTGCCAATCCTGGCAAGGCGGCGCTGTGGACCGTGCAACTTGATGCCGCGGGTCGGCCGAGCCTCAGTGGCCAAATCCTCCTCAACGGCAGCGTCCTCGACTCGCGTCTCATCGGCAGCACACTGCATGTGCTCAGCGTGGAGTGGGGCGGCTTCGCCAATTCACCCGATGGCCTGGTTGGCACCACGGCTGGCGCTTGGGGTTCCCGAGTCCTGCTCACCAGCCTTGATCTCTCCAACCCTGCGCAGCCTCAATCCCTTGGCACTCTGACTTGGGACGGCGCTCAGACTGCCGTTCTGCAGGATGCAGGCGACTGCCTTCTGGTGGCCACCACAGGGTACGGTGCCGGCGGAGAGCAGCGCGCCCTGCGCGTCCTTGACCTTTCCGGGCGGGCTCCTGTGGAGCGCAAGACCCTGACTCCTCGGGGCTGGGTCCAGGACAAATTCAAGATCGGTCGCGTTGGAGACAGCGTGGTGGTGATCAGTCAGGATTTCTCCCTCGGCTGGCAGGCGCGCCAGACTTGGGTTGAGACCTTTCCCATCAGCGGTGAAGCCACGGCCCTGCAGGGCAGCGTCGAAATCGTGGATGCCCGTGGTGAATCGCTCTACGCCACCCGCCTCGATGGGGATCGCCTGTATGCCGTCACCTTCCTCCAAGTTGACCCGCTGTTCGTGATTGACCTCAGCAACCCTGCTGAACCCGTGGTTCAGGGACAGCTCAAGATTCCTGGCTTCAGCACCTACATCGAGCCCCTTGGCGATCGCCTGCTATGCGTTGGGCGCGAGAATCAGCAGGTGGCCATCAAGCTCTTTGATGTGGCCGATGCAGCCAACCCCGCGGTGGTCTCAGAGTTGTTGCTGGGCAGCGAAGGCGGCTACTCCTGGAGCGAGGCAAACTACGACGAAAAGGCCGTGGCTTGGCTGCCTGAGCAGGGGCTGCTGATGGTGCCTTTCCAGAGTGGCTGGGGCGGCAATGCGCAAAGGGCCATTCAAGTCGTGCATGTCACAGCGCAGGGGCTGCAGGCTGGCATCACGCTGGACCATGAATTCGATCCTCGTCGCGGCAGCATGATTCATGGTCACCTCGTCAGTGTCTCAGGGCAGGAACTCAAGGTCCAAGGCGCAGACGAAGCCAACGCGGATCATCAGTTCACCCTGCCTCTGGCATGGTCGGTGGACCGCGTGGTTCCCGTGGGAGAGTGGCTGGTTCAAATCGAGGACGGCAATCTGCCAACCTGGAACTACTGGGGCCCTGTGCTGCGCATGGGCATCATGGCTCGGTACGCCCACGCCAAGGTCCGCGTCTCCAGCAGTGCCGACCCTGACGCCCTGACTCAACAACTGGATTTGGGCCAAGGCAGCGTGCTGGCCTCGGTCCAACAGAGTCAGCAACTGCTGCTCGCCCTGTGGGTGCCCGCCGCTGCGGATGGCTCTCAGGGCGCGCGCCTGCGCACCGTGCGGTTGGATCTCTCCGGAACGCAACCGGTAATCTCTCAAGCCGGCGTTGTGGAGCACGATCTCGGGGGCAGCGGGGCGCAGAGTCTTCGCCTGGATGCCGTGCAAGGGTTGCTACCCGCCGAAGGCAAGTTGGCCTGGTGGATTCCCAGCCGCACGGACTTCTGGGGCGGCTACTGCATCGCGCTGGCGCCACAAACCGCAGTCATCTCGCGCACTGAAGTCAGCAACAATGCGGCAGGCGGCAATTCCAGCATCACCAACACGGTCGCCAATATCGGGCCCAATACCACAGCCCCTGCGGTTCTCGTTGACCCGGGCTGGTCTGAGAACCCTCAGCGTTTGGTGGGCCTGATCCTGCCGGTGACGCTGACGGCGGAGGCCATGCAGGCGGGGCAGCCCCAATTGCTCAAGAGCGAGTCGGCGCCGCTGCAAGTCAGTGCGGCGCTTTCTGCCGCAGGATTTATTTTTCTCAGCCACGACAACTCACTTTCCAAGGAAGTTGTGGTTCAGGCTGCGACGCCCATGCGCGGCTCTGTCCGCGGGATCTTCCTCCCGAATCTGCCTGCGAAGCGTCGGCTGGAACTGCGGGTGGAATCCTGGCTGAGGGTGCTGGACTGGCGTGGAGAGGAGTTGATTCATCGCGATCCCGTTTCGCTTCCGGGCCAGTTGATTGCGGTGGCGCAGGCCGATGACCAGGGTGCGGTCCTGTTGACTCAGAGCGATCGCCAACTCGGCGTCAAGAATGTGCCGATTCGCGAGCTTCAGGCCAGTGCCTACGACGGCATCTCTGCGTGGTTGCTCTCGAACTATGTGACCGCCACC
>Ga0222712_10005218_pt1 | contig 13281 bp, 18 predicted proteins | sample C33_657DmetaG_FD_165043 | JGI IMG/M metagenome (GOLD analysis project Ga0222712, IMG submission 165043) | Estuarine water microbial communities from San Francisco Bay, California, United States - C33_657D | ecosystem: Environmental > Aquatic > Marine > Unclassified | place: USA: California...
CCAAAGCAGAAACGTTGATATCGTTGTCCAAAGAATCTGGGTTGTTAACAAGATCTAGGTTAAGACCCATCTTGTTTGCCATATCTTGATACTTTTTGTAGTTAGCTCTACCCGTCAACTGGATGAATCCACGCCCGTAGTACTTACCACCATCTGCATCAGTCTGGTTACCTAAGAAATTTTTACCACGTTTTGTTGGTCCATAGATGACTGAGAAGAATTGCTCACGTGTGATGCCTTTCTTAGACGCATCAGAGTATTTGTCAGCTTCTTCATCTGTTAAAAACGAATAGATCTGTTTAATACGAGATTTTGAATAAGTAAATGCTTCGTTCTGTGGGATCCACGCAGATTCACCACCAGCAATACCCAACAACGCACACTTCTGTTCTTTAGTTGTTAATCCTACTTTATCACAAGCAGCAATCAGTGCTTTAATACCTTCTGTTGCTTTAGACGGGTTTGATGTAGATTTTGGTGGTGGTATAACAGGGATAGATTTGTTAGTAGAAGTTTTCGCTGGCGTAGCAGCAGTAGTGGCAGAAGCTGGTTCTGCTGCAGCCTTAACTGGCTGTCCACTTCCATCTGTTACTGGTTTCCCGCTACCATCTGTTAGCACACCGATTAAGTTGCCACGATTAACTGCATCTAAATTGGTCGGAGGATCATTAAAGGTTAAGATATTTTCACCATAACCAGTAACTATCTCGCTAATAGTTATTTGCAGAGGACCATCAATGCTAACAATATAGCAGTTATCGGACAACCCGAAACCAACAACTTTCATATTGGCTTTTAAAGATCTGGTCAGATTAGTTTTACCTTCTTCTGGGTCAAAGAAAGTTAATTGCTTACCTGTAACTGGACCGACAATAGTTCTTAAAACAATGTCTTTAGTTTTTGTTTCACCGTCGATTGGAAGAACGCTGTCATCATCTTCAATATTTTTAGGGGCTGTTGGAATACCACCAACAGTACCAAGCATAATCGGTTGTTGCTGATCGGGATCAGCAAACATAATAATTACAGTACTACCTTCAACTGGTCCAATCGGTGTTGAACCGATACCATTCATCGCAGCTGATGTGACTGGTTGCACTGGCATAGCCCATGGAAGCTGCTCTGTTGGTAGTTGTGTTTTATCGTGAGTGTGTAACCCTACGATACGCACTTGACAACGACCAAGTTGTAATGGATCTATTCTATTTTCAATAACACCAGTATAAAACATTTAGTCTCCAACTTTCATCATTAACGAATCTTTAATAAGTTCCATATTACACTCATGTCTTTCTCTACTAATATAGTGGTTAACTGCAGCAATTAAGTAATTGCCAGAGAACATCTTATCCAAGTTATCTTCGTCTTTATCACTCAATGGTTCAACTTTATAAAGTCTTACATTAACTTTCTGCCCGACCGTATAGTCGCATCTTCCTGGAACAACAATCTGAATTTTATTAGCTTCTGCAGCCTTTATCATAGAAATGCGTTTTTGTTCATTTCTGTAATTTGTAGCATCACCGAACCCACTGAATGTTGAATTTGCTCTTGGATAATTTATAAATGTAGAATTGGTTCTAAAAATAGATTTCTCAGAAGCGACATTATATTTGTTAAGGTGTGCAGATCCATCAAAGTATTCAAACATATTAAATGGTTTTACATTGTACTGCTTTTTAGTTAGATCGTAAGAAATAATTTTTGAAGCAAACAAACCATTTTTGATTCTATCAATGTAGTCAAAACCCAAAGGAACACTAACCATATCAATTCGTTTGTAGTCTTGTCCAACATTCTTTGCGTCACCACCAGATGGTTTATTATCACGAGTATATCGGTCATATACGAACTCTTGATACACTGGATTGGAATATAATGAATCTAATGTAACAAAGTTAAAACCGTCTCTGTTCTCGAAAAACAAATAGCTTGGTGAGTCTTTTTTATTGGTTGCCCCATTAACAACATATTGTATAGCTTTTGTCGGAGACCAAAAATTTGAAATAAATTTAATATTTTTAGAAGACTCTTCTACATTAACTTTCTTTTTTGTTTGAAGACCGTTTATTTCATCTTTAGTGAGATAGTCAATAACAACTTCTGGTTTGTCGCCAAAAACACGACTAACTTTTTTATTCATATCAATGATAGCTTCTGGAGAAATAAAGTGTAATTGATAAACTACACTCTTATCCCCAAGTAATTCTCTATCTGTCATTTTATAGATGTAGAATTTACCCTTGATATTACCCTTCTCTAAAGAAGGTGTGCTGATTTGTAAATCTAATGTTTCTTCTCCAGCGAATGGGAAAAGGTTGATATAATCTAGAGATTCTTTAACTACTAGTGAACCACTGATAAATGGAGAAAACAAGTCTTCAAAAATTTGAATGGAAATGACCTGCGCAGCAATATTTTGCGCAAACCCGTTTCTTGTAATTATCTGTGCGTTATCAATTGATACATCACCAGCGAATCGTACAGCTTTTTGAGAAGATTCCATTATAACTGATCTTTAAAGTTGTTTAAGATTGTGCCAATTATATTTTTAGAAATAATTTTTATTCTGCGTTTTGACTCATTAACAGACTCTTCGTATTGTCTGTTAGAAACAGATACTGCTCCGCTTGTGTTAGAGTTAACAATAAAACCTTGTTCATTAACATAATGGTGCACATCATCAGCGTCTTCGCCGTACTTGTCAGAAACATACTTTTCTAACTGAAGTTGAGTTAGTGGAAAGTCTTTTCTGTAATCATACATATCATTAGCCAACATAATGATCCAATGATATTCTGCGTTACCGTAAATCTTTTCTGCAATAATCTCAGGCGTTTCGCCATCCATTATATCATAAGAATCATACATGGTGATATTAGACAGAACTTCTTTGCGGAAACGAATATTTCTACTAATATCAGTTAACGCATATGCTTTGGTCTGTTTTTTGATGTTGCCATAAGGTGGTGTGATAACAACAGTAGGGGGTTGAATATATCCACCACCCGCATTTTTCATAATAATGTTAGTTATTTTTCCATCACTAATAACAGCATATGCAGATGCAGTAACTCCAGTATTCTCTGGTTGAGAGAAAGTTACAGAAGCAGTAGTATATCCAGATCCTTGATCTGATATAGACACAGAACCGACACCATCGGCAGAAAGGTTTGCTGTTGCTTTAGCTATGCGCCCTTTGGTTGTTGTTGTATTAACATCAAAATCATATAGTATAGTTGGAAATTCTTTAAAGTACATTTTATAGTCCGTTCTTAACTTTATCTTTTGTCAACAGAGCCAATTCACGGAATTCTAATGTTATATTAATTTGAGTAGGCATACCATTAGCAAACGTGGTAAACAAACCATTGGGTGTATAGTTAACATTCATACTTGTCAAAACACAAGATGTGTGTCGATGTAAGTTTCTGTTTTCTTTACCATTAGCGAAATAGGTGATATCGAATTCAGAAGGATAGATGTAAACGAAGTTGTTGTTATCTTTAAATTCTGGATGCATGTGGTATTTGAATTCTTCAATAATTCTCAATACGTTTGCAGCTTCTTTTTCATCTCTCGGAAAAAATTGGTAATCAAAACTGAATGTTCTAAAATCAACACCCTTAAACACTTGTTCTTTTTTAGGGTTTGCTGCTAGACCTAGAGCAGCAGAAGCGCCACCAGCAATATTTGCAGGAAGTTTTGATAGTGATAAGTTAGCGATAACTGCTGCGCCAACACCTTTAACATCTGATTTATTGTCGCCTTGCAGGGCTTTCATAATTTCTGTACCACCAGCGTTCACCATAGCTAGTGCAGAAGTGTCGTCCTCAGACCACTGAACACCATATCTAACAGAAAGTTGATTCGGTACGTGAAGAGCGATAGCAGTTTTTAGTCTTCTTTGGGAGCGTTTTGCGTCTGGTGCCAAAGATGCTGTAGCAGTTAGACCAATAGCGGGGGCAGCTGCAGCAGCGCCAGCAACTTTACCTGCAGTTTTAACAGTATTCTTAACACCACCACCGCCAGCTAAAACACCACCAGCAACCAGACCTTCGATAGCTGCCACACCAGCACCAGATCCAACCAACCCAGCCTTGGACATATTCATACCAACAAGATCTCCACGATCTCTAGGTGGATAGTCATCTACTGTAGCAACATCACCCTTTTTGAATAACTTTGAATCCGTAGCCACGTTAATATAGAACAAAACATAACTACCACCGTATCTACCGTCTGCAGCCATCAGATCGTTAGGATAAGAGTGATTCTTTATGTCATATTTTCCGTCGTCTAATGGAGAGCCTGTGCCTCGTGCAGTCCACAAATTAGGGGGCTGAGGGCTATTGACATTGGTGTTTTTGTCAATAGCACCTTTAACGGATGATTTGGCGTTGGTGTACGCTCGAGAGATGTTATCTAGTAATCCCATTGTGTTCTTCTAAATAAGTGGGGTGGTTATTTATACTTCCAAATAGTTATTTATGTTCCATAAATCAAAGTTTACTCCTATCTTCCCCGAAAAGTATGTCGGAGACCACACTAACATTATCTGTAGGTCTTCGTGGGAACGCACATTTGCAAATTGGTGCGATAAGAATCCATCTATCGTAAAATGGAATTCTGAAGAAACAATCATACCCTACAGATGTCCAACAGACGGTAGAGTTCACCGTTATTTTGTCGATTTCAAGATAACGACAGCGGACGGTAAGACTTACTTGGTAGAAGTCAAACCACACAAACAGACTGAACCACCAGTCTATCCAGGTCGCAATACACAAAAATACCTACTAGAGTCGATGACCTATATCAAAAACCAAGCAAAATGGTCTGCAGCTAGGGAATATTGTAAAGATAGACGCTGGGAATTTAAGATCATAACTGAGTATGAACTTGGTCTAAAGTCCTAAATAATTAAATGCCTAATCGTACAAGTAAATCCCTGCTAGATGTATTCGAACGCAACAAATATGATCTTCCTGCTGCAGTAAGAAAATCACGAGGTTGGTTCGAAACACAGGTCAATATGTTGACCAAGCAAAACCTCACCCCGCAAAAAGTGTTGGGTGGAAAACCAGAAGATCTAACAACTACTCTGATTCCAGGGAATTTGTACATGTATGGTTATGACCCTAAACTAAAGAACGAACTTCCGTATTATGATCGGTTTCCACTAGTTTTTCCATTTAGAAAAACTGCAGATGGTTTCATTGGGTTGAATATGCACTATTTACCATATCACCTTAGAATAGGTCTATTAGACAAATTGATGGTTTTTAGGTCTAACAATAGAATGGACGAAACCACTCGCCTAAAATACTCTTGGGCTACTATTGACGGCATCTCTAAATTTAATGCTGCTATCCCATGTGTGAAACAATACCTGAACGGACACGTTAAAACCCAGTTTAGAAAAATCGATTCAGAGGATTGGGCTACAGCTATGCTTCTTCCAGTTGAACGTTTTGTTGGTGCGTCAAAGCAAGAAGTTTGGACAGAATCACAAAGAAAAATAAGAAGAGCGTAAAATGGACATTAGAAATCTACCACTAGGTGGCAACTTAGGTAATATTCTAGGGTTTAAAAAACCTGGGCAATCTACCGAACTTGCCAGAAAAAACCCAATCGGAGACTTTGTTTCTCAGGTTAAAAGTGGGGGCTTGGCTAGAACAAACAGGTACGCCGTCATTATGGATATGCCTTTTGCGTTCAATAGCAACACAACTAGAAAGGCGCTGATGTTCTGCGACCAGATTCAGCTACCTGGAACAAACTTTTCCACAGCGCAAAACAGAACATTCGGTGAATTCAGAGACGTTCCATACGAAAAATTGTATGATGACATCACCCTATCATTTTACGTCGATCGAGATATGCTTATCAAAGAGATGTTCGACAAATGGCAAGAACACATTTACGATCCGAAGACTAGAGTTTTCAATTACTACGCAAATTATATAACGGACATTAAAATTGAGGTGCAAGACAATAAAGATGCACCGCATTACTATGTGACCCTACACGAATGTTACCCTAAAACAGTAGGCGCTGTGCAACTAGATTATGCTTCGAAAGATGTTATGAAGTTATCTGTTTCTATAGCATATAAATGGTTTGAGACCCAGACAGAGGTTCCAGACATAGCCTTTACTGCTGCTCGTAAAAATGGTCTAAAAGACAAATTGATGAACTTTGCTGTTGGCGCTGCTGGCAGCTGGGCAGTGACTCAGATTCCTAAGATAACATCTAAATTACCAAAAATTGGATTTTAAGGAATATAGAGATGGCACAAGAAGACTACGCAAAACTGAGCGACAGCGAAAAGAAAAAAGAAGATTGGATGAACAGCAAGTGGCGTCCAATGATGGGTTGGATCTATATGGGCACTTGTTTTGCAGACTTTGTGTTATTTCCAATTCTATGGTCTTTACTACAAGCTACTCTTAAACAGCCAGTTAGTCAATGGCAACCACTAACCCTACAAGGTGCTGGACTTTACCATATCGCTATGGGTGCTGTTCTAGGTATCGCTGCTTACGGTCGCACACAAGAAAAACTAGGAGGAGCAAACAATGGAGGCTTACAATTACCAGCAGGCAGCACAGCAACACCTGGCTTACCTGCGCCAATCGGAGCAACAGCATCCATCCCAGGTGCTACACCAAGCAGCGTTGGAAGCGTATCTGGCTCAGCGCCAACAGTCAGACCAACTCCAACAGCAATCCCAAAACCAGTAGCAGCAACACCTGCTAGCTCACTAGTTGATGACCTGCATCCAGATGATCCTCCAGTGAGAAACACAAGAAACGACTAAACGATGAAAGTAGATGATTCTTTATCAAATGCATTTGGGTTGGCTCCTATGGCACCCCAAAGCAATGAAGTGATTACACAAGATGGCGAAATCATAACTCCACCAAACCAAAAGGTGGAGAATGATTATGATACAGCCAGAACTAACCTTCGTGAACTACTAACAACAGGCAAGGCTGCTCTCGAGCATGCGCTGGAAGTAGCCAAGTCTTCTGAACACCCAAGAGCATTTGAGGTTGTCGGTAATCTAATGAAACAATTAGCCGATGTCAACCAACAACTAATGGACATCCACCAACAAAAACAAAAACTTGATGGACCAAAAGAAGTTTCTAAAAAAGAAGTGACGAACAATAATGTTATCTTTACAGGTAGCACCGCTGACTTGAATAAACTATTAAAGAATATGTCTAAAGGAGAATAATTATGGCTTTACCTATCATGAACACGCCAATCTACAATCTTGTAGTTCCATCAACTGGCGATAAAATTAAATACCGTCCATTCTTGGTTAAAGAAGAAAAGGCTCTGCTGATCGCTCAGCAATCTGAAGATATTGAAGTTATGGTTGACAGCCTGAAGCAAGTTATTTCTGGATGTGTCCTCGATAAGATCGATGTTAATTCTTTAGCAACATTCGATATCGAATACATCTTCACGCAGATTCGTGCAAAATCTGTCGGTGAAACTATTGAACTATTATTTCCATGCGATGAAGACCATGGAGAAGATCAGGACAAAGCAAAGTTAAAAATTTCTATCGATCTGACCAATCTTCAGGTCGAGTTCCCACCAGAGCACTCCAGAAAAATTGAATTATTCGGAGACGTTGGTGTTATTATGAAATACCCATCATTTGATGTTATGTCAAAGCTGGAAAACATGAACCTAGAAGACGTAGATGCTATCTTCGATGTCATCGCATCTTCTATCGATTTGATCTACCAAGGTGAAGAAATTCATTATGCCAAAGAACAAACCAAAGAAGAATTACTAGAATTCCTTTACAACCTAACTAATGAACAGTTCCAAGAACTACAAAAGTTCTTTGCGAATATGCCAAAGATCTCCAAGACAGTTGAATATAATTGTCCGATCTGCAGCAAGCATCATACCGTTAAGTTGGAGGGAATGCAAAGTTTTTTTTGATTAATCTGTGTCACGAGAGTTTGGCGAATTACTATAAAATGAATTTCGCTTTGATGCAGTATCACAAATACTCTCTTTCGGAATTAGAGGACATGATTCCGTTCGAACGAGAAGTATATGTCCATATGTTGATTCAGTACTTGGAAGAAGAAAAACAAAGATTAGAATCTAAGAAGAGAATGTAAAATGCCTAAAAGAACCAGTAACAGTTCAGTTAATTCTAGCATCCGTCAGCAGACTAAGTCTAATGAGGAGGGCTTGGGCAATCTGCTTGAACTGCAGAAAGCGTCATTGGGTGAGTTGTCTTCTATTAGACAACTACTGCAGTTGTCCAGAGAATATCAGAAGAACCAGCAGGTTTCGTCTGGTAATGCCGACGTAGTGAAACTTCAGATGGATATGATGCAGACTATGAAAGAGCACGCATCGTCCAGTAAAAGATACTACAAAACATCTGAAGATCACTTTAAAAAAGATCAGGCTTCTTGGGACAATGAGGCTAAGAAATTAGCTGAGTTGTCTAAAACAATGAATACGACTGGAAACATCTTCCAAGAAATGCGTAAGAGTTCCAAAGAAAGAACTAAAAGCGCTGTGGAAAGTGTCAAAGACGGTGGTTTAAAACGATCTGTTATGGGCGCTCTGAACGTTGGTGGTATATTCAATAAATCCATCGCTAAATCTCAATGGATGTCTCAGCAAAAAGCTATGGGATTCAAACCCACTAAAGATGATGCTGAGGGTGCATATAAAGCATCCAAGGATATGAAAGCACACGAAGCTGAAATCGCTAAGTTCCAAAAGAAAACTGGCATCAGCAACGAAGAAGAAATGCGTAAAACTCCAACTGGCTCAAAACTACTGGATAAGCGTATCTCTCTTGGTGAGCAGATGACTAAGTTTGATATGGGCGCTCAGCGTTTCGATCCAACAGTTAAGGGTATGGTAAACCCAGAAGCAGCAAACAAAACTCCATCTGGAATTGCTCCAGCGGTAGTGAACAAAACTCCAACAGCTTCTGCAGCCAAGGAAGCTCAAAGCGAGGAAGTCCAGTTAGAAGGAATGCGCTCTCAACAAGCAATGAGTGACGTTCTAAAGAAGATTGAAGAAAACACAAGAGCAGGTGTTGGAAAGGGTGGAGCTACCCCAGAAAAAGTTAAGCCAGCAGAAGGTGGTGGCTTGTTAGATAGTATCTTTGGTTGGATTGGTGACAACTTTATGGGTATCATCAAGAAGATCTTTAGCCCAAAGAATCTATTAAAGACTTTAGGTAAAGTGTTCGCTATTGGTGCGCTTATTGGTGCAATCTGGGAAGGTCTTACTGACGGTTTTGATGAGTTTATGAAGACTGGTGATATTGGTAAAGCAATTGTAGCAGGTCTGGCAGGTATCGTAGACTTCTTGACATTTGGTCTATTCGACAAAGAAAAGATCAAAGAAGTTATCGGTGATATGGCTACTTGGATTGATGACCATATTGTTAAACCAGTTTCTTCTTTTTTCGGTGCTATGAAGGATAGCTTCTTGAGTTTGGTATCTAAGATTGGTATTCCTGAAATTGATATCAGTTCATTTACGAAGTATATCCCAAAGGCACCAGATAAAATTGGTCCATTCTATCCATTCGCTGATGCTGCACCAAAAGCAAAAACACCAGAAGCACCAGCACCTACGGCAGCAACAGCAGTTGAACAAAAGTCTGCTGATAATGCGGCTGCTGCAGTTCCAGAATCTGGTGGTGGTAATAAGACTAGTGTTGTTAATGCACCAGTCACCAACAACACTACGCAGAATCAGGTTATTCGTGCACCGATTCGTAACCAAGACTCATCTGCTGGGTCTTACATGCGAAGCAGATACGCATAAGAAAGGGGGCTTAAAGCCCCCTTATTTTTAGTCTTCCTTAGCGATCTTCTGGAAGTAAGACAACACATCATCATCGTCATCATTGCTAACTGCTTTAGGGGCAGGAGCAGGTTTTGACTTGATAGATGGTGCTGGCGCTGATGCAGGCGTATCGTCTTCGTCAACCATTTGAGCAGCAGACTTGGCAACATAGCTGTCACCAGACAAAACATCATTCAGCTTCTTCTTCAGTTCATCGTAAGACTTGAAGTTTTTACGATCCAAGAATTCAGACAATTTGTGTTGAGCATTTGCAATACTCAACAGACGATCTTCATCGTCAGTGATAACAGAAGGTTCCATGAACGCAGATTCGTCATAGTTTGCATAACCATCCTTCTTGCGCATACGCAGCTTGAAGTTAGCACCTTCCCAGAAATCAAAAACGTTCACAGGCTTCTCGTCTTCGAAAGTAGGACGAGCTTTATCCATAATCTTGTCAAAAATCTTCTTACCGAATTTAAACAAGAATACTTTACCTTCGTTCTCAGGATGCTTGGGATCAGAAACAACTAGAATGTTGCAGATGAACGCCAGCTTACGCTTTTGTTTACGAGCAATTTCTTTGTTGGCTTCAGAACCAGAGTTCCACAGCTGAGTGTTCAGTTCACCGACAGGGTCATTCTCACCAAGAGTGGTTAGAGAATTCTCGATGTACCATTTACCAGTTGGACCTTGGAAACCGTGCGAAAAGATACGAACCCATGGGAGTTCATCACCTTCAACACGTGGGAGGAAACGAATCGTTGCAGTGCCGTTGCCAGCCTTGTCACCTTCAAGACGCCACATACGGTCGTCGTTGTATGACTTAGATTCGGTTTGTGGATTTGCGATTTTCTCGAATGCGTTAGCGATGCTACCGAAATCAGAGTTGCGCATTTTACGGAGTGTTTGGATATCCATTTGTATTTCCTTTATATTTACGGAGTATTGTTACGTTGTATAGTGATCTCATCATCTAATTCAAACTCGTCATCAAACGCATCGTCGTTCAAATCGTAGTCATCATAATCTTCTTCAACATAACTATTTAGCGTTCTCATTCCACCATTCTTTCGATTATTCGAATGTTTAGCAGGTTTCCCCGAACGACTAGAGGGATTATCATCGTCAAAACGACGAGAATTCTTTTGATAGGTCTTGCCCATGATAATTAAATTGTAATTTCTTCTAAAAAGTGCTTGAAGATTTTTTCAAGTTTTATTTTATCGTATTTAACGAACCCAGTCAACTTTTTTATTCGTAAAAGTTCTTTTGACCACATGTACTTAACAGAATTGTGTTGTGACCATGAGTCTAAAAATGGGTGAATGTCGTCAATAATTCTGAGTGTTTCTATCGTAATTTTACTGCCCATATACAATTGCATAAGTGCGGGGTACTTATCATTCTCGAATGTAAATACAGTTGTTTTATTTGTATCAATGAAATTTAGTATGTTCGCTAAGTCGTCAATAAAAACCTGCGTTATACTTTGTTTTCTTTTGTTCCATAATAGAAAGTTATCAGCAGCTTCCTTGCCTTCATAAATTGCGTTATCGCTACCATACGCAAAATTTGCAACAAAGAACTGAATAATCTCTCTATCAGTTTCGTGTTTGCTTGCTAACTTCTCGAATATGTATCTGTCATTTCTGGCATTAAATGTATCACGTGTTCCTTTAACATTTCCTCGATTTTCGAAAACGTTAAACTTTTCGGTGGTGAAGTGTAATTTAATTGCAAGGTAATAACGATATGCTTTAAACCCGTCCACTTCGTGCTTTCCTACATTCTTCTTTCATCTTTGGAGAAAAGTCTGGAGATATTTCCGACCAAGTACAGTCAATTCGAATAGTTCTACTTTCTTGTAGAGCAACAACATAAAAAAGAGAACCCATCATAATAATGTAAAATATGACTGGTACCATTAACCAAAAATTCTTAGACATCCAATTTCGCTTGTTTCGGTAAGTAATTAGCCTCACGGAAATCCATTTCAAGTTTATCTTTCAACGACTTGTTGATAAGAGAAGAAACATCCTCTGGTTCAAGATAATTTTCTTTGCAATAATGTAACACTGCATCCATATAACTCAATCGTTTTTCTTTAACGATACTTTCAATATGTAGTGAAAATTCATTCGCTGTTTTAAACATTAGCTTCCTTTTTGATCCAATATTCTACGTTGCGAATCTCTTGGTTAAGTTTGCAATACTCTGCGTGCTTTTGTCGATAAAGTTTCCAAATGGGAGTATTTGGCTTTTCAGGATCCATCTTGCGTTCAAATTTGTCTAAGAACATAGTGAAGAATTTATCCATCTTCATTCGTTCCGAGAAGAGAGAGTTGCGTTTTTCAAAAAGAGTCATAGTATTAGTATACATCATTTATTTTCACAAGACAAGTTAATCAAATTACCACCGTAGAAAGCGACATCCATTACAAGTGCTTCATTCTCAGATTCCAACTTCTGAATTCGTTGTTTTAGATTTTCAATCTCTTGATGAAATTTGGTCATTATGACTTCCAGTTGAGCTTCTTTCTCGACGCATTTAGAACAAAACTCACTCATTTAATCCTCGCAATCAATTCTTTTGCATCTTTATATTCTGAATATTCTAGTAATTTCTCAACAACATCAACTCCAGGTTCATAAACACTAGCCAATTGTCGTGGTGACAATTCAATAAATCCAGCATCCTTGGGTAATGTGTATGTATAACTGACGCTACCATAATACTTTTTAGGTTCCATTATCATCTCCTCATAGTTGCAATTTCAATTGCTTGTTCATCAGTAAAAATAGGTACAGCATTGGACTTGTGCATAGTTCCAATACCCTTAATTGCAGTACCAGTATACACCTTGTCTGGGGCTTTGGTGCAAGGACCAGCCGTGAATGGAAGACTTGGAATCTTAGGCGTCTCACGACGAGCAGATGCACCAAGTGAGTATGACCAACCCGCATCCTTAGCCTTAGCTACAGGTTTCTTGGGCTCATACTTCTTAAGCATTTTCTCCCAATCTGATTGCAACTCACGTTGCTTTGCATTGGGTTTACGTTTTTTCTTAGAACGAGTGGAGGTGTGTAAGATCTGCATAGGACTTTATTATACATCAAAATAGAGAAAAAGTCAACACCCTAAAAAAGAAACCCCACTCTGGGTGGGGTCTTTCTTAACGCTTCTGGTTCACAGCGTAAGCGATACAGAGATTCGAGGAATTACTCTCGTAAGCGCATTTAACTGCAATCGGGTCAATACCCTTTACAATAGCACTTTCAATATTTCTCTCCATTGACTTAATAGAAAGTTGATTATGGTATGTAATAGCACCAACAATTGCAAGCAGAGAAATAGTTGCCGAAATAATAAAAATGTTTTCAGATTTCAAAATAAATTCCTTTAGTTTAGGCAAGATCTTT
>Ga0222712_10005219_pt1 | contig 13279 bp, 9 predicted proteins | sample C33_657DmetaG_FD_165043 | JGI IMG/M metagenome (GOLD analysis project Ga0222712, IMG submission 165043) | Estuarine water microbial communities from San Francisco Bay, California, United States - C33_657D | ecosystem: Environmental > Aquatic > Marine > Unclassified | place: USA: California...
CCCGCGGCGGGGGGTGGGGGGGGGTGCCGGCGGGGGGGGGGGGGGGGCGGGTGGGGGGGGGGGGGGGGGGGGGGGGGGGGGGGGGGGGGGGGGGGGGGGGGGGGGGGGGGGGGGGGGGGGGGTGGTCGGTCGGTTCGGTCGGTTCGGTCGGTTCGGTCGGTCGGTCGGTCGGTCGGCCCGGGCATTCCGCGAAGTAGGGGGTCACCCAGATCCTCGTTTCCGTTCGATGGGGATCACGTGGGCGTCATCATCCATTCGACGCGCTTCAACGCTCGTCGACATCGCACGACGTCATCGCCCGGCGATTTGCGTCGCGCTTGACATGGAAAACTTACGCGAACACATCGACGAACGCGGGGTCCAGGCGCTGAACGCGAGGACGGAGGAGGCGTGGCGCTTCGCGCTCGCGCGCGCGCGCGCGAACGCGACGACGAACGCGGCGGACGAATTGACGAGCGATAGCGACGAAACGTTGCTTCTCCACGTGCCGTTCACGACGAACGTGAAACTGGAGAGAATCACGATCGCCGCAGGGTCGTGCGCGAACGGGGCGAGCGCGTGTAAAATGGTGAAAGTGTTCGCGAATAAGCCCGCGATCGGGTTCGAGGACGCGGCGAAGAAAAAGGCGGCGCAAGTGTTGACGTGCGATCGCTTTGGCGGGGAGTTCGATATGGATAAGACCGCGTTTGATAACGTCCGAGTGTTGACGTTGTATTTCGAAAGTAACGTCATGGAAACGGAGCGGACGAGCGTGAAAGGGATCGAGATTTGGGGGCGCGTCGTGAACGGCGCCGACGTCAATCAGTTGAAACCGTGCTGAGGGCGGTAAGAGCGCGCGATTTGGGGGGGTGACGTCGTCAGAAGTTCTATCGATGGATGGAACGCGCGACGACGACGACGACCTCGCGCGCTCGAACGCGAATGAAGGCGAAATGAAGGCGAGAGCGCGGGTCGCGCGAGCGGACCGCGCGCCGAGCCGACGGCGATGGGAACGATGATTCGCGAGCGCCGCGAGCGATTGGCGATTTTGGTCGTTGATGATCAAAGTCGCGCTCGCTCGCGGCGCGGACGTGACGACGCGATACGAAAGTTGGCGGTCAACCGCCGCGTATCGCGTCCGACGAAACGCGCGTTAATCGTAAAAACTCCCCGACGCCTCGTTGAATGCGTGTGAAATATTAATGTGTACTGTACTATGACTGAGAAATTATTTCCGTGCGGTTCCATGGCGATCGCTTCGCGATGAATCGCACCCGCACCCGGTGCGACGCACCGCTCGTCGTCGTCGTCGCGAATCGATCGAAAGACGGTCCCGCGCCGCATTCATCGCCTCGCCATGAGCGCGCAAGAAATCATGCCCGCCCTCGCCCCCGCCGTTGGCTTCGCTCTGAGCGGGTTATTTATCATGAACGTTCGAGGGGACGTGTTGATCTCTCGCGCCTATCGCGAAAACATCGAGCGGCACTTGATGGATGCGTTTCGCAGCGAGATCATCGACGCGAGCGGGCAATCTCGGACGGCGCGATCGCGTCGCAACGGCACAACGGACGCGCCCATGCGAACAATAGGGTCAACGACGTTCATGTTCAAGCGCCATCAGGACGTGTACATCGTGGGCGTCACTCGGGGGGCGACGAACGCGATGCTGGGGTTTACGTTTCTCTCGCACGTGACGCGGCTGTGCGCGCACTATTTCGGCGCGTGCAATGAAAATTCGATCCGAAGTAATTTCGTGTTGCTGTACGAGCTTTTAGATGAGATATGCGATAATGGATACCCTCAGATCACGGCGGCGGAGGTGCTGAAGACGTACATCACGCAGAGAAGCGCTCCGTGGGATTTCACGGAGAAGCAAGCCGCGCAACGGGAAGCGGACGAGCGCATGGCGGCGGTTGCGGCGGCGAAACAAGTCACTGGAGCGATGCAATGGCGACGCGAAGGGTTGCTGTATAAGAAGAATCAGGTGTATTTAGACATCGTGGAGAGCGTAAATATGATGATGAGCGTGGATGGGACGGTGTTGCGCGCGAGCGTGGCGGGGGCGATTTACATGAATACGTTCTTATCAGGGATGCCAAACATTAAGATTGGTTTGAACGATCGTTTAAGTGAAGAAACTCGCGCGAGTTCGCGCGGGATAGACGCCGACGCGAGCGCGACGTCGTCCAGGAGGTTTATTGAACTCGATGACTTGCAGTTTCATCAGTGCGTTCGGTTGAACAAGTTTAGCAGCGAGAAAACGATCGAGTTCACGCCCCCGGATGGAGAGTTTGAGCTCGTGCGATACCGCGTCAGCGATGGGATCACGCTCCCGTTCAAGCTGTTCCCCGCGGTGAAAGAATTTGGGCGTTCGCGTTTGGCGGTGACGGTGAATTTGCGGTCGCTCTACGACGAGAAAACTATCGCCAACGAGCTGCGAGTGCGCATTCCCGTCCCCAAACTCACCGCTCGCGCTATCGTCGACGTAACCGGCGGAAAAGCCAAGTACGTTCCCGAGGAGAACTGCTTGCGTTGGAAAATCAAGCGATGCGCGGGGCACGAAGAGTTCCAACTCGACGCCGAAATCATCCTCGCCAATACGTTGGACGAGCACAAGCCGTGGGTCCAGCCCCCGATTAGCATCGAGTTCCAACTCCCCATGTTCACCGCATCGGGCTTGCGCGTGCGATTTTTGGAAGTCACCAACACCGATGGGTACGATGTGGTGAAATGGGTGCGATACTTGTGCACGTCTGGCGGACGCGGCGAACGCGCGGGTTCTTACGAAATTCGGTGCGCGTGAGCGCGCGCCTCACCGACCGACCGTTTCCGCATCGCCCGTCCCCGAGCCCTTCGTGCGCGACCAAGAAATCATCCCTGTAGCGATGCGTTCGCGCGCACGCTTCTCGTGCGCATAGAATACAGTACAAATCACGCGATACGATACGGTACGTACGTACCTTTTCTCACCCGCTCGCCGTTCGACGCGCCACTCGTCGCCGCGCGTTCGCCCCACCCCCCCCTACGGTCTCCGCGTTCCCTTTCCCTTTTCGCGCGTGCGTTCGCACACCATGTTCGCCACGCGCGTCTCTTCCTTCGCCGTCGGCTTCTCCCTCGCCTCCGCCGCCGGTTTCTACATCATCAAAAAAGATGTCGAAACGAACCACGCGGCGCTCGCGAAGGAGTGCGAGGACCTCGTCGCTCGCGTGCGCGCCCTCGAGCGGGGGTTGAAAAACTAACGCACACAGAAGTCGTTCGACGACGATTGACGTCGCGATCGCGCTCGTTCGAGGGACGTTCGAGACGCAAGGCGGCGGAGCGATCGCGGGCGACGCTCGAGCGCGCCCGCGGACGCGGACGAAGCGCGAGCTCGACGCGGTGAACGGCGATGACGGCGATGACGTAGACGCGGTGGTTTGTGATAGAGATTCCTGGATTGATTTCACGCGTTTCGAAAGGAGCGTTCAAGATGTGGGCGCGCGCGCGGCGGCGCGCGCTTTGGTGAGCCGCGCGCCTTCGGCGAGCGCCTGGGCGACGGTTTGCGGCGGCGCGCACGCGAGCTTGTGCGCGTGCCAATCGCGTTTTTGACAATTCGCGTTGCAGTAGTGGATCATTTTACACCGACCGCATTTTAGGGCGTTCGGGACGTAGGACAGACACGAGGCGCAGGTGCGAAGTTTCATCGCGCGAGCGCCGTCTTCGATGAAGGCTTTGGCGTATTTCGCGCGAGCGGCGACGACGGTAGCCATGACGTCTTCTATAGGTACGATTTCTGGGTAGACATCGAGTTCAGTGATGCGATTCGGCCAAGTGTGGTGCTTCCTCGGGATGTGAACGGCGTCGATGAGAAGTTCGGCGCCTGTTTTGCCAGTGTCGTCGACCATGTCGAGTATCGTCGACGAGAGCAAATTATATTTTTTGAGCACTTCGAGAGCGCCGCCGGAGTTTCGTTCGCACGCCCAATGGTACGCCGTGCGCCATCTCGTATCGCGGCGCTCCATGAGGGCTGACATCGATGGCACGGCGTTTAGGATGCACTCGACGCTCGACGGCAAGTTGAGCAAGCACGCGAGCATAAGCGCTGTTTTGGTATCACCACTTCGGAGATCAACATCGCCGAGAGCGATGTGGCGCGAAAGGACAAAGGACAAAATGTCTTCGTGTTCTTTAATCTTGTCTTTGCGACCTGGCTGACGCGCTTCGTCGCGCGCGATACCGTCGAGCAGATAAAAGAGGCCCGGCCAACCGGCGGCGCATCGTCGGAGGAAATCGCATCCGGCGGCGTCGAGCGCTTTCACAGCTTCGAGTTCGATGCAGCACCCCAACGCGGTGTGCAAAGGCGTGCGCCGATGTGGGCCATCGATCGCATCGCAGTCGATGCCCGGCGCGTTCAGTAAAAATTTAATCACGTCCACGCGTTTTCGCAAACGACAGCAAAAGTGCAGAGCGGTGCCGAAGTTATCCGAGGCTCTGGCGCGGAGGAACGGCGCTGAAATAGCACTACCGGCAAATTCTGACGAGAGCAAAAATGAAATGAAATCGACGTCGTGTCCAGCGCGTCCATCGATGGCGTACATCAACGCGTTTCTGTCTTTGTTGTCCAGCAACACCGCCTCTGCGATTGTTCCGCTGAATGGCGCTTTATATCCAACGAAGGCTGCGGCGTGCCAAGGCGAAATTTCAAACTCGAGCGATTGCACGTACACATCCATCTGCCAATCTCGGTTCCAAACCTCGGGATCAATCTTCATTTTGTGAAAGCACTGTGCGAAGCTCAAGTTTTTACGAAGCTCCGAGGCGTGCGGTAGCGTGGTTTCGGCCGCAAGCAAGCCGGCGAGTCGCGTCGTTTCGCGTTCCCGCCCGAGCCGGCATGCCCAGCGCGTGAAGTGCAATATTTCCTCCGGCGTTTTTGCGCGTCCGATAATAACTCCGGTGATGTTTTCCGGAGCGTTGATCGCGAGCGCCAGCGCGGCGGGTGAGAGACCATCTCGCGGAGCTTGGAATGCCCGTTCGCGCCCGCAGTCCATGCACCAGTCAACGACGTCAGCCGATAGCTTCGGTGACAGCAGCGCGACGCGAAGCGGCTCGAAATCATCATTCCAAAGATCTGCAACGTCACTTTCTTGGCAAATGATCTTTGCTTCATCCAGTCTACCGTGATACACCGCGTGTAGTAATGCGCGTTGCGCTTTCGACATGTGTGGAAATGAGGCGTCACATCGCTACGGAGCTCTTGACCGCAAACGCGCTTACATTTTCCAACACCAACGACCTGCGATTTGGGTTCAGAATCCATGACGTAGGACAATATTTAGTCGCGCGAGCTCGGACTCACGCGTACTTCGATTACTACATGTTAAAGATCACGATGACAAATTCTGAAATGAGAAACTAAACTTGAGTTATTTCATCGAGCGCACTCTCGCTCCCCACATTTGCGCGCTACTTCTTCAAATTCAAGCGCTCGTTCGCGTCGTACTTGATCGTCTCCACCCCATTCTTATCTACAATTTTCACCAAGTAATCCGTCGGCGCCGTCACCAGGCGTTCACACACTTCCCCGACGCACTTATCGATCAAATCCATCGCCTGCCCGCGAGACATGTTCGGCACCCAATGCTTATCAAACAGCGACAGGCAAAACATCCCCCCGTACCCGTGTCCTCCCGCATTCACTCGGTGACTTGTCGCGAGGTAATCCATAAAGTAAAGCGCCGGTCCTGTGCCTTCGTCGTACCCCGCCAACAAACAGTTGACCTGATACGGTCCCGATCGCAACGCCTGCGCCAACTCATTCCTCGCGTAGTGCGCGCACGCCGCCGTATCCAGCGTGTGCGAATACTTCAACCGGTACAATCGCACGTTTGCTTTCAAATATTCCCCGTACGCCACGCAGTCCCCTCGTGGTCCGCTGATCGCCAACACCTTGTTCGCGTCCAGCTCCACCGTCTTGTCCACGTCGTGCGACTGCACGATGATCTGTTGCGCCGCCGTGCGATCGCTCACGACGACCGCGAAGTCGTACCCGACGAATCCAAAAATCACATCCATCGCTCTCCCGCTCGTTCGCGTCGGGCGTTTTCGTGCGACGCTCTGACGATGCGATCGCTGATTGAATTATTGAAATCACCGCGTGACCGATCGGTGCGCGATCGATTCCTTTCGATCGATTTCCTTTCGATTCGAATCGATCGATCGATCGATCGACGTCGCGAGCGCGATCGCGAACTAAGAACCTTCGCTCGAAGCGTTCGTGCGATCGCTCACCCGTCGGCGAGCGCGCGCGAATGACGCGCGAGAAGGCGTGGGAGCGACGTCGCGGCCGCGGCGGCGCGCGCGCGCGATGATGATGATGATGAGCTCCATATCGCGCCACTCATCGAACGATCTGCGCGATCGACGGCGATGTCGAGCACAAAGCGCTACGCCGTGGTGTGCTTCGCGAACTTTAACCGTTCGATGATGGCGCACAGCGTGCTCGCGAGCGATGGATTTCGAGTGAAATCGTACGGCGCCGGACGCGCGGTGAAGCTCCCGGGGGCGACGAAAGATGACACCAACGTCTACGCGTTCGATGAGATCACGTATGAAGAGATCGCGTGTGATTTACGACGACAAGGCGCGGATTCCGTGCGAGAGTTCGAGCGTTTGGGGATGTTTGAGATGTTGGCGAGGAACGCGAGCGTGAAACCGACGCCGGAGCGCTGGCAGACGCACAGCGCGAGAGAGAGGTTCGATGTCGTTCTTTGCTTTGAAGAGCGCGTTTTTGATTTAGTGATCGCGGATTTGAAGGCGAAGGAAGGTCGCTCGGAGGCGGTGCTGGTGGTGAATCTGGACGTGCGCGACAGTCATCGGGACAGCGTGGAGGCGGCGCCGCAAGCGCTCCGGCTGTGTCGAGCGTTGGAGGCGAGCGAGGATTGGGAGTGCGAAGTGGATGAGATTTTAGACGCGTTCGAGTTGGAGGAAGGAATGCGACCGCTGTACTCGGTGTGTTATTACTAGCGGCGTCGAACGGGGGAGATAGAATAGATTTGTTATACACACGATGTTCATCGTAGGAGAGCGTTGATGACGCGATCGCACACTAATTGACGACGCGCGGCGTCGGAAATCGGTTCCCCCGATGATTCGGTGAGGACAAATCGGTGGACTTCCTCTTGAATCGGCTGGTCCACCGTGCGCGGGTCGATTAAAATGTCCGCCTTGAACACCATCACCGCCAAGTCTTGCAACGCTTCGGTGACGTTGAGCAATACGCGCGGTCGCGTGTACCCGCCAATGTCCAAAGGAGCGAACACGCGCAGCTCGCTCGTTAAGTTGTCCACGGGCGTAGCTAACATTTGCACCACAATGGGTCGATCGACGTGCTCCTTGTATCTCGAACACAAATAATCCGTCTGCGCCTCACTGGCGATGTTTCGCGTGAACAGCGCGATTTCGCAAATCCCGCCCTCAATGATCTCAATCTTTGCGTAGCTCACCGAGACTTTCAAATCTTTGGAGACGCGCAGGGCGTCGTAGAGAAGCCCCTGCCGGTCGCGCGTTCTGATTTGGAAAACCGTGTGCGCGGGTGACATTAAGTTGTCCACCTCCACCGTGGTCTCAAAGCTAAATTCCGGCCCTTCGCCGATGATCACCTCCATGTCTTCTGTGCTTCTCAGCGCTTTGGCGCGCCCTTGACGCGTGACAAATCCAGGCGCGGGATGGACCAGGATGTTCGCTCGCCTCGCCGCCGCCGGCGTCGCCGCCGCGACGGCTTTCACGTGTCTCGAAATATCCCCCACTCTCGCGGGATTCGGCAGCTCGTGCAAGTCATCCGTGACGTAGAATAAATCCACCGCCATCCCGCTCGGCGACGTCGTGACGTGCGCGCGATGCACCGTGAGCTGCAGCTCCCACAGCGCGAGCGTCACGTCGTGCAGCAACCCCACGCGGTCGTCCACCTCAACCTGTAAAATATACAGCGACTGCTGCTGATTCTGCAGCTCGAGCAAGTGCAAAGAATCGCTCGAAGGAATCGTCGATATCGTGCTCTTGTGCGGGCACAGGAGCTCCAGGCGCTGTCGCAAAAGCTCCCAATCGACGACGCACGTCCTCGTCTCCAGCGCCTTGGCCGCTGCGTTTCCTCCGTGCCCGCTGCTATCGAACACGCGAATCTTTGAACTGCTCGTCCGCTCCGTCGCTCGCCTCGCGCCGGCGCTCTCAAACATTCGCCATCGACTCCACGCTCGCGCGATCACCCCCGCGATTCTCGCTAAAACTCTGTTCGACACCGTCGCTTTCCCTCGAACTCCTCGCGTGCGCTCGTTCTCACCGTCGCATTCGCTCTCGCCCGCGAAATCGCGAACCACTTCGGCGCGTCCGGCGCGCGCCGTGAGCAACACCAACGCCCACACCCCATCCGTCGTGAAATCCCCTCGCGTGACGACTAAACCAAACTCGAACACCACGCGACATATGTCCGCCCCCAGACCGGTCTTGTCCGGACACGTCAGGCGGAACTCCGCCGTCGGCACGCTCTCGTTCGCGAGCTCTTCGTACGTCACGTACTTCTCGTCATCACCATCGTCCTCGCGCTCGCCATTCGATCGCGCGCTCGCTCGGTCGTTCATCGCGTTCACGCGAACTCGCGTTCGTTTGCGGAAGACGCGGTGAACATCGACTTTTGACGTTTGACCTCGCGCGTCGTCGCGCCGAGCCGAGCCGAGCTCGGGAACCATCCATCACTCAAACTTTCGTTGGACACCCCCACACTTCGCGCGTGCGAGTGCGATCGCATTCGCTCTCGCTTTCGATGTTTCTGTTTGCTTTTCTCTACGTCGTCTTCGCGTTGGCGTTCGCCGAGACCCAAGGGGCGATCCACGCGTACGCCGACGCGTCCATGTACGCGACGAGCGACGGCGCGGTGTTCGACGCCGGCGTCGAGGGCGCGTTCGCGTCCACGCGCGTCATCAAAGCGAACGCGAAAGCGAGTGATTCCATGCATTCTCGCGACAACGGCGAGGCGTACATCGCGCTGAGCGACGTGGTGTTCGCACGAGACGACGTCGTCGCGCGAGCGGGCGGGAAAAAGCAAGGCAAAACGGGACGCGTGAACACGGTGACGTTCGACGCGAGGGCATTCGATGCGATCGGCGTCGCTCGAGCGCGCGATGACGGTGTGGTGGAGAGGAAGTTGTGTTGCGACGAAACGCTCGCGAGCGAAGGGGCGTGCGAGGACGTCGGGGGGGTGGTCGTGAGGCGGGACGCGAGAACGAACGGCGCTTCGACGCCGAGAACGAGCTCGGTGTGGTTCGAGGACGATGACGTCGAAGCGCGAGCGTTCGAGGACGTGGTGAGGATTGAACAGACGGGGATGTATCACGTGTGGTTCGTGGTGTGCGACCCAGAGCTCGCGGGGGTGAGAGTGCGTGGGAAGACGGTTTGGAAGAATCCGCACGGGTATTTGCCGGGACGCATGGCGCCGAATTTACCATTTTTTGGATTCGCGTGCGCGGGGTACTTAGTTCTCGGATTCGCGTGGACCGTGGCGTACATCGCGCACTGGAAAGAGTTGCTAGAGTTGCATAATTGCATCACCGCGGTGGTGGCGCTTGGGATGTGCGAGACGGCGGTGTGGTATTTTGACTATGCAAATTTTAACGCCACGGGGTACCGACCGTACGTAGCGACAATTTTCGCGGTCTTGCTCGGGTCTCTGCGCACGACGTTGAGCCGAGCGCTCGTGCTCGTGGTGAGCATGGGGTACGGCGTCGTCAGGCCCACCCTGGGAGGGGTCACGGCGAAGGTGATCGCCCTGTGCGCGTGCTATTTTTGCTCGGCGGCGATCAAGGATGTCGTCGAACACGTCGGCACGGTGGATGATTTGAAACCCGGGGCGAAGCTGCTGTTGATTTTGCCCGTGTCCGCGCTCGACGCTTTGTTTTTGGTTTGGACGTTCACGTCGCTGTCGAAGACGTTGACGCAGTTATTGTTGCGTCGCCAGATGCAAAAGTTGGCGCTCTACCGCGTCTTCACCAACGCCTTGGCGCTCACCGCGGTCTTGTCTCTCATGTGGCTCGGCTTCGAGGTGTGGTTCAAATCGACGGATGTCATCAACCAGAAATGGGAGTTCGTATGGGTGATCGGTGCGTTTTGGCACGTGTTGTCTTTCGTGCTGTTGTGCGTGATTTGCTTGTTATGGCGACCGACGGATTCGTCGGCGAGGTACGCGTACAGCGACATGGCCAAAGATAACATTTCCGAAGAGTCGTGGTGGAGCCAACTCGTCGAGGATGACGAATCGATAAAAGGCACGCTCGCGAGAGGCGCTAACGCGCCTGCGGATCGTGTCATGACGTCGGCAAAAAAGAGTCGGGAGTTGAATGATTTCAGCCTCGACGACGTCGACGCCGAGCAACTCGAGTTGGAAACGGGAAAGATGGAATAAAATAGCACTCTCAATAGTTCTCATCTAACAACTACTGCTGCTCCTTTCGCTACTGCTACTATCGTACCACGCGAAGAGGCGTATTTCTCTGGGGCGCGTTCTATTTTTCGCGCGTCTTGCGCGCCGCGCCGCGCGCGTCTGATTTCCTTTGCAAATCTTCGTCAAAAGCCCCGAGAACTTCTTCGCGGTTTATCGGCGGCGGCGAATCATCTCTTGCTCTCTCGTCCTCAACCTTTGACGCTTTAATTTTCGATTTCGGTTGCTCCGTCGTCGCCGGCGCCGGCGTCGACGTTACTTTCTCGTCTTTGCTCGCGATGTCTTTCTTCGTCTCGCTCTCCCTCGTCGCGCGTTTCGGCACGTACGCCTCATCTAAATAACACAACCGACACACATTCGTGCGAACGTCGATATCGTCGGGATCCTCTCCTCGCTCGATCGCGCTCGCCTTGGCGTCCGCCGCGACCGCTCGCTCGGCGACGATGTACTCGTACGTCGACAACCCTCTAAAACGCAGCGCCGCGTGAAACAACAAAAGCTCGCCCACGACGTAGAGCAAACCGCACCCTAGCGCGACGTACGCGCACAATCCAACGATCAAAGAAACAAACGTCACACCATCGCCAACGTATTTCGCCTCATTCGCCACGTACGCCCTCGTCCCGCTCGCATCCGTCGCGCACCGCGCCAACGCGTACGCCCCCAACCCAACTTGCAACGCCACTTGCGCGAACGTCCCAAAAACTGCTATAAAAAACACCAAATAATTCCTCTCCCCGACGCAATTATTCAACCACTTACAGTGATGATCGAACCCATCCACGCACTTCGCGCACTCCCGGCAGTGCTTCGCCCCGGCGCGCGCGTTCGCGTCGCAAAACCGACAATACAGCATCCCATCTCCATCGTTCGTCGACGTCACCACTTCGCGCGCTCGCGGATCTATCGCGCACGCCGACAATGCGAACGCGAACGACGTCGAAGCCAAGACGCCGTACGCGACGCTCGCGACGACGCGCGTCGTCGAACCTCGCAGCGTCGGCGCGAACAAGCAATAAAATCCAATCACTTCGCACAGCCACAGCGTCAGAGCGGTGAGTTGGTACGCGTTGACCGAAGCGCGATGTCGTCGAGCGTCGGTCACGGACTGCGCGACGTCGGGCGACCGCGCGTTGGACGACGCGCGCGCCATTGATTGACGTGCGCGATGACGAATGGCGCGTGGACGACGACGATGGGCGACGCGAGCGAGCGGTCGGTCGGTCGAGGCGGTCAGAGTCTCTGACTCAGCGCGGTCAGGGAGGTCGATCGAGCGTATGAACGAACAGTGTGTGAGTCGATCGGTCTCGGTCGGTCAGGGCGGTCCGAGCGGTCGGGTTCGGTCGATCGAGCGTATGAACAAACAGTGTGTGAGTCACTCGTTCGGTCGGTCTCGGTCGGGGCGGTCAGCGCGGTCGGGTTCGGCGGTCGATCGAGCGTATGAACGAACAGTGCGTCGATCGATCGGTCTCGGTCAGGGAGGTCAGGGAGGTCGGTCGGTCAGGGAGGTCGGTCGGTCAGGGAGGTCGGGCGTCAGCACGCGCGACGCACCGCCCCGCCCCGCGCGAGACGACGTCGACGTCGACGTCGACGCATCGATGGTCGTCGTCGACGAACGCGCGTGATCGAACGCTCATACAAGAATAGAAAGGAATCGAACGCGAACGCGACGATCGCGCGCGAACGCACGAATCGTTCCGAGGATGACCGTTCGACGGGCGATCGTGGTCGACCGACCGTCCCTCGACCGCCCCCGATCGCGTGCGCACGATGTCCATCGCGTCGATTTTGAAACGCGAGATTTTTTAATTCCTAAAAACGAGATCGAATTCGACATCGAATTCGTTCGAATTCGACATCGAATTCGTTCGAATTCGACATCGAATTCGTCGACGCGTCGCGCGTCCACGCGCCCGTCGTCGACTCGTCGTCGTTCGACGCGTCTCGTTTCCATTCGTCGACCGTCGACGTCGACGTCGACGAACGCGTTCGCTCGGTCGCGCGGGATCGATCGTCCAAGAACAGGTAGCGTGGTCTGATTTGGACGAGCGCGCCCCTTATTTGTTTCTCATTCGTACAAATAAGGGCAAATTCTGTTCTAATCAGACCATTTTTTCCCAATACCACCACGTCGACGGATATTTCAACCGACCTCGATCGGATCGATCGCGCTCGACGGTCGACCGTTGACGATCGTCTCGAAGCGTCCTCACTCGCCAACGCCAAAGCCCGCAGTCGTCGTCGTCGTCGTCGTCGTCGAGAGGCGCGATGTCGTCCACGCCGCTCGACGCCTCGACGACGCACGCGTTTCATCGCCCGACGATTGGGAGTTTCGTCGAGATCACGTGCGACGCGCGCGCGCTCGACGCGAGCGGCGCCGAGCGCTCGCTCGCTCGCGCGCGCGGGTTCATCGACGCCATCGTCTCCCGTCACGACGATGGCGACGTCAACGAGGTCGTCATCGCGCTCGATGACGACGAGACGTACGCCACGGTGGCGTTAAGCGACACGAAAGTTGTGAGAGACGAAGACGTCGCGAGCGACGACGAAAAGGCGCGAAGCGCGCGAGCGGTGGAGGAATTGCGCGAGATGTTCGCCCCACCGGAAAAGGTGCCGCGAACGAAGAAAGAGATGGAGGGGGTGTTGAATGCGGCGAAAAAAGCGGTGAAGGCGCATCCGACGTCGATCGTGGCGAATTACGTTCGAGGGGAGGCGTATCATTACGTCGGCGAGAGCCAAGGGGAGAGAGGGGCGTTTAAGGATGAGGTGAAGCATAAGCAGCGCGCGTTAGCCGCGGTGGGGGAAAAGATTGGCGATGGGGTTTCGAAAGATCTC
>Ga0222712_10005221_pt1 | contig 13279 bp, 10 predicted proteins | sample C33_657DmetaG_FD_165043 | JGI IMG/M metagenome (GOLD analysis project Ga0222712, IMG submission 165043) | Estuarine water microbial communities from San Francisco Bay, California, United States - C33_657D | ecosystem: Environmental > Aquatic > Marine > Unclassified | place: USA: California...
TGTTCAACAAATTCTGTTTTCTCAGTTGCTAGCAGGCTACGGTCAAATGTTGTGGCCAGTGGATTTAGGCAATACGTGAGCCATTCCATTAAAAATTGATGCGCACGCCACTGGCCCTTTTGAAATAACATAAAACGAGCGACTCCGGCCTCAGCCTTATAATAACGAGGCTCATCTTGATTCATTATGATGTAGCAATCGCGCTTGCACCACTGTGATTGACGAAAGCGATCGTTGACATTTCCGCCCGCTTTAAATAACATAATACCACCATCTCTAGAGCATATATTGTAAAGATTAGAAAAATCGTCAATTGGAAAAGTGTCTGCATCTGTATATAAAATTATATCACCATCACTCGCTCGTTCAAATGCGTCCAGAAGTATGAAAGGCTTCCACGCATACCAGCCAAATCCACGCTTGTGAGGATGGTCCCATAGCCAGCGGTTTAGTTCAAAAAAATCGGGACGTTGGTCTAGGAGCCACTTATCATCATAAACGTGAACAACATCGGCGCCTAATGCTGGGGCAAGCATCATTATTAGTGCTGTGGTATTATCGTAGACTTCGCCGCCGAACGTAATGTAGTGTCTCTTGCCTACCTTCTTTATCGGCCAAGGACGATTTGGAGCGTTAGGCGGGCGAGGTGGATAGGCGCAATATGTTTGAGTAGCTAAGTTATTTGTATTTAGTATTTTAACGGTGTAATCGTGTTCTGGGATGTTGGCAAGTGAAGCGGACTGTTGTTTTTTTGGGTATAATAGATTAGGTGGCGACTGAGAATCGGGTGCTATATCAGTTGCGCTTTCGCGTGGCAAATTTTTTTCAGTTTCTATTTTTGATTTCGCTTCAAGATTGCTGATTAGGTTTGTACGGTATAGTAATGCAACATCCATACTCTCTGGCAAAAATCCGACTGGTGAAAACAATTCATTCAGTTTTCCGAACTCATCAGGAATAGCATCGCAGCACCAAATGCGCGGGGCTTTTATTTCGTTAAGAATAATTTCGTCTTCACGGCTGAAAACGGTCATTTGGGCTTCTTCGGATGTCGTGCCCCGTACTACATCCAAACGAGGTAGAGTAGCCCAAATGTCTGCTATATCCGATTCAACTTTAGGTGTTAGAACAATCCGTATGCTCTCTTCTGCGCGGTGCAGTTCCTGAACTCCTTCATAAACCACCATTGCCTGAACGAGTTGGTCTGTGTTTCCTGCGAAATATACTCTAGTCGGAGCGTTAGGCTCCTCTGCAAACGCCGGTACTGCTGTCCCGTTGACTAGCAAATCTTGAAATGCTGAGCGGCGTAAAGGAGCGTTAAATAGACGGTCGAAGAGCGCGGCACCGGAACATCCTATAACGGCTGCTTCACTTGGATTGGCCAAGGTGTGTTTAACACGCTCTATTAGCTCGTTAATTGATCCATATGTTATAACTTCCTTTCCCTCAGTTAAGAGCCTAGATAGGCCAGACTCTGGCGTAAGTCGGTCAGTCACCAGCGTAGCACCAGATGCGAGGATCTCGAAAATGCGCAAGTTGAGGTCTCCGTTAAGGCTGGCGTTAAAGCCTATGGATGAACTCCCGTAGAACTCAATCGATTGACGTTGCGTCAAGCGGCGCTGATCCAGCGGTAATTCGGCTGATTTTAGAGCTTCCAGCAGCCGAACGCGGCGAGGATGAAATTCGCCTGATTGTCCCACGAAAGCAATGGATTGCTTTCGTTTCTGTAATCGAAATGCTTTTATAAAATCGTCCGTATGGGGAAAAGTAAGTCCCGGAAACCAATAAAGATTGTCAAAGCCAGCTGACTTGAAAAATGACAAGTGGTGCCTGTCATACAAAAAAATTATACGATCATAGGGTTCTTCGGCTGCGTACCTAAACATGCCGATTAAGGGAGAACTCATATGGTGCGTATCCGCGACGAGCAGGGCTTTGGGACCGCGAAATGCTGCAAGGTTGCGCGGTTTATTACGCCAGCTAGCATCAACTAGACTTACAATAGCATCAGGTTGTTGGTCAGTCGGTAGTTTTTCTAAAAGGTCAGCTACATTATAATTGCCTATTGATGTTTTAATTGAAATCCACTGTCCCTCTGGATTTTTCGAATCCGGCCAGTCTGGTCCAGCAACAACCTGATTATTACTAAGTTGAGGGGGTGTCATGTCATGTTCCGGTGAGCCGGTTAAAAAAAGTATGCGCATTTTTCTCATACTAGCTTGATTTGTGCCATAATTATAATTAATTGTTTAAAATGTTGTTAAAAAGATATTTAAACTAACGCATTATTAAAATAAAGTTTTATCAATTTACTATTAAGGCAGGATTTTCCTCTTCGTAATATGGAGGAATAAATAGGGCGTCTTTTAGATGAGCTGGGCTTCAAAAGGGATTTTATAAAGATTATTACAGCTGTCCTGAACGCGGGCTATTTCGATTTCATAAAAGTCATTTATAGAGATTTTTACACATATTTTTGGGTGTACTCCATTCTAAGTACATGCCGGTTTTCGGGCCATGGTGACCCAGTTTTTCTCCGCGCATGGCCCCCCCCCAAACGTATTCTCTCAGTTGCTTTCTCTTGGTGACCGCTAGACGTTTCACCGCTGCGTCGATCGCTACCGTGGCGATGCCGGCATAAAACCCATCGTTTGCTACGATCAGTGACTAGCGATGGTCTTCGCCCAACTGACGGCCAGAGATAGTCTGCGCGATCAGGAATAAGCATCGCTCGGTGCGCGGCGCGCTCAACTTTATTAAATTGGATTTCGCGGACGCGTGGTTCGCAGCGCCTTTTCCGATGCCAACTAGCTCAGAGACTGGCGCATCTACGCGGACTGGGTTCAAACCTTGAGCAAGCGTACCCGCAAACTTTACTCCGCAGAGCATTCGCACTCGAAATAGATCAAATCGTTAACGCCTTAGAACGACGGTGATCGATCTGTGCCCGGGCTTTTCCCTTGGGCTGATTTTCGCTCGGCGAAAGCGGCAATCAAATTGCATACGCACTTGAATCTGCGCGGCTCCATCCAACATTTGTCGCTTCGACAGAGGGCGTAGTTCACGATGTCAATATCCTGGACTAGCTGCCGCCCGAGGCCGGAGCGATCTGCGTGCTGGACCGAGGTTATCTGGATTACGCTCGAATGGGACTTTTCACTCAAGCGGGCGCATTTTTCATCATCCGAGCAAAGTCGAGCCTGCAGTATTGCGTTCGCCTCCGTCGTTCCGTGGATCGCACCACTGGCCTGCGCTGCGATCAATCTATCAACTTACGCGAGATTTGTTCGCGCCAGGATTATCCCGACTTGCTGCGTCGGCGTACTTTACGCCGCGCCCGACCACGAGCACACGCTCGTTTTCCTCACGCCAACTTCTCGCTGGCGGCTCTCAAGATTGCACAGATCTACAAGTCTCGTTGGCAAATTGAACTGTTCTTTCGCTTGATCAAACAGCACCTGCGGATTCGCTCTTTTATCGGTGCCTCTGACAACGCCGTACGCATGCAGATCTGATTCTCCATCAGTACTTATCCGTTTGTGGCCATCCTGAAAAAATCCTCAAATTGGAACCAAGCTTGCATTAAATTCTTCAAGTACTCTCCGTTACTCAATTCGAGAAAGTATCTATCGTAGAAATATTTAACCATCGTGCTACCTAATGTGATAGTAGTAATATGAATGCGAACATGCCTAACATACTATAAAGTAATTGGTTGATTCCGGAGGCTAGTGTCAGATCTCATGAAAATTATCACCACGATGATTCCAGCGTCATTAGCTTTCTGGAGGGTGGCCTAAGTACTGAGGTTTGCGCAAAGCACGCATCTTGGCCATGAGCAGTTTGGTAAAGCTTCAGTACGACTCAACGCCGTTGTAGGTCAGTCGAATGAATAGTTAGGATTCGAAATTAAATATTATAATTGTTGGGGATGATTTTGATCAATAAATTTTATGTATGTATTCCTTTTGTTAGTATATTTACTTTGAAATCGGAGGCGTTTTCTTGTGGTTCCTGATGTAAGTATACATTTGTTTCGTCTTGCTTTAGTTCATTGACAAAATTCACTGTCTTTAGTCGTGGCAGGTCTGCGAGATCTTGTCGTATAATTTTTGCGTATTTTGTATTTAATAATACGTTTATTTTTTCATGAGTTCTGTGCAACTCGAGAAAATATTCGTAAATCTTAATTCTGGAGTCGATATTGAAATCAAGGTTTATATCTATGTGTCTATCTGTATTATCGGTATATTTGAGAAGTCCGCATGGGTCAGCGCTTTTATTTCTAAGTCTGTTTTTGATATTTAATAAGCTCCACTTTTCTATATAGTCTTTATGGAGATTGAGCCCTAGTTTTTTTTGGCTTGCTGTTATCCGCTTTTTGTCAGTGAGTATATCTTCTAGTTCTTGTGCGCTTTCGTACATTAAGCAATTGTGTTCGGGTATCAATATAGGCCCAACATTATTCCATTCGGATATTTTATCTATTATTAGTAATGCTCCAGTTTGTGCGATTTCAAATATGCGATTATTTAAATCTGAATTCAGCGTTATGTTGAGTGCGGCGCTGCACGAATGCAGCTCTTGCGATATTGATCTATTGTTCCCGTGGATATGTCTTATTTTATTTTTTGTGATTAGTAGTGGGGCTATTCGAGACCTTCTTGGATGGAATTTTCCTATTTGCCCATAAAATACAACATCGCTACTTCTATTTTTGTACAAATTATTGCTATCTATGAAGCTATGGGATGATATTGCGGGTTCAAAATAAAAATTAGCCTGTGTGACGTCTCTAAACCAATGTGCATGCCTAATATTGTTGGTGAATATTAATCCGTCCACCGGTTCGTTCTTTATGTAATTCCTGAGTCTTGTTATTGGATTGGGCAGGTGATGAGTATCGCCCATGCATATAAAAACTTTTTCGGCTGCTTTTTTTAAATTTTTTGGTAAGTATGGCATGGTTGCATCTATGAATATAAATAAATGCATAACTTTCGGAATTGATTTTGAATCAAGCAATTCTTTGAGGTCGAATTCCCCTCTTGGTATGGTGAAGTATGGTGTATTTAGTGTATTGTCATTTTGGCTCTCAAAATCACTTACTATTCCTGTTAATTGATGGTCATCTAATTTAGGCGGCAAGTAGTGTTTCGGATCGCAATGCCATAATACTATTGTGTTTATATTTTTCATGTTTTATAAGCTTATATGGGCTCTATTTTAAAGTCGAATATTATCGCAAATTTATGTGCTGGGGTTTGATTTATAAATTACGAACGAGTGGTTTTATTTTGGTGATTTTTATTGCGGACTTTGTTTTACTGAGCTCGAATAGTATGTGCCTTTTGGAGGTGTATCCATTGCAATTTATATGCTCTGTCATTAAAATGAGGCGCGTTCTTGTCTTATTGCTCATCGTCTCGTTGACCGTGGTGGACCTCAGCTTGATGTTTGATTTTGATGAGGCATCGAGTATATTTTTCATGCATTAGTTTTGGGGCTCCGTCTGGGGTGCTGCTTTCAAGCTACTGCGAGTATCATGCTTTGTTTTTTGTCAAATTCACCTAGATAAACAAGTACACACTATGTCAATTCTATGACTAAATCAGTCCTGCGGCGCGCATCTGGTCTGGTAACTAGGCGGTTTGATTCGTAATCCATGTGCAGCATTGATTTTTTTGCCGCTTTAAATTCAGACGAAAAGTGCCGTAATCAAATAGGCAAAAAAATTATCTTTAAATCATTGAATAATAAGTGTTAAATAAAAGTAATAAATAGTGGCCTCTGAATTGCTTAGTTTTGCTTTATGGAACTTTCAATTCACAATTCAGTGTCGCCCGTTGAGGTGATGCGCGCCTTTACTGCAGGGCGTTTTGGTGAGGTTGAAGAGTGCTGCAAAGGTGTCCTCACGGATGCACCTGAGACTTCGTGGGCTTGGCATTTTTTGGGACGATTGCCAACATTGGATGCCGAATCGGCGATCGATTTTCTCACCACGGCCCTTTCGTTGTCCCCTGATGATCTATCGATTTTGTGTGATTTGAGTCGGGTTTATGCTCGGGGTGGTCAGTTTGATCTTGCTGAGGAACGGGCTCAACAGGCCTTGGCGCTTCAGCCCAACTCGGCGCCAGCTCTTACTGCCTTGGCGGAGGCTCACGCTCTAGCCGGCAAGGCGGATGCTGCCTGGCCGCTATTTGAGCGGGCGGTGGTACTTGCTCCTTCATCCTTCTCGGCCCAATTGGGCTATGGTCAAGGTCTGCACCAGCGTGGTCGGTCGAAGGATGCCCTCAAGCACCTAAAGCGCGCGGCTGCCCTTGAGCCCGATAACCTCGAGGCCTTATTTTTGCTCGCTAAATGCTATGCCATTAATGGTCAGCATAAAGCGGCAGTAGATGTCTTTACCTTGGCCAAAGGACTCAGCCCAGCGGAGGCTTGGTTGTCCTATGAAGGCGCGCGTTCTTGGTTTGCGATGGCCGATCTGGATCGGGCGCTGGACTGGGTGAATCAAGCTATAGCGGCAGATTCTGCCGAAGGGTGTTTTTACGAAGAGCAGGCGCTGTATCTTCACCATAAGAAAGATTTTCAAGGCTGCATCCGGGCCACTAATCATGCGATCGAGCGCGGTTGGGTGACGGCTAAGATTCATGCTTATAAAGCGCAGACACTGACGCATTTTAACAAGAAAACCGGTGCCATCGCTTCCTACATCGAGGCACTGAAGCTGGACCCTACAAATGTTACTTATTTGGGTAATCTAGCGGGTCTATGTCTGGAGCTTGGTATTTTGTCGCCCGCGCTTGAAGCACTAAATTCCATCTTAGCGGGGAGTCCCGACAATGTTCCGGCTCTGATCAACAAGGCTAAGCTCCTAAAGGATGCGGGACGTGTGGATGAAGGCATTTTTTTCCTCGAAAGGGCTATCGAGGTGAGCAAAAATCCGACGCACAAGTATGACTATGTGGGTTGTGTCGATCCCATGTGGGGAAATTATCTCTTTACGCTATTGTTTGCGCCGAGCTCCACGCCGGCAAAAATCTTGGAGCGGCATTTAGCGTGGGGAGCGAAAATCTCCAAAGACTTCCCTTCGCGCTTCAAGCACCGGCCTCAAACGCACGTTAAGCGTGCTAAACTGCGGGTGGGCTATATGTCGGCCGATTTACGGCAACACTCGGTGACCGCCTTCATAGGAGCCGTTTTCAAGCACCATGATCCGGCGCAGTTTGAAATTTTTGCTTACTCGACGTCTTCTACCTATGACGCCGTGAGTGCCACGATTAAAAGCCAGGTTTTCGCTTGGCGAGATGTCGCGCACAAGACGATCGCGGAGACCGCCCAAATTATCCACGAGGATCAGCTCGATATCTTGGTTGAACTTTCCGGTCATACGCAGGGTAATCGGCTAGAAGTGTGTGCTTTAAAGCCAGCTCCGATTCAGGCGACTTATTTGGGTTATCCGAGCACGACGGGTTTGAAGACCATCGATTATCGACTCACGGATGCTTGGGCTGACCCCGTGGGCCTGACCGATACTTACCACTGCGAGAAGCTGATGCGGATTCCGGATTGCGGTTGGTGTTACGAGCCTGTGATGCAAGAAGCCCAGACCTTTGCGGATGCGCCTCCGGTGGAGCGCAATGGTTTCATCACCTTTGGTTCGTTTAATAACATCGCGAAGTTCAATGCGCCATTGTGTGATTTATGGGTCGAGATTTTGCAGCGGGTGCCCGAATCACGCCTCAGGCTTAAGGCCAAATCCTTTTTTGATCCCGAGATCTTGCTTGAGTGGGAGACGCGGTTCACGCGCGCTGGCATCGCCAAAGATCGCCTGCTTTTCATGCCGCATAAGCCGCAGATCAAGGATCACCTCGCGGTATACAATGAGGTGGATATCGCGCTCGACTCTTACCCGTACCACGGCACGACGACGACCTGTGAAGCACTGGCCGCCGGTGTGCCGGTCGTTAGCCTAGCGGGAAGTTCGCATGTCGCGCGGGTAGGGGTAAGCCTGCTCAATGCCGTGGGCTTATCCGATCTGGTCGCGGAAAAACGCGAGGATTACATCGCCCTCGCGGTTAAATTGGCCGCGGATCGGGAACGGCTGCAGCAGCTGCGCACCAGCCTCGGTGAACGGATGAAAACGTCGGTGCTCGCCGATGCCGAGGGCTTCACGCGCAAGCTAGAAGGATGCTACCGGCAGATGGTCGCAAATTATCGGGGGGCGAAAGTATGATTTTATTCCTGAGTGCTTTTTTGCTGTTTCCGGCGAGTGGCTCCCCTGCGAGTCGCCGGCACAATTTTCATTTAGCCGGCGCGCCCGCGTGTCGTTGCTACCTAGGTAAACTATTTATCGTTTAAACTTCATGGCCGCCATCCAACTTGCAGGCTTAGCTTCCGGTTTTGACTGGAAAACGTTCACCGACAGCGTGATCGACTTGGAGCGCGCCCCTGCGCGGAGATTGGAATCAGAAAAGTCGAAGAACGACACCAAGAAGTCGCAGCTCACAGACTTAGGCACGAAGTTGGCCTCTTTGCGCACGGCAATGAGCGACCTTTCCAGCACCAGTCTCAGTTCGGGGCGCAAGGCCACGTTTGAATCGAGCAGTCCCTCTTGGACCGCTGAAGTATCAGATTCTACGCCCGTAGGTAACTACGAGGTGCAAGTTGTGAGCAAGGCCACCGCCAGTCGCATGACTAGTGGTGCGGTGAGCTCACCTACGGCCGCCGGTTCGCTGACGATCAATGGTACAGATATCGCCATCACGGCCGGTCAAACCGTGGCGAGTGTGATTGCGGCGATTAATAATTCGAACGCCGGGGTTACTGCCATTTATAGCGCCTCGGCCGCTAGTGGAGCCGGCCGCATTGTGCTTACCAATCGCGATACGGGCGATACCGCGATCACGGTTTCCAGCAAGGATGCTGATGGCCTTGTGGATTCATCTATCGCTACAAGTTTGGGCCTCTCGTCTCCTTCGTCTGACGTCACGGGTTCGCTCGCAGTTTTCAAAGTCAACGGCCTCGATTTTACCAGCGAGGATAACACCTTGGACTCTACCGATCATGGCATCACGGGTTTAAGTATCAAAGTTGACGCGGTCGGTACGGAAAACATCACGGTCACTTCGAGCACCAGCGACCTGAAAACTAAGATTGAGGCGTTTGTTTCCAATTATAACGCCGTGGCGGATTTTATCGAAGATAAGACCAAGATCACCACGACGGCGGGTAAAACTTCGGCCGGTCCGTTGGCCGATAATCGTGAAATCCAGGCGTGGCTGCGTGAATTGCGTTCGACGGCTTTCCGTGCGCCCGGCTCAGGTGAGATTGCTAATCTTTCGGCCCTGGGGATCGATTTCTCCAGCACGAGTGAACACATTGAGATCAAGGACTCGGCGATGCTGGATGCAGCGCTCACCGATCATTCCTCTGACGTAGTGAAATTCTTCAACACCAGTAGCACAGGTCTCGCCTCAGCTTTTGTGACTAAGCTGGATAGTTACGCCGGCTCCACCGGCACGGGCGGATTGCTCAACACCAAGATCGAATCTTACGGCACGGCCAATACGAGCCTCGATACTCAGATCGCGGCCCTCGATCGTTATCTCGCGCAGCGCCGGTCGCAGCTTGAGTCGGGTTTCATGGCGATGGAAAACGCTCAATCCAAACTTAAGCAGATGCAGACTCAGCTCACCAACGCATTTCCCAACAAGTAAATGACCGCTCCCCTTTTTCAATTTTGCCTTGTACTGGCGCTGCTCGTGACGGGCGGAGCGAGCGCTTGGGCGGCGCAGTGGCCTTCGATTCCCTACAGCGGTTTTGAAGTGCAACGCTGGCGCACGCCGCCGGCGTATCAGCCGGAAAACATTTTTGCCGCCAAGGCCTGGCCGGCCGGCGTGAAGCGCGTGGCGGTCTTGCCCGTGGCGACCTTGCTGGCGGATGTGCCGGCGGATTATTTCTCCGCCCACGATCCCGTATGGCTATCGGCCCTACAGACGAGCCATCGCGCGGAATTTGTCGCCGTCACTCGTGCGGAGCTGCTCCGCTGGACGGGGCGCATGAGCTTTTCCACCACGTATCCGCTGCCGCCTGATTTGCTGGCGCGTATCGTGGAGCACACGGGGGCTGAGGCCGTGGCCTTCCTTGAGGTGACGCATTTTAGTCCGTATGGCTCGCAGACGATCGGCTTGCGCGGGCGCATCATGGAACTGGCGCCTAATCGCGCGCCTTGGGCCTTTGAAGAGACGATCCAGGCTGACGAAGCGGGCACCGCGCAGATGTTTCGCGAGGGTTTAGGGCGCCAAGATCATCTTTTATCGGCAAATTCTTCGCTCGCGGGAATCCGCATAAGCCCCGTCAAAATAGTGGCTTACGTCGCCCGGGTGCTCGTGAAGACCCTCCCGCCCCGACAATTAGTGAATTTTTCTCCTTAAGTACGGCGAATCTGTGCCGTAGCTCTCTATTGAAACCGTTAATTTTATTTATACGAAAGGCCTAAACATGATCACTGGCATCTCAGGATCCGAAACCAACCCCCTCCAAGGCAATGCCGGGAGGCCCGTGTTGTCGCGTGCAGTCAGCCCTGCCGCCCCCGCTCCCACCGCTGAAATTCCGGCCGCTGTCGTCAACCAACAGGTCGCTCTGGCCGCCAAGGTGTCCGAACAGCCTGCGGTGCGCGCTGATCAAGTCGAACGCGCCAAGCAACTCCTCTCCTCGCCGAATTACCCTCCGCGTGCCATTGTGGAAGCTGTCGCCAAGCTCATCGCGGACAGCCAGCACGAGTAAGCTAATTTTCGTTGGAAAATTCACATATGGTCGCTTTCAGAAACGGCAGGAACCCCTACCAAGCTACGGCCGTACAAACGGCTAGTCCGGGCCAACTCGTCGTCATGCTTTATGATGGCGTCTTGAAATTTGTCTCGGTCGCCCGCGCCGGTTGCGCGTTGCCAGAGGCTGATCCCCAACGCTTACCGATGGTGCAGGAAGGTGTGAAACGCTCGCTAGCGATCATCGACGAACTCCGCGTGACCCTCGATAAAGACAAAGGCGGCGAGTACGCCGAAAACCTAGAGCGGCTTTACGATTATTACTCCCGTCGGCTTTTAAAGGCTCAGATTACTTTGGATGATGCCCCCCTGGCCGAAGTTGAAAAACTTGTCGGTACGCTCCGCGAAGGTTGGGCGCAAATGCTCGTCGCGCAGGCGCAGGGCCAGAATCCGGCCTGAGGTATTCCCGTGAGCGCGGCCGTGATCCACGAGGCGTTGTCGGAGCTGGAGGCGTTGTCCCGCACCCAAGCTGAGACCGAGTCGCGCGCGGAGTGGACCGAATCCATTGATCGCCTCGAAGCGGAAGCCGCGGCGATCTCTCGCTTGCTCGGTGTGGCCGCGACGGTGAGGGCGGTCGGTTCTGAAATCGCGGCGCGGATTGATGCCGTGGTGGCGGCTTATGGTGAGCGCATCGCGCACATCGAGCGCCAGAAAAAGGAAAACCGCGATGAATTGCGTTCGCTGAACGCAGCGCGGCAGTTGGCCCGCTCGACCTTGTTGTCGTATTCGCGGGTGTGAGTGAGCCGGTTTGCGGGGGCGAGCTAGCTTGATTGCTCCTGGCCGACCGGAATCTGGGTGGGTTTGAGGAAGGTTTTGATTAGTTGCCCCTCACCGCAGACTACCATCCCGGGAAATCGTTTGTACCAGCGATCGGCGGGGACGATCGGATTTGAGTCTAACCAAGCGGCCAATCCGGTCAGATCGGTGACGCTGATCTCTCTTTCGCGGATGCGAGTGAGTAGGTGGCGCAGGAGGCGTTCCGGTAAATCAACGCGTTGCAGGGGTGGCAGGCTGGGGGCGCCCGTAAAAACCGGCGACGAGGGCTTCGGTGACGGTTTTGGCGGTGGCAGCGTCGGGCGCCTGAACGAGTTTTTCACCCAGTCGACCTAATGCGGCGGGCGACATAGGCTTGGTGCTGAGATCGAGTTGGAGGCCCAGCGCTCGCGTGGTTTTGAACATGGTGAGCAGGGTGATCGAGGTGTTGCTCTCGTCGAGGATGCGGCGGACAGCGGTGCGATGCGTGCCGATCCGTTTGGCAAAACTCGTCACCGAGATTCGCTCCGCTTTCATTTTGGTTCGCAAGGCGCGGGCGAGGGTGCGTTTCAGGGCGAGTAATTCAGCAGGTTCAGCAGTTGAGGCGGGCATGCATTCTATATGGTTCATTTTTGAACCATAACAAGTGCGCGATTTAATTTTGCATGACCTGCGCCCTGAGACGCCTGCTTTGAACACAACTCCGGCGGCCGTCGCGGGTAGGCCGCGGGCCGGACTCAGATGATCGGGTCGCGGCTTTTAAGGGCGGCTTGGGTTTCGATCTCGATGATGAGGTTTTGCAGCGCGGTGAGGCTGAAGGGCTTCATCAAGATCGACACGTTGTGCAGTTGGCTGAGCTTGGCGGTGTCGTATTTCTCGGTGTGGCCGGTCACGAGGATGATTTTTAACGTGCTGCTGTGCGTGAGCAGGCGGCGGCAGAGTTGCACGCCGTCCATGCCGGGCATGCGGATGTCGATGACGGCGAGTTTGATCGCGGCTTGGGCCTCGGGGGTGTAGCTTTCGAGAAACTTTTCGGCGCTGGAATAGGCGGCGACTTGATAGCCGAGGTCGTGGAGGATGTTGGCGCTGGTCGCGAGTACGATGGGGTCGTCGTCGATGACGGCGGCTTGGCCGGATTGTTTGGCGGAGGGGTGCGGGATGGGGAACGGGGATTGGCTGAGGGTGGGCATCCCGGCGAACATGGGCAGCGTGATCTCGAAGACGGCGCCGCCGGCGGGAACGACTTTGGCCTCGATGTTGCCGCCGTGGGCGGTGGCGATGGCTTTGGCGGTGGCTAGGCCGAGGCCGGAGCCTTTGCCGAGGCGTTTGGTGGTGAAGAACGGTTCGAAGATGTGCGGGATGATTTCTTCGGGGATGCCGGGGCCGGTGTCGGAGAGCTGGAGGACGACGTGCGGGGTGGGCTCGTGGCTGACGGAGGGTTTGGCCACCTCGGTGTAATCAATACGCAGGGTGATGGTGCCACGGTTTTCCATGGCATCGCAGGCGTTGATCAGGAGGTTGAGGAGCAGGGTGGCGAGTTCGTTGCGCTTGCCGACGACGGCGATGTGGGCGCTGGATTTAACGGATTCGAGCAGCTCGATCTGGACGCCGCGGGAGTGGCGCACGAGGCGCGAGGTCTCGTGGATGATTTCGCGCAGGTCGAGGGGCTCGTTTTGGGTCGGGGTGCTGCGGGAGAG
>Ga0222712_10005223_pt1 | contig 13269 bp, 22 predicted proteins | sample C33_657DmetaG_FD_165043 | JGI IMG/M metagenome (GOLD analysis project Ga0222712, IMG submission 165043) | Estuarine water microbial communities from San Francisco Bay, California, United States - C33_657D | ecosystem: Environmental > Aquatic > Marine > Unclassified | place: USA: California...
GTTAATTGACCAAGGTAAGATTGAATTCAGAGTATTAAACTTTCTTAGAGGAATAAATTTTGAAAAGAGTTATATTATTTTAGATGAAGCACAAAATGCATCACCACAACAATTAAAAACCTTAATCACCCGTATTTCGGATGATGCTAAATTAATCATTGAAGGTGACCTTTCTCAATGTGATAAGTATAAAAACAATGGTTCACCGGCTTATACAAAAAGTGGTTTCTTTGATGTGTGGAAACGATTGGGTAAGTTGAAAGGTGTTTATCAAATAGAATTTACTAAAGAAGATTGTATTCGTTCAGGCATTGTTAAAAGAGTGCTTGAAAGATATGAATTGGAAGAACAAATACTATTGGGAGAAAATAATCAATACGAACTAGATTTCAGTTTTAATCCATTTCCAAATGAAGAAGGGCAAGAAATCGTTGAAAATGAAGAAGTTATAACTAATTGATTTTCAATCATATATAAGAAGGGGACGTAACTTGTTGAAAATCAACACGTTATTTCCCCTTTTTTATTTGGAATTCTCGTTAATTTTTCGTACCTTTATTATATAAAGAAAGATAAGATATGACAAAGAAAATTGTATGGATTGATATGGACGGTGTCCTAGTCGATTTCAATGGACACGTTAACAAAACTATATCAAATAACGAATTCCTAAAAACTTCTTACAAAGGTAGATATGACCATATACCGGGCATATTCAGAAATCCACCACCAATTGAAGGAGCTATTGAGGCGGTTAAAAAATTAGCAGAAAGTGGTAAGTATGAATTGTATATAGCCACCGCGGCACCTTGGGGTAATCCAATGAGTGCTATGGATAAAAGATTTTGGATTGAAGAACATTTTGGAAGATTGTTTCACAAGAAAATGTGTATCACTCACCTTAAAGGAATGTTAATCGGTGATTATCTAATTGATGATAGAACAGCAAATGGTGCCGGCGAATTCAAAGGTGAACTTTTACGATTCGGTTGGGCATACGAAACTGAAACTTGGAATGAATACCCAACTTGGGATTCTATACTAAAAAAATTGTTATAATGAAAAAATTAATACCCCTTTTATTTTTATTATCAGCGTGTACTAAAGATGATGCGTATGTTCCACAAAAAGAATATACACTAACAATTGATTCCGTATTAACTCAAAACGGTTTAAAAAGTTTACCTAAAGACCAAAATGGATTGTACCATTTAAAAATCACAACAATAGGTACTCCACAATCGCATAGAGTTATTGGTAAAATATTAGTGAATGGTAAAGAGCCATATCCCAATGAAAAAATAAATTTCGAAAGTAATCTTTATTGGTGGTTAAGACGTGGCGATACGATTGTAACTATTACCAAAACATATATAAACTATTTTACAGGACAATTCACAATAGTTAGTTTACCACCACTAATATCAAACAAAGATGAATTAGTACCTACAACAAATAGTTCATCATATAGTGGTAAAGCGGGTGAGATAAATACAATAATATCTCCAATTAGAGAAATGGTTGGTGATACGTTAGTTTTAAAGACATCTCATTCAATATCCAATAAAAGTATATACACTAAAATAGTTTTAGACTGATGAGGAAAAAAGAAATTAAATTACCAATGACTCCAATTACTGAAGTAACATTTGTAAGGCAGGGTTGGAAAAAAATTGAAGCCGGTGATGGTGTGAGTGAAGATGGGCATTATTATTGGATACTACCAATACCAAAATTCAGAGAAGATGAATTTGCTCCACTATTAGTTTCAAATTCAACCGATGAACAATTAATTCTAAAAGAAGTGGGATTAAAACCAGGTCAGTTTTTTATTGAAATGTCTGATATGGACGGATTGGGATTTTGTAGTAGTGAAGAAGAATTGGATATACTCTACTCAGCACTTTGTGGCGAGGATATTGAAGAAAATTTGGAAAATTAAAAAATAAATCGTATATTTGTATTATGAAAAATTATAACGAAAAACAATTGGAAGAAAATTACGAAAAGTTTTTGAACTTAGTTCGTAAGGCGTGTAGTTCCAATCCTGAAAGATTGGAAAAATTATTAAAAATGTATTCTATGGACGAATTAGGTCCTAATTTGATTATATCACCTGCTAGTGGTAATCTCAATTATCATAATGCATATGAAGGTGGGTATATAGACCACGTTTTAAATGTTTGTAAAAATGCACTTCGTATGAAAAAATTATATGAAGAAGCGGGTGGTAGTGTAGATTTTACCGATGAACAATTATTGTTCGCAGCACTTCATCACGATTTAGGTAAGTTGGGTATTAAAGATTCGTTACACTATGTACCAAACGATTCAAAATGGCACATTGAAAATAGGGGTGAAGTTTATAAAAGAAATGAGAATATTCCTTTTATGACCATTACTGATAGAACGTTTTTCTCATTAAACCACTATGGAATTCAATACGATGAAAACGAATATTTTGGTATTAAGCTCACCGATGGTTTATATGATGAAGATAATGAAAAATATTTTAAAGTATATGATACTTCAAAATACCTTCGTTCTAAAATTCAATACATACTCCATTGGGCAGACCATATGAGTACAATTATTGAAAGACAAACTGCATAAATTTTAATTTTATTATATTTATGAACCGATAGAGCTGGCCAGCATATCGGCGTATCATCCAAACGGAGATACAAACTTAACGCTTAAAAAGGTAAAAAAATGAAAAATCAAATTCAAAGGGGCTTCCCTATCCCCACATTTAGGGACGAGTTCTTCTCACCACTAGATACTTTATTCGATAAGGTATTCTCAGAATCATTTCCCGAATTAACAAAGGAAATAGGTATTAATCCATTTCAACAAAATGCTTATCCAAAATGTGACATCATTAATTTTGATGACCGTATTGAGATTGTAGCAGAAGTTCCGGGTTTAACCAAAGAACAAATTACCATTGATGTAGATGGTGATGTGATTACATTAAAAGGAGAAAAATCAAGTAAAACACAAGAGAAAGAAGGAGGAACATATCTTCGTAGAGAAGTTAAACGTTCATCATTCCTCAGAAGTTTTACTGCAGATTCTAAAATCTTTAACTTAGATTCGGTAAAAGCTAAGTTTGAAGATGGTGTATTGGAACTTACAGTACCAAAAAGAGAAAAGGAACAACCTAAGAAAAGGACAATTTCGATAGGTTAATCCTACAACAATACGAAAGGGTGGGTATCAAAATCCACCCTTTTTTTATTTAATTAATACTTATTATTAAACAAACGAATAGTTTTATGAAACCAGAATACAAAACAAGAGCACAAGAGCATTTAGAAGCAATTGCTAAAAGAGCTAAAGTTATAGCCGAAATGTTAAAAGGTGAAAGACCTGCGGACCAGGCACAAGCAATTAAGTTATCAAATGAAATTGAAAGGTTGGTAGAATTGACAACAAACATCGTAGATTTATCATAATAAAATGAATTGGCTAAAAATACTAGTTGGACTTTCAGCAATCCTTGTTGCCGGATGTGCGGCTTACTTTTCTGTAACGGGATTGGGTGTACTATTTGCTGGAGCATCGCTTTCGGTAATGGTAATGGCCGGTGCGTTGGAGTTAGCTAAGTTAGTTGCCGCAACATATCTAAAGCAAGAGTGGGATACATTGCAAGGATTTAACAAATGGTATTTAGCAATATCAGTTGGTACTTTGATGCTCATCACATCCGCTGGTATTTTTGGTTATCTTTCAAACGCTTTTCAACAACAAAATCTTTCCTTACAAAAAGTAGAAAGGGATATTGCAGTTTATCAAATTCAAATTGATAAAAATGATAAAGAGATTGAGAGATATACAACTCAATTAACCAATCAACAAAATATTCGTAACTCACAGGAGGCTAACATATCAAAAGTGGTAGAACGAAATGGTTCTACATCACGTCTTACTCAAATGGTTCGTAATGCGGATAAGGAAATTACAAACATATCCAAACGTATTGATGAACTTACTATTCAAAATAATGTAGCGTTAGATTCAATCAACAATATTAAAAACAACAACATTGAATTAGAAAGAGAAGTTGGTGGGTTTCGATTCGTTGCCGAAGCATTTAATATACCACTTAATCAGGTTGTAAAGTTTTTCATATTTGTAATCGTATTGGTATTTGACCCATTAGCCGTAGCATTGATTATCGCGTTTAATGGATTGATAATGAAACGTAGAGAAGATGGTATTGATGCTATTATAGATGATGGTGGTATTTCCAATTTTATAAAAAAAGAAAAGGAATATGAAGTATATGGTGATAAACCGATATTACAATCCGAAAAAGATGCGGAAGTATTTTTTAATGAAATAGAGAACCCATCGGACCCCAATGAAGCTCTAAAAGATGCGATAAAACAATATACGCAAGATAAAAAAAAAGTTAAAACCACTCCAACAAATTTGGAAGATGGTACGTTAAGTGATGAAGAAAAGAAAGCATTGGAACCTGAAATAACCGATGAGATATTAATGAATCTTCAAACCGATTATTCAAAGAGACCAATTGATTATGATGGTGATGGTACTATCGATGGGTATGATACCGATGGTGATGGTATTATTGATATTGTAAGAGCAAATCACCCAGCAAGAGCGGCAGCAATAAAGAATATGTTACCTTACTACGCTAAGCCCGAATTCAATTGGGATGATAGGAGAAATTGGATTAATGACCAAAATGCCGTTAATTATTGGATAAAAAATATAAAACCCTCTCAGTATCCAACTGACTTTTCGGGAAAATCATATTAATATTTGGTAAATTGGAATAATTTTCGTATATTTGTGTTACAACAAATTATACCAAAATGATGAATTTAGGATACGCGTGTATCAATATGAGTATGGGTAAAAAAGTAACTACTAACCGAGCTATGGTTAAACGTACTTTTCAAAGTAAAGGATTGGATTATGTATCCGAATTGGCATTACTCAATGCGAAAGATATCATTAAAATTTTAGAATGGAATAGAATGAATGGAATTAATTTTTTCCGTTTATCATCATCTATTGTGCCTTGGGGTGACCACTTAGATTTAACACAATTAAAAGATTACAAAGAGATTAAATCGGAATTAAAGAAAGCCGGTGATTTCGCAAAGTTTTGGAACATGCGTTTAACTTCTCATCCAGGTCCGTTTGTTGTATTAACTTCACCAAATGAACAGGTAGTTCTAAACGCAATTGCAGATTTGGAATTACATGGTAAGATATTTGATATGATGGGATTATCCAAAACTCCTTTCAATAAAATAAACATACATTGTAATGGTGTATATGGAGATAAGAAATCTGCTATGGATAGATTTTGTAAAAACTTTAAAAGATTATCACCATCTATTCAAAAAAGATTGACAGTTGAGAACGATGATAAGGCAACAATGTATTCAGTATTAGACCTTATGTATATTCACGAAAAGATTGGTATCCCAATTGTATTTGATTATCATCATCACAAGTTTTGTACCGGTGGATTAACTGAAGAAGATGCAATGAAATTAGCTGCATCAACTTGGCCAAAAGGTATTACACCCGTTGTACATTATTCAGAACCAAAGGAAGGAAGTAAACCACAGGCACATGCGGATTATATTAAAGAGATTCCACAAACATATGGAGTTGACGTTGATATAATGGTTGAAGCAAAAGCAAAAGAATTATCAATATTACCTTTTATTAAATGATAACATATATCGCAATATTAATATTTCAAGTTCTTTTCAATGTATTTAAAACAATGGAAATTAAATATACATACGAAAACCGATTAAAAGATTTATTAGTTAATTCAGTTTGGATTAATTTAGTATCTTTGGCCGGTATGTATTTTTCACTACAACCACTATTATTTGAAAAAGATTATTTGGTATTGCCGTTTTATATTGGTGGTAGTGTATTGGGTAAATGGGTAGCAATGACTCAGATGGATAATCCAGAATCTAAACTATTTATTTTCTTTAGAAGTAAAACCGAAAAACCTAAAAGAAATGTCCGTACCAAAACTAATTGATGTAACTCCTTTCGAGCCTTTAATTATCAAAGCTCATTATGATGGATTTGATTTTAAAAAATTAGAACCTATTTGCGATGATTTGATAAAAACTACAAATATAAAAACGCATTTGGAAACAGGAGATGCCGCTAGTTCTGCACCTAATAAACACAAAGCTCCACATATACTCCATCAGTTTAAAGACTTTTATAAGTGGTTGGATGGGATAGCACAACACATTATTTTGAATGAATGGAAAATGTATAAAGGGCACGAATATAAAGTTTCCAATTCTTGGGTGAACTTTCATGGAGAGGGTGGTGTTACTGAAAAGCATCATCATGGACCAACAACATTAACTACCGCTGCTTATCTACATATGCCTGACAATGGTGGTTTTATAGAATTTAGAGACCCATTGGAATATCATAAAGGATTTTACACAAAACAATATGATGATGAAATGTATGGATGGAAAACAATACCAGCTATTACCGGTGATGTACTATTTTTCCCCGGATATATTCGCCACAGAACACAGGCGAATAAAAACAAATCAGAAAAAAGATGGGTTTTAACTTCAAATTATATGAATTATTAGAAATGGCAAAAGGAATATTAGAATACGATTTGAATGAGCCGGGTGATATAATGGCACATAAGAGAGCAACAAAAGCATTAGATTTGGCATTGGCTCTTTGGGATATAACACATAATACAAAGAAAAGTTTAGAATGGAGCTTTGAAGGTAAAGAAATTGATAAGTATGATGCTTTAGATATGGTATATGAAAAGATATACGAAATATTGGAAGAACATAATATAAAATTAGACGATTTAATAAACTAATAAATGAATACATTAGATAAAAAATATCAACAACTACTTTCTGATATTATAGAATTTGGAGTAGAGAAAAAAGATAGAACTGGTACGGGTACTATATCTGAATTCGGACATCAGATTCGACATAAAATGAGTGAGGGGTTTCCAATTCTTACAACAAAAAAAATTGCATGGAAACAAGTAACATCTGAATTACTATGGTTTTTAACGGGACAAACTAATATTGCGTTTCTTCACAAACATAACAATCATATTTGGGATGGTGATTACAAAAAGAGCGGAAGAACCGATGGTGAATTAGGACCTATATATGGTAAGCAATGGAGAAAATGGGATAGTACTGATGGTAGAATTGACCAAATAGATATATTGGTAAAAGAACTAAAAACAAATCCAGATAGTAGACGATTGATGGTTTCTGCGTGGAATGTTTCCGATTTAGATAAGATGGTGTTACCGCCTTGTCACTATGGATTTCAAGTTTATACCCGTCCAACTACGAGAGAAGAAAAGATAGTAAATCCTGGCAAATATAGAGCAATATCTTTAATGTGGAATCAACGAAGTGTAGATACCTTTTTAGGATTACCATTTAATATTTCCAGCTATGGATTACTTTTACACATTTTAGCAAACGAATGTGATATGATTCCTGATGAACTAATTGGTAATTTTGGCGATACACATTTATACCTTAATCACATTGAACAGGCTAAAGAACAAATCAATAGAACATCATACGAATTACCAACACTTAAAACTGATGTAAAGATTGATGGTATTTGTTGTGCAACTCCCGATGATTTTGTATTAGAAGGTTACCAATATCACCCAACTATAAAAGCACCTTTAAGTAATTAATTATGGCAAATAAATTTTATGAAATTATAGATACACCAATAAAACAAATTGGTGAAAACGTTTATCAAACACAAACATTTAATCTTAACTTAAAAGATTTTTTAAAAACTTATTTCGATAAAGAACTATACATTTATGGTCCTTCAATCGAAACTAATCAAATTAGAGCAATAATCATTTAATTATGGCAACAATAGATGTAAAAATTCAACACCCAAAAAGGGTAGAAAAACAATGGGGTTATGAATTATGGATTCATAATGACCCGCAATATTGTGGTAAACTTTTAGTATTCACAAATTCAGGAAATAAGTTTTCAATGCATTATCATATGTTAAAAAATGAAACTTGGTACATTCAAGAAGGAGCATTTCAATTTGATTGGATTGATGGTGAAAGAGCGGAAAGATGTTATACACAATTACAAAAAGGAGACGTTGTTTATATTCAAAAAGGATTACCACACCAATTAACTGCACTAAGTGATAATTCGGTTGTATTTGAAGTTAGTACGGAACACTTTGATGAAGATTCTTATAGAGTTTACAGAAATGGACCACAAGATTTAGAATAATGACAAAAATAACAAAACATCTACGAAGTGTAGAAGAAATTAAAAAAGAATTAGAAGAACATCCTGAAAATATAAAATATTATATGGGATATATGGGATATCAAGGACCAGAAGGTTCGATAGATTATCTTAATAAAAAAATTGAAGAACACATTAAAAATAAAAAAAATGAAAGTACAAAAGATTGAACAATCTCCCATTACACAAGATGATGTAAATTTATATAAAAATTCTATATCTAAATTAGAAGGAATTATATTTAATGCATCCGATGTAAACTTAGATAAAAGAATTATTACAATACGATTGGGTAATGTAGAAGAAGAATTAACTTTAGTAAATCCTACCATAGAAAAAGTATCTGAGCAACCTTTGGTATATTTTGAAAAAGATACTAATAAATTAACCAAAGTTAGAAAAACAATAAGATACCCATATATTCTAATTAATACAGACAACTTAGGTAGAGTTGAATTTAAAGCAACTCAATCGGATTGGAAAGATGCTGATGAATTTTTTGGAGATATTGGATTGTTAGAATGCGTATTAGTACAAAGAGCTATTGATGCGATAAATGGCATTGATGTTACACACCCGACTAGACATTATTCAGAAACTATTACAAAAGATAAAGAACCTGGTAGAAACGAAAGAGTAATGTTGCAAGGGCCAAATGGTGAAATGGAATTTGTAAAAAATAAAAAGGTAGATTCATATATACAAAAAGGGTGGAACTTAATTTAAACTTTATCAAAATGGCAAAATTAATATTTATCATCGATGAGGAAGAATATAGAGAAGCTTCAAAAATAGAATTTGAAGTACCAAATGATATGGATGTTTGGGAGTACAAACGAATGTGCATTCGAATGGCGGGTGCTATGGGATATGCATCATTATCCGTGAGAAAAGCATTTGGAATAGAATATAAAAAAGACTTGAATGATGAATTCAACGAAGTATTAAAACACGCCTTTAGTGGCTCACTTGTATAGTATGGAAATTTTAGAATTAAAAGAATTGGTAACGAAACAACAGGAGCAAATTCTTACATTGCAAATATTAGTTCAAACATTAGTAGATGAATTAGTAGAGACTGGAGTTGTTCAGGATGAAACTTTAGATATTCGCTTAAAAGAAAGAGTAAAGGGTATTAAATCTCAGATGAATGAGATGCGAAAAGAGATACATAACAATATTCCTTTTTCATATGGACCTGTTGGAGAAGCCTAATTTGGTATTCTCAAAAAAATGTTGTATATTTGTATATTAATTAAAATTTATGGAATACTTAATTGGATTTTTACTAATAGTAATATTACCGGCCTCAATAATAGTTAACATCATTCTTTTAACAAGAGGGATAAATATTGTTAAACAAAATGAACAATTGGCGGATATTATTGTAGAATACGATAATAGAGAAATTACTACACAATCAAATTTAGAATCAATGCTTTCTAAAATGAAAGAAATTGATATTAGAGGTTCGTTTGAGTCTGATGATGAGGTGGGAGCCGTGTTTTCTGAGTTAAAGGAAACGATAGAAACTTATAAAACAAAATCTAACAATGCCTAGAAAAAAGAAAAGCAAACAGTACTTTACATTGGATACTGAAAATGCAATAATAGAATACAACAAATCAGATAATACCGATGTTAGAAATAAAATTTATGTAGAAAGTATCAAATATCCATTTGAAAAATTGGCAGAGAACATTCTTAATACATTTAAGTTTTCTTATTTTGATGTATCTAAAGAAGATGTTCAGATGGAAGTGATATCAAACCTCATAGAAAAAATACATATGTTTCAGGAAGGAAAAGGAAAGGCCTTTTCATATTTTTCCATTGTTGCTAAAAACTATCTTATTCTTAAAAATAATGGAAATTATAAACGATTTAAAAAAACTTCACTTTTATCAGAAATGCCAGAAAGTTGGAATCCAGAAAACGATTTTAAAGAAACGCAAAGGGGCGATGAAATGGTGGAGTTCAAAGACCTTATGTTACGATATTGGGATGAAAATTTAACAAAAATATTTCAAAAGAAAAGAGATATTCAAATAGCGGACGCTGTATTAGAATTATTTAGAAGGTCACAGCACATAGAAAATTTTAATAAGAAACACCTATATCTTTTAATCAGAGAGATGACTGATTGTAAGACTCACTACATTACAAAAGTAGTGAATGAAATGAAAAAACATCAAACAAAAATGTTAAATGATTATTTAGACCACGGTATGATTACATCTCCAAGTAATGAATTTTGGGAAGAAGAATATTTATAATCTATAAACAATAATAATATGACAGATTTAATATCGATGTTACTGCACAGTAGAACACAGGCGCATGTGTTTCATTTAAGAGTTTCTCCAAATGGATTAGCACCGCATTCGGCATTACAAACTTACTATGAAGATATTATTGGATTGATAGATGGTATAGCAGAAAGTTATCAGGGAATGAATGGATTGATAGAATTTAAAGCGGTAAAGGGTATAGATAATGATGCGGATAAAGATAATATCATTTCCTATTTTGAAGATTTGGTAAAATTTGTACATATAGAAAGAATGAAACCCGAACTAAAAGGAATATCTTTCATACAAAATGAAGTAGATAATGTTGAAAAACTAATATATTCTACATTATATAAACTTAAAAATTTGTAATAATATTACATACAAATTAGTAGTATTTTGGGGATTTGTGATATTTATCATTGAATCCCTTTTTTTATGTCCAAATAGGTTCTCGACCAAATTAGTTTTAAGGACAATCGTTTTATAGATTTAGTTTTGTTAAGTGTTCTGCAACTTGTTACAACAACATAATAAGCAGTAAAATCATGCAATACGTTAAATCAGTAGTTTTGAACATTAAAGAGTTATTGTTCAAAATGTTTCTAATTGGAGCTTTATCTTTTATATCATTAGCTCTTTTATTCCAAGTGTTCTTTATATTTTTGGAAGTAAGTGGTAGACAGGAATGGGCTACCGAAATCTCTAGAGAAATTATGTGGAGAATCGATGGTACATTCAAAAACAATTCAGAAAACATTTGGTATGTTGCTGAAGACCATATTTGGGTAGAATCGGTAGATAATCAAGTAAAAATCGGTAAGTTAGCCGGCAATCGTAATTTAGGCTTTGGTGTAAAAAATATCTTAGAAGAATATCTTCAGGAAGCAGGATATGATTTAACCGAAAGTGCTCAATACAAACTAAAGGTTAATATCGTTTATTTGGATGTATTAACAACAAAAACAAACATTTCAGTTTTCCATAAAGGTGAAGAAGAAGTTGTAGTAAGATTACAAGGAATTCTTTATAAAGAGGGTAAGAAGGTTAAGGAAGTTGTGGTGGAAGAAAGTTCATCCGAAATATCCATGTCTACATTAATTGTTGATGAGGGTGGTAAGTTCAATCAAACCTCACTTAGTAACGCACTTAAAAAAGCTTCGGATAGCTTAATCAAAAAATTATTCGGTAAAAACAAAAAATAATATGAAAAAATTAATAACATTTTTAGGGATACTAGTTATATCTCTATTTGTATTTAATGCAGAAGCTCAAATAATTGTAAATCAATCTATTTCGGCAGGTCCTTATAAAGTTGGAGATACGGTAACCGTAACTTATACGGTGAATAAAGGAACTACTAACCCTAGATATTTTTGGCTGAGATATTCTTTTAACAACAAAGCACTAACCTATGTATCAACCACATGGAATCAGGGGGCACAATCTCAAACATATTATACGGGTTGGAATAACTACGCATTTACTCCAGCAGCTAGTGCAGCAGATACTTCACTTTACGCTCAATATCAAGCTACACCTTGGGGGTATAATGTAAACAACGATTGGAATGTAGGACAATTGGCAGTTCAAAGAGCAGACCAATCCGTAAATGGTGTGATAGCAACGCAAAAATATATTCTTAAAGACCAAAACACTTACAATGGTATCTTTAAGTTAAATATATCTTACGCAACCGATAGTGCGACCGGTGCTAATATTCCTTACATCAAAACTACTGCCGGACCTACAACAATAACCGGTGTGACTGGTAATACTTCTTATTTCAAAGTAAGAGTTCTATTTCCGCAAGGATATGATATAACCAAACATCAGGCACAATTGATGCAACTTAAAACCGATGGTAGTGGTGATATAGATTGGACAAAACAAGCTATCGCAAGTAAAGCATTTGATGGTAGTGGTGAAGCTCTATTCACTTCTGGTATTAAAGTTGGTGATAGTTTGGGGGTATGGGTTAGTGGAGCAACCCAACAGGCATTTATGAACAACATTGTAACTGTAACTGATGCATATAAATCATTCTTAGGTGTTTCGCAAACTGATATTGCGGGTGTAGCAAATTTCTTTACTAGACCTGTATTAGAAAAGAAAATTGGTTTAATCACAAAAGATAAAGTGGCATTTAGTGAATCTGATTCTTACTACTCATTTGCTTATGTAATGGGACAAGATGTATCCACAAAAGCATACATCCCAACAAACGCAGCACCTGTTAATGGAGCTGTGAATTACAAATGGCACGCAGGTTTATTAAATCAAAGTTGGTTAGATGGTGTAGCAAAGCATAGAGTATATGTAACAACTCCAACCCAAACTGTAGATGCGGTTTACGCATGGGGTGGTGATTTAGATTGGTCACATTCATCTTCGCCTGAAGCTATCGTAGCTAGTATCGCAGCTGGTAACTATACAAACAAAGCAAATCTAACTATTGGTGAAATCAAAACAATGGCAATGACTTCTAATCAATCAAATGTATATAGTAACAAAACAGAAGAATCCGCAACACTTTCGGTTGTTTCTAAATTAGAAGGTGGAAAAGTAACCCTTACTACTGGTTTGACTAAAGAAGGATTAGCTGGTTTACAAATTATTATGAACTACGATTCAACAAAACTAACTTTGGA
>Ga0222712_10005226_pt1 | contig 13267 bp, 14 predicted proteins | sample C33_657DmetaG_FD_165043 | JGI IMG/M metagenome (GOLD analysis project Ga0222712, IMG submission 165043) | Estuarine water microbial communities from San Francisco Bay, California, United States - C33_657D | ecosystem: Environmental > Aquatic > Marine > Unclassified | place: USA: California...
TTGCTGCTAATACTGCTGATGAAAAAGCGTTATCTGCCGGTTCATATGCAAACTCTGCATTTATTCACGCTAATTCGTCATTTAACTTTGCCAATGGTGTAGCCATTGCTGCAAATACACCATCTCATGTTGCAAACTCTGCAAGCACATATGCCAATGGTGCATTTGCTGCTGCTAATGCTGCAACAGCAACAGATACAACACAGAATAATAGCATTACTGCTGCATTTATTCGTGCGAATAACTCACTAAATGCTAACGTTGGTGGAACTATTTCAGGTAATATTGTAATTTCTGGTGCAAATATTGCGGTGTCCAATGGAGCAACTGAAATATTCAATGTAAGAAGTCATTCGACTACTGGATTGCCAGCAACATCAAATTCAACAGGAACTGTTACTATAATTGGTGGCGTTGGTGTTAGAGGATCTCTTTATGCAGATAATCTCTTTGATGGTGGTACTGAAATTGGTCCAAGACTTGACGCAGCATTTGCTGCTGCTAATGCTGCTACTGCGACAGATACAACACAGAATAATAGTATCACTGCGGCATTTACACGTGCAAACAATTCACTGAATTCTAACACCGGCGGTGCAATTACTGCCAACGTAAACATAACAGGTAATCTACAAACTGCAAACGTTCAAATAAACAATTTTATAAAATTTTCAAACACAGCATTGAGCACTGCCGCTAATGGTGTAGTCGAGTATTTTGATAATATTTTGTATGGAGTTATTGACACTACTCAAGGAAGAGGATTTATTCCTGTTACACAATATCGTTATTTGACTGCAAACTCTAGTTATAATATAGCCACCGACGAACTACCATTTATGGGTAATTCTCAAGGTGTAGTTCTGTCAGCTGGTGGCACTTATGAACTAGAATGGAATATTTATTTCTTAAAGACAACTGCTGGAACAGTGACTTTTTATTTGCGTTTTGCTGGTGCAAATCCAGTTTTAGTTAATGCATATTATATGGGCGGCTCAGCTAATTTAGCAACTCCAACACACACAGGCACTCGAACTGTCGGCACGGTTGATCCAGTTGCACTACCTGCAACATTAAGCTTAGTTAACGGTACAATTAATGTTTATCAAATCAAAGGATTCGTCAGGGCAAATAATACAGTATCACATAATGTTTATTTGTCTGCTGAGTGTAGTGCTGGTACAATAACACCTCGTATTGGCAGCAGCTTTAAAATAACGCATTTGCCTGTTACCGGTACAGGCACATACTCGTAAATAAATAACTAAAACAAATAGACACTTATGGCTAAACTTACTACAAGACAACAATTCAAAGACTACTGCTTACGAAAGCTTGGATTTCCTGTCATTGAAATTAATGTTGATGATGATCAAGTAGAAGATCGTATTGACGAAGCTATTCAGTTTTGGCGTGACTATCACTATGACGGCACGGAAAAACTGTTTATGAAACATCAAATTACACAAGCAGATATTGATCGTCAATGGATTTATTGCCCAGACGCAGTTCAGTTTGTTATTGGAATATTCCCATTTGATCAATCAAATGCATCAATTAATATGTTTGATCTACGTTATCAATTGCGTTTACATGATTTGTATGACTTCACATCAGTTTCGTATGTATCATATGAAATTACTATGCAACATTTGCGTACATTGAATTTGCTGTTTTCTGGCACACCACAGTTTCGTTTTAATCGTCATCAAAACAAAGTATTCTTAGATATTGATTGGACACGTGATGTGCGACCAGGAGATTATGTAATCGTAGAATGTTATCGTGTTTTGAGTCCTGACGCAATTACACTAACAGGAACTGTTGCTGGTAATCCATCATCAAAAACCATTACAGGAACTGGCACAAAATTTGATCAAGAGATTGTGCCTTTTGACTTTATCAATATTGGTAATGAATCAGTTCAAGTAAAAAACATTGCTTCACCAACGAGTTTAGATTTAGTTAATCCACCAACTTTGACACATACAGTTTCAACAATGACAATGGATGGGTTAACAGATATCTACAATGATCGATTTTTAAAAAAATATGCAACAGCAAAGATTAAAGAGCAGTGGGGCAACAATTTAAAAAAATTCGAAGGCGTTCAAATGCCAGGTGGAGTAACACTCAATGGGCAAAAGATTTTTGATGAAGCAGAAGAAGAACTCAAAGCAATGGAAGAAGAAATGTATCAAATGGGTTCATTGCCATCTGAGATATTTGTAGGATAATTGTGGCTACCAATTTTTATTTTAATCCTTTTCCATCTCGTTTAGGCAATGGTAACTCTGTTACTTCGGAACAGTTACTTGTTGAAGATTTGGTAATCGAAGCACTCAAGATTTATGGTCTTGATGTGTATTATTTACCTAGAACAACACGTGATGAAGTAGATTATTTATTTGGAGAAGATACCCTCAAAGAATATCGTACAGCATGTCCAATTGAAATGTATCTTGAAAATGTTACTGGAATGGAAGGTGAAGGAGATTTTATCTCTAAGTTTGGTCTCGAAATTCGGGATGAAGTAACTTTCTTAGTTTCAAGGCTTCGTTTTCGTTATGCAGTAAATGGTTACACTCGGCCGCGTGAGGGTGATTTAATTTACATTCCAATGTTAACCTCAATATATGAAGTTACTTATGTTGAACATGAAAGTAATCAAGCAATGTATTACACATTGGGTCGTGGGCGTGGCGGTAATGTTTATGTATATGCATTAAAAATGAAACAATATGTATTCTCTTCAGAAATTATTGCAACTGGTGTTCCTGAAATTGATAACACGATGAAAGCTTATTATCCAAGAACTCGGATTTCATTGTCTGGCGGCGGAACAGGTAAATTTGTTAATGATGAAATTGTATATCAAGGTTCTTCTCTTGCAAACGCTACAGCACAAGCATTAGTGTATGATTTTAATCCAAATACACACATTGATATCTATCGCACACAGGGAAATTTTGTTTCTACTGTGCCAGTAAAAGGAAGCATATCAAATGCCAACTGGTCAATCACATTAATATCAGATGCAGCAACTCAAAATAATGCATATGAAGACATCATTGACAATGCACGAATTGAAGCAGCTAGTGATAACATCATTGATTTTTCGGAAACAAACCCATTTGGTGAACCATAATGTTAGGTAACGCACAATTTTATCATCGTACCATTCGAAAAATGGTCATTACTTTTGGTACTTTTTTCAACGACATTGAACTTGTCCGATACACACAAGCTGGTATTCCAAAAGAAAAAATTAAAGTGCCTCTGTCATATGGAGCAAAAGAACGTTATCTCACGCGATTAACATCTGATCCTGACCTTGTCAAAACAATCAACACACTTGTTCCTCGTATGTCATTTAATCTTGACAGTTTGGAATATGATGCAACTCGAAAACAAATATCAACAATCAAAAACTTTAGTTCTGCAACCAGCACAACTACAAATACTCAATATGTTCCTGTACCATATAATTTTGAGTTTAGTTTATCCATTTACGCACGAAATATTGAAGACGGGACACAAATACTTGAGCAGATATTGCCATTTTTTACTCCTGATTTTACTGTGGTAGTAAATTTTATTCCATCAATGAGCCAAAAACATAATGTTCCTATCATACTCAATTCCGTTTCTTCAACTGTTGATTATGAAGGAGTGGATTCTGAAGGAACAACTCGTTTGATTATTTGGGATTTATCATTTACGGCAAAAAGTTTTATCTGGCCTCCAGTCAAAAATCAAAACATTATTGCATCGGCAAATTCAAATGTTATTATTAATTTGACTAATAAGAATAATCAAACAGTGTATGTTGACTATGCAAATGGTAATAATGTGTTTACTACAGGAGAAACCCTTCGTGATACAGCAAATGGTTTCTTTGGTACCGTAGAATATTTCAGCAACAACGCATTAGGCACTTTAGTTATTACTGATGGTAATAAAAGTGTTGATACAGGTTATGTATTGAGTGGCGATTATTCTGGCGCAAAATACAATGTAACATCATTAGACATAAATTCAGTAACAGCGACTTCTGTTGCTGTCAAACCAGATCCAGTCTCAGCCACTCCAGAAAATTCTTTTGGATATGATGAAGAAATATCTAAATGGCCTAGCACATTATGAAAAAATTAAATAAAAATTTATCTGAGATTTTTGATGTTAATCCAATCGAAGAAACTTCTACTGACTTATTACCTGCTGTAGTGGATAATAGTGTTAATCAAATTGATGCTGATGCTGAATTTGCAAGAGGTAATATGCGTACACTTATTGAAAGTGGTAATAAAGCATTAGGAGAATTAGCATCTGTTGCAAATCAATCCGAATCACCACGTGCGTATGAAGTCTTAGCTACTATGATGAAAAACTTAGCTGAGATGAACAAAGATTTACTAGAACTTCAGAAACGTAAAAAAGAGCTTGCACCTCAGTCTGAAACTAGTAAAGGAGTTAACATAGATAAAGCAGTCTTTGTTGGTTCTACAAATGAATTACTTAAAATGATTAAAGGGAATAAATAAAATTATGGAACAATTAATAGAACAAATGAAAGTTATCTTAGGTACAAATTTTGGTTTGTATTTTAAAGCACATTCATTTCATTGGAATGTAGAAGGTCCTAACTTTGCAGAATATCACAATTTTCTTGGTGCTTTTTATGCAGCAGTATATGAACAAACTGATGCCATTGCTGAACACATTCGTGCATTAGGATCATATGCTCCTACAACTTTGGCAAGAATGATAGAGTTATCAAAAGTTGATGAACTTGTAGCCATTCCATCGCCTCTCATCATGATGTCTGAACTTGCATCCGATAATGACAAATATATTACAGAACTTCGTGCTGGTATTGCACTAGCTGATGCCGCTGATGAACCAGCAGTGGGTAATTTTCTTCAAGATATTCTTGACGCTCATCAAAAACATGGTTGGATGTTGAAGAGTTTCACAAGATAAAATATGGATGACGGATATCTTGGTAATGCGAGGCTTAAACGAGTCGGCGTTGAATTATCCTACACCGAAGAACAACTTAAAGAAATTGTAAAATGCACTGAAGATCCAGTGTATTTTATACGGAACTACGTCAAGATCGTCAACGTAGATCGTGGTCTTGTACCATTTGAAATGTGGGACTTTCAAGAAGACATGGTGAAACAGTTTCACAGTAATCGTTTTGTCATTGCAAAGATGCCGCGCCAAGTGGGTAAAACGACTACAACTGTTGGATATATGCTTTGGTCTGCGCTATTCAATGAAGAATTTGTCATTGGCATTCTCGCAAACAAGCTTCAACTTGCACAAGATATTTTATCAAAAGTTCAAAAAGCATATGAATTTTTACCTATGTGGTTGCAACAAGGTATAATCAATTGGAACAAAAGGTCCATTGAGTTAGAAAATGGCTCTAAAATTTATGCATATGCAACTTCAAACTCGGGCGTTCGTGGTGGTTCATACAATCTAATCTTTCTTGATGAGTTTGCATTCGTACCACACAACATGGCAGTGGACTTTTTCACTTCTACTTATCCTGTTATATCATCTGGTAAAACGTCAAAAGTAATCATTGTTTCTACTCCGAACGGTTTGAATTTGTTCTACAAGATGTGGACAGATGCAATTGAAAAACGTTCAACATATAAAACACTGGAAATTCACTGGTCAATGGTACCAGGACGTGATGAAAAGTGGAAAGAAGAAACTATTCGAAATACATCTGAAGAACAGTTTCGACAAGAATTTGAGACCGAGTTCATTGGTTCTTCAGCAACACTTATCTCTGGTGCTAAACTTCGTTCACTTGCATTTCACGATCCAATCCGTATTGAAGATGATGGTAATCTTGCTATTTACGAAGATCCGAAACCAGGAAGAATCTACATTGCAACGGTAGACTGTTCAGAAGGCGTAAGTTTAGATTATCACACCATCAACATTATTGATGCTACAGAAGCCCCTTACAAACAAGTCGCTTTATATAGAAATAATAAGCTACCGTTATTATTTTTACCCACAGTAGTATATGCTTTGGCTAACAGATATAATGAAGCTTATGCTCTGATTGAAACAAATAACATAGGTCAACAAGTTGTAGATATTTTACATTACGATCTAGAATACGGAAACATCTACAGAATTGAACATCATCATATTAAAGGCCAAAGCATCTCTGCTGGCTTCAAACGATCAGTTTCTTTTGGTATCAAAACAACCAAGTCTGTAAAAAAGATTGGATGCGCTAATCTGAAGACATTGATTGAAAATGACAAGCTAATTATTAATGATTTCAATACAATTGCTGAACTAAACACGTTTGTTCGCACTAGAGATTCTTACGCTGCTGAAGAAGGAAATAATGATGACATCGTTATGGGCCTAGTTACATTTGCTTGGTTAACAGCGCAGACTTTTTTTAAAGATGAGACAAGGATTGATATTCGAAAAGTGATGCTAGACGAGCAAAATTTGCTTGGAGATGAGAGTATGCTTTCATTTGGATTTATTGAAGATGGATTGATTAGAGAAGCTGAGGTGTCTGATGGAGACTTGTGGGAACCTCCAGCTGGCTATTTACCATCAAATTTTTAAAAAACTAAATACAGTATCAAAAGTAATAAAATAAAATGCTTTTACACTAAAGGAGAAATCCAATGCCAATTCAGTTATCACCTGGAGTAAACGTATCAGAAATTGATCTGACTACGGTTGTTCCAAATGTTGGCGCTTCTGCTGGCGCTTTTGTTGGTCCATTTGCTTGGGGCCCAATGAATAAAATTTATACTATTGCAAGTGAAGTCGATTTAGTTAACCAGTTTGGTAAGCCAGACGCAGATAATTATGAATACTGGTTTTCAGCAGCAAATTTTTTAGCTTACGGTAATACACTCAGAGTTGTTCGTGCGAAAACGTATGGTGCTCTGAACTCTACAGCAAACGGAACAGGTCTTCTTGTTCAAAATGATGATGATTACGAAGCAAATCACTCAACGTATTCCAGTGGTTCATATGGCGGCACTGGAGGATGGGCAGCAAAATATGCTGGTACATTAGGTAATAGTTTACTCGTTTCTATGGCTGATGCAGACACATACAGTGTTTGGCCATATCGTAGTGAATTTACTGCAACTCCAAACACATCAACTTTTGTTTCGTCAAGAGGTGGTGCGAATGACGAAATTCACATTGTCGTTGTAGACGAAGACGGTTTATGGACGGGCGTTCCAGGTCAAGTTATTGAAAAATATGGATTCGTTTCAAAAGCATTAGATGCAAAAGACGATAGCGGTAATTCTAACTACTATAAAGAAGTTGTCAATCGTAGATCACAATTTGTTTGGCATCTTTCACACCCAACAAATTTAGGCACAGGAACTGCGTGGGGTTCTTCTGCTAATGTTAGTTCATTCAAAACACTAACAAGCAACTGTTCTAACTCACTTTCTGGTGGTGTTACAAGCACAAACGCAAACTATACTTCTGCAATCACACAAGGTTGGGATTACTTCAACAACAAAGAAACAGTGGATGTTTCTCTTTTAGTTACAGGCACAGGTAACTCAACAATTGCTAACTATGTTGTTGATAACATTGCAATCACTCGTCAAGATTGTGTTGCGTTTATTTCTCCGCCAAAAGCTGCCGTTGTTGATAACTACAACAATGAAGACATTGATATCATTTCATTCCGTAATTCTTTAACTTCTACATCATACGGATTCTTAGATTCTGGTTATAAATATCAGTATGACAAATACGCAGACACTTATCGTTGGGTACCACTCAATGGTGACATGGCTGGTTTGTGTGTCCGTACGGATAGCGTTCTTGATCCTTGGTATTCACCTGGTGGCCTAAATCGTGGTCAAATCAAAAACGTTGTGAAGTTAGCATGGAATCCAAACAAAACAAAACGAGACAATTTATATCAATCAAGTATCAATCCTGTTGTTCAGTTCCCAGGTGATGGTACAGTATTGTTTGGCGACAAAACTTTGTTAGCTAAACCTTCAGCATTTGATCGTATTAATGTTCGTCGTTTATTCATTGTACTAGAAAAAGCGATTTCACGTGCAGCACGTTTCTCATTGTTTGAATTCAATGATGAATTTACACGCGCACAATTCGTTGCTCTAGTAGAGCCGTTCTTGCGTGACGTTAGAGGTCGCCGTGGTATTACAGACTTCAAAGTTGTTTGCGATGATTCAAACAACACAGGTGAAGTCATTGATCGTAATGAATTTATTGGAGACATCTATATCAAACCTGCTCGTTCAATTAACTTTATTCAACTTAATTTTGTTGCGGTACGTACCGGCGTAAGTTTTAGTGAAGTAGTTGGTGCGGTTTAAATAAAATTACAAAAAAGGAGTAAAAAATGCCAGCTTTTGCTATTAATGAATTTCGTAATCTCGGTATGGCTTTTGATGGAGCGAGACCTAATTTATTTGAATGTATCATCAATTTTCCAAGCACTATTCCTGGAGGCACATTAGCGACAGGTAAATTAGCGTTTACATGTAAAACCGCGCAATTACCAGGATCTACAATTGGTGTTGCACCCGTTCAATATTTTGGTCGAGAAGTGAAACTTGCGGGTAACAGAACTTTTGCCGATTGGACAGTAACAATTTTAAATGATGAAGATTTTCTTACTCGTTCAACAATGGAAAAATGGTTAGATGCTATAAATGGTCATGCGAATAACGTAAGACGATTTGCTTCTGCTGCACCTAGTGCATACACCGCTGACGCAACAGTTATCCACTATTCAAAAGTAGGAGCACCACTCCGTACATATAGATTTACGGGTATGTTTCCAACTGATGTTACGCCAATTGATTTGGATTGGGGATCAAATGATACAATTGAAGAGTATTCTGTTACCTTCGCGTATCAGTGGTGGGATGCAAGTGGTGTTGGTGGATCAGTAGGATAAAAATAAAAAAACCAGCTTTAACGGTAATTTTATTTTTACTATACAATAACATTTAAAGATAATGTATTTTCTTGTTAAACAACATGCTCACACCACGAGCATGTTGTTCCTTTTTTTCTGAAAATATTATCTGTAAAGCAACACAACAAATTAAAGGGCTTATATACAAAATGAATTGGGATAAATTACACAATGATATAAATTGGAGATACGTCTAATGGCTATCCGTTTGTTTGGCTTTACTTTAGGTTCAAAAGACGTTGTTCAGCAAGAAAAACCTGAGCAACAATCTTTCGTTCTTCCTTCCTCAGCACAATTAGATGATGGTGCTGTTACCATTACACAAAATGCGTATTATGGTACTTACGTTGACCTTGAAGGTTCAGTTCGTAATGAAATTGAACTTATCACTCGTTATCGTGAAATGTCTAATCATCCAGAATGCCAAATGGCTATTGATGAAATTGTCAACGAAGCTATCACGCATGATGATCGAGGTAAAGTAGTTGACATTATTCTTGATAATTTGAAACAACCTGAATCAATTAAAAAGAAAATTATTGAAGAGTTTGATAATGTTCAAAGAATGTTAAACTTTTCAAATCTAGCAGATGATTTATTCAAACGTTGGTACATTGATGGTAGAATGTTTTATCACGTTGTAGTCAACGATAAAAATCCAAAAGAAGGTATTCAAGAGTTGCGCTATATTGATCCACGCAAGATACGTAAAGTGCGTGAAATTAAAAAAGATCGTGATCCAAAAACCGGTGCCTTAGTCATTCAATCTACTGCTGAATATTATGTATTTAATGAGCGTGGTACAACAACACAAACATTTACATCAAATGTAAATCAGGGTCTTCGTATTGCACCTGAATCTATTATTAATATTAATTCTGGTTTGATGGATGCAAAAAATACTTTTGTTATTTCGTATTTACATAAAGCAATCAAGTCCCTCAATCAACTTCGTATGATTGAAGATGCGATTGTCATCTATCGTATTTCACGAGCGCCTGAGCGCCGAATTTTCTACATCGACGTTGGTAATTTACCAAAAGGTAAAGCTGAACAATACCTACGTGACATCATGGTTAAGTATCGCAACAAAATGGTTTACGATGCTAATACTGGAGAACTTCGTGATGAACGAAAGCATATGTCAATGCTTGAAGATTTCTGGCTGCCTCGTCGTGAAGGTGGTAAAGGGACAGAGATTACTACTTTACCAGCTGGACAAAACCTTGGTGAATTAGAGGATGTAAAATACTTTCAAAAGAAGTTATTGCAATCACTTAACGTTCCATATTCACGCTTAGAATCACAAGAAGGTGGTCTTGCTGGTCTAGGTCGTTCACAAGAAGTAACACGTGACGAATTAAAATTTGCTAAATTCGTTATTCGTTTACGTAACAAATTCTCTCAACTATTCGATGAAGCGTTAAAAATACAATTAGTATTAAAAGGTATTTGTACATATAAAGAGTGGGATGAATTCAAAGAAAACATTTATTACGACTTCCGTAAAGACAATAACTTTACCGAACTACGTGAAGCTGAATTGCTTCAAAATAGATTGCAAATGGTAGGCATAATTGATCCATTTGTTGGTCGATATTTCTCTAATCAATATGTCATGAACAAGATATTGATGATGACAGACGAAGAGATTGAAGAGATGCAAGAAAAAATAAAAGAAGAAAAAGAGACTCTTCCGCCGGAAATGCAAGGACCTATGGCAATGCAGCAAGCACAAGCTGATCAAGAACAACCGGCAGGACAAGATACTCAAGCTCCACCTGTAGATAACACGGTAGATAACTCTGAAGAAACAGAATCATTAACACCTCAATTAGATGACGATGTAAACAGATCCGTGGTTAGTATAAATAATAGACGCAAATAAGAAAGGTTATTATGCAAATTCAAGATATTATTAATAATATTGCTGCTGGTGAAAGTGTGGCAGCAAAAGAGAGTATAGAAAACGTTTTATCCGCAAAAGCGTTTGGTGCGCTACAAGGTCGTAAACAAGAAATTGCATCTGCTCTTTTTGGTGGACAAGAGCAAGAGTCTGAAGAAGAATCAATGGAACAGTAATGAAATCATTACTTGAATTTAAATCTATCGTAGAAGAAGAGAAGTCGGACTATTCAAAGTTTGACGCTCTTGTTCGCGCCGGTCTTGCAAATAAAGCGCAGTTGGCTCGTATTCATAAAATCTTAGATAAGATGGGTGAAGAACGTCCACAGTTTAACAATGCTGATCGTGAAATCATGCGTAATTTGTTTAACCGCATGGTAGATTTGGTTTCAAATAATAAACAGATTTTTGGAAAAGCAAGACAAGCAGTTCGTGAAGAATTGCAAGAAGCAAGAACAGATAGTGTAGGTTCAGCTTTTCCATTAGTACCTGAACCACCAGCTGTTCTAGTTGTAAAAAGAAAAGCTGTAAGATTATATCCAGATGGCACGAGAGTCGCACTTTACTGGAGTGACAAACTCAAAAAGTATTTTAGTGTACCATATGGACCAGCTATTGATTCTTCAATTCAAGCTGAAGAATACATTAAAGAATTAGTTGAAAGTGAAGAATTATTGCTCAATGACGGCAATGTTATTTCACTCAACGAAGAAACAAAACATCAAATTTTAAAAACATACAATCGGTTAGAAGAAGATAACAAAGAAGTTTTTTGGCAACAACTTACCGAATCTGTAACAACATTTGGAAAAGTTCATGAATTTTGTAGAGTTAATTCTTCAGAATAAATTAGACGAAGCCAAAGAACTTATCTTTGGAAAACTAGACGAAATAGCTTCATATAAACTTGAAGAAGTTAAACCATTTGTTGTCGATGAAATGTTTGAAGAGATTGAAGTTGATGAAGAAGTTTTGGAAGAAGCGGCTAAGAAACGAAACTCAAATATTGTTAAAATGGGTAGAGTTCAAAAGATTCGTCGCCGTATTCGTCGCAATAAAAAAGGTAAAATTGTCGTACAAAAAAATGTACGCAGATCAGCAATAAAAGGATATCGTTTGTCTGGTAATACTGTAAAACGTATACCAGCAACAGTAAGACTCCGTAAAGCACGTTTGTTAAAACGTTCTTGGAAAACAACAAGAAAAGCAAAATTAAGACGAACATTGATGAAGAGAAAGATGTCAATGCGCCGTCGTAAATCTATGGGAATATAATAAAATGGCATATTACGAAATTACAAATTCTCTAAAACAAAAAACATTGATTCGTGTTATTGGCAATGGTAATGCACGAATCAATCTTTCACAGATGGCTAAAAATGCTGGTGAGAATGTTCAGTCTGCCGACATTTCGGTTGTTTCTGGCGTCACAGAAGGTGTGTGGAAAGTTTATCGTGGTAATGATGCAAATGGTAATTTGATTTTTGAGCTTCCAGCTTTTTCAAATTTTACAATGACTGAACTTGATTCTTCAATTGCGAACTCATCAACATCAAATGTATTTGTTACAAACTCTGGTGCTACTGGCACACTGTTTATTCAAATGTCAAAAACTTCAACATTTACTCCAGCATTAGATAGCGTTTAAGGACTTCTATGAAACTCATTAAAGAACACATTGAAAATGTAAAATATCTTACCGAAAAAACTGAAGACGGTAAAAAGAATCTTTATATTGAAGGCATATTTTTGGTTGGAGATTGTGTAAATCGCAACAATCGTATGTATGAAATGAAAACCCTTCGCAAAGAAGTTGCGCGATACAATGAAGAATACATTAAAACAAATCGTGCGCTTGGAGAACTTGGTCATCCAGATACGCCATCATTAAATCTGGAACGTGTGTCACACAAGATTACTAGTTTGACAGAAGATGGTAATACATTTATTGGCAAAGCACTCATTATGGAAACACCATATGGTTTGATTGCCAAAAATCTGATTGAGTCTGGTGTCGGTCTTGGTGTTTCATCCCGCGCATTAGGCTCTGTCGTAATGACAAAAGAAGGTTATAATCTAGTACAAGACGATCTACGCCTTGCAACTGCTGCTGATATCGTTGCTGATCCTTCTGCTCCTGGCGCATTTGTTCAGGGCATCATGGAAAACAAAGAATGGATGTTCGTAGAAGGAAAATTTGTCGAATCGGATATTAGTTATGCTAAACAGCAAATTCGCAAAGCTTCCCGCAGAGATATTGAATCTGTCGGGCTACAACTTTTTGAAAACTTTCTACGAAAACTTTAAAATTTATAAATAAGAAATCATAAGGAGATATTCAATGGCAACAAACAAACTCATGGAAGCAGCAGCAGA
>Ga0222712_10005228_pt1 | contig 13262 bp, 17 predicted proteins | sample C33_657DmetaG_FD_165043 | JGI IMG/M metagenome (GOLD analysis project Ga0222712, IMG submission 165043) | Estuarine water microbial communities from San Francisco Bay, California, United States - C33_657D | ecosystem: Environmental > Aquatic > Marine > Unclassified | place: USA: California...
AGATACGCAACGTCAAGTGCCTGAACATCCGCAACAAACACGCAACAACGGCGAGTGATGTCACCGTGCAGTTCAACCAGAACGGCACGTTGTTTGAGTTGTACAAGGTCACTCTCTCAGCGGGGCAGACTCTTGAGTTTGTTGAAGGTGTCGGCTTCTTCGTCGTCGCTACCACGCTGGGCATCGATGTCAAGCTGCGCGTAACAGCCGATTCAGTTCACGCGACAGCGGCTACCTTTGCCGATGTCACGGGGTTGACCTATGCTGTCGAGGCCGGAAAGAACTACTGCTTCCAGGCCAATCTGTTTCACATCGAGAACGCAGCAACGACAGGCGCTCAGTTTGCAATCAATGGTCCGGCGATGACCTCGATGACGATTCAGGAGATCGGCGTGGTCATTCCATCGGTGACAGCTTCAACGATGCAATCTAACCTTGCTGCTGTAACGGCTAGAGACACCGCAGCGGTTGTAGCGACCGCATCTGCGACAACGCCTGGAGTGGTGATGGCGATTCTGTCTGGCTGGATCAACCCGTCGGCAGCGGGTACTTTTGCCATCCGCGCTACCTCAGAGGTCACGGTAGCCGCTGGCCTGACGGTGAAAGCCGGTAGCTGGCTGAGGTTGTGGGAAACGGCTAACTAGATGTCGAGTATGTTCGACCCCGAATCAAGCCCAGCCGGTTCGGGTCTTTTCGATGTTGAGCTAGATCCAGATGGTCTGTTTGACCGTGAGCTTTTCCACGCCGCCGCATCGGGAACAACGACTGCTCAAAGCCTGAACGCATCGCTCACCGCGACAGCGACGGTAAGCAGACCAGTCACCTACGAGTCTCGCGTAGAGAAGCCGTCGCCGGTCGTGATAACGGTGTACGCGACCAGGATCGTCGCTCGACTTAGAACGCTTACAGCTTCTCTCACGCTCACCGCCACGGCGACCAGGATCGTTGCTCGACTCAGGTCTATAACTGCATCGCTGACGCTCACCGCGACAGCGACGAGAACTGTCACCCGGGCTAAGTCTCTGACGGCTTCTCTAACTCTGACGGCGGCGACGACAAGGATTGCCGCCTACCTCAGAACGCTGTCGGCCTCACTGACGGTGACGGCGACCACAAGCAGGATCGTCGCCTACCTCAAGTCTCTCTCTGCCTCGTTGACGACAACAGCGACGGCGACCAGGATCGTTGCTCGACTCAGGTCTATAACTGCATCGCTGACGCTCACCGCGACAGCGACGAGAACTGTCACCCGGGCTAAGTCTCTGACGGCTTCTCTAACTCTGACGGCGGCGACGACAAGGATTGCCGCCTACCTCAGAACGCTGTCGGCCTCGCTCACTGCGACGGCGACGGCGACGAGGGTCGTCGCCTACACCAAGGCGCTGACGGCCTCACTGACGCTCACGGCGACCGCGACGAGGATTGTCGCCTACACCAAGGCGCTGACGGCCTCACTGACGCTCACGGCGACCGCGACGAGGATTGTCGCCTACACCAAGGCGCTGACGGCCTCACTGACGGTGACCGCCGAGCTGGAACCAACGTATATCCCGGCTCCGCCTGTGCCGGCCTCTGGCGAAGTCATCGATTACGGCAGGATGAGGAAACAGTTGCAACTGGCACAGATCAGGCGGCAAGTGTTATCCGAGGAAGATTTTATACTCATGCTGATCATCGAGAGCTAAGGGGAGACGATGTCTACGACTATTGGCCCAGCGCCTGTGACTAGGAATCATTCGGTCACGTTCGATTTCCAAGACATAGAGTTCCGCAAAGCCGAAAACGGCAGATCGGAAAACTACACGCTGAGAGGTCACGCGGCTGTCTTCAACAGCCTGTCACAAGACCTGGGCGGCTTCCGCGAGACGATCGAGCCGGGTGCTTTCCGAAACGCTCTTCGAGGCACACCCGATGTACGCCTGCTTTTCAACCACGACAGCAACCGAGTGCTGGCGCGAACGACGGCTCAGGTTGACGGCAAGCCAAGCCTCGAGCTCAGGGAAGACAAGAGCGGCCTTCATGTCTGGGCGGTCATCCAGCCGAGGAGCTGGGTCAACGACCTGGCGCTCGAGATGCGAGGAGGCCTCATCGATCAGATGTCTTTCGCTTTCAGCCTGCGCGACAACGGCGACGAGTGGCTATCAAACGAGGATGGCAGCGTTACCCGCACGATTCTTCCCGACGGCATTGATTCGTTGTACGACGTTTCGGTCGTCACTTTCCCCGCCTACCCGGATTCCGAAGTGGGTATCCGCGAACTACGCTATGCTGTTCAACAAGGCCGTCTTCCACGATCCATACTGGGAGAGCCCGAGGAAGTCACCGCAGCGAACGTTTCGCTGGCTGACAAGGTAGGTTCTTCGCCGCACGACGTATCTGTCGTGGCCGAAGATGTCATCGTGGATTCGCTCAAGGTAATGCGAGCTCAAACGAGCGCAGCATTGCAGCAGGCGAAAACGCGGCATCTTTCCGCCATGAAGGGCATTCATCATGAAGATCACGACACAGATCGCTGAAGCACAGCGACTGCACAAAGACTCAATCGAGCGCATGGACGAGCAGGACATCAAGATCCAGGCTCTGCCAGACGATGCGAGCTCAGAGGAAAGAACACTTCACAAGGGTCTGTTCGACAAGTACCAGGCCGAGTCGGTTCGTGGGGCTGAGACCCTCGAGCGGCTGATCGCCATCCAGAGCGCCAAGGCAATCGTGCCGGCGGTCGAGGTGGTCGAGGCAGTTGCCGAGCGTCAGCGCATCAGCGTCGAATCCGAGCCGGCTGTCTACTGCCGTGAGACTTCGGCACGGGGCGTTTCGTTCTTCCGTGACGTTGTCGCCGCGACGGTGCAGGGCGACGGCGAGGCCGGGGAACGTCTCACCCGTTCTGCGCGCATGGAAGCCGAATCCCGCGACATCTCGACGGCGGCCACGGCTGGCGGTAACTTCGTGCCGCCGCGCTACCTTGGCGAGCTCTACGCTGAGTTTGCCCGTGAGGGTAGGCCGTTCGCAGACTCGATTACCAATCTGCCGCTCTACGAGACGGGGATGAACATCACGATCCCCCGGATCACGACTGGCACGACGGTCATCGTTTCGCAGACGGAAAACTCGACCGCGCCGGGTGACACCGACATCGTTGAGGCTCTGCTCACTGTGCCGGTTCGCACGGTGGCGGGTATGCAAGATATGTCGCAGCAGCTTCTCGACAGGTCTGATCCCGGCATGGATGTCGTGATCTTCAACGACCTCCGGCAGGCATACGACATGTACCTCGACTCCCAGTTGCTCAAGGGAACTGGCTCTAACGGCCAGCATCTTGGCATCCGTTCGGTCTCGAGCGTCAACACTGTCAGCTACACGGATGCTTCTCCGACGGTGGCCGAGCTCCTGCCGAAGCTGTACGACGCGACTCAGAAGATCTACACGAATCGCTTCGCACCGCCGACGCATCTGCTCTTCCATCCGAGAAGGTCAGCGATGTTGGCTGCGGGTCTGTCTTCCACCTTCCCGCTCTTCCAGCAGGGGATGCTGAATCGTGGGGTTGGCACGCAGAACGCCGGCCTGGTCGCAGGGCCGCTGGGCCTGACCGAGATCGCCGACGCGAACATCGGCACGACCTACGGAGCAGGTACGGATGAGGATGAGATCTACGCAATCCGCGCGTCAGATCTTCTTCTCTGGGAAGGGCCGCTTCAGACCAGGGTCTATCCCGAGGTGGGCAGCGGTACGCTTACCGTTCGCCTGATGCTCTGGGCATATTCGGCCTTTGCGTCTGGCCGATTCCCGAAGAGCATCTCGATCGTCTCTGGAACGGGCCTCGTCGCACCGACGTTCTAGGCATAGAGTCTGCCAGCCCCCGGGATGGGGGCTGGCAGCCTTTACACCGAAGGAGCAAGGATGACCAAGGAAGAGCGCAAAGAGAAAATCGAAGCCCTACTTCGAGAGAGAAAGGGCTATGTAGTAAGCGGCAAGGATGACCGGGTGGCACAGGTAGACGCTGCTCTCGCCGAGCTGGGCAACTCTGGAGCGCCGCCGGCCAAGCGTGCATCGAAGCGCATTGAGAAGGGCGACGCTTCCCGTGGCTAACGAGTACGTGTCTACGGCGACCCTCAAGACGACTCTGGGTATCACGGTCAGTACCTTCGATACCGACATCACGACGGCCTGCTCTGCGGCCTCGAGGGGCATCGACCAAGCCTGCTCACGACGTTTCTGGCTTGACAGCGGCACGAACAACATCCGCTATTACCAAGGCAACCCGCAGAAGCTCACCCTGAGCATCGACGACCTCGTTACGGTGACGACGATCAAGCTCGACACCGACGGCGATGCCTCGTTCTCAACGACTCTCACGGCAAACACCGATTACGTTTTGGATCCTCTGAACGCTGCGGCGGAAAGCCCAGCTCGACCATACACACGCCTCGTTCTGAATCATCTTTCGAGCTATTCGTACCCTTCGTACGTTCGATCGGTCAAGATCACTGGGGCTTTTGGATGGGCGGCTGTGCCTGACGAGATCGTAAGGGCTACGACGATCCTGGCGATCAAGCTCTTCAAGCGCCAAGAAACACCGTTCGGCGTTCTGTCTGTCGGCGTTGACCAGGCGACCGCGATGCGGATCGCGCAGTCTGACCCAGATGTCAGATTCCTCATCGGGCCATACCTGAAGATGGCTATCTGAGAAAATGGCTATCGCAAGTATCGCCACGATTCGTGCGGGGCTAAACACAAGGCTTGCAACGATTTCCAATCTGCAAACCTTCGCCTACCTCCCGGCTCAACCGCCGATGCCCTGTGCTTTTGTCGGCGGCCCTACCTCGTTGACCTATCACGACTCGATGGCGCAGGGGCTCAACATCCTGACGATCAGCGTCTGGGTGCTTGTCTCGACCGCAACCCCGACAATCGAGGGGCAATCAGACCTCGATGAGTTTGTATCCTCGACTGGCACAAACTCGATCAGGGCGGCCATCGAGGGAAGCACATCCCCGCAGACTCTGAGCGGTACGGTCGCTGACGTTGTTGTTGACCAGTGCAACGGGTATACCATCTATACAACCGAAAGCGGATCGTACTTTGGCGCAGAGTTCTCATGCCGTGTGTTCGCGGCTACCTAACCGAAAAGGAAGTGTGTGAATCATGGCAATCCACGTTTTGACCAATGCAAGTCTCGTCTACAACTCTGTCGATCTTTCCGTGTACGTCACACAGATCACGGTCACGATGTCGTCAGAGGATGTCGATATCACCGGGATGGGCGCAACAGCTCGAGCTCACGCTCCTGGCCTACGCGACGACAGGATCGAGGTCACTTTCCTGCAAGACTTCGCCGCAGCAAAGGTTGACGCAACGATCTACGCCCAGCAGGGTGGCAGCGGTGCAACGATGGTCGTCAAGCCGACCTCTTCGGCAGTCTCGGCCACCAACCCTTCCTACACGATGACGGCTGTGCCGTTCGACTACACGCCTATCGATGGCGCTGTGGGCGAGGCCGACACGGTGACCGTGACCTTCCTGCCGGGGAGCGGCGCGATCGTCAGAGCTACTTCGTAGATGGCGGCAGGAACGAAAAACCGCAGGGTCGAGGTGGAAGGTCTAGGTTCTTTGCTGCGTGCGCTCGACAATGAGCCAAAGGAACTACGCTCAGACATCCGAAAAGCACTTCGGGCAGTAGCTGTGCCGGCGCAGAAAGAGGCGCAGGCATTGTTCATGACGAAGATCAGTGGGAAGACTGGTGCGAGCAGATACGGCATCAGTCTTCGCAAGGGCCGGGAGGCGCAGACGTTCGGTGACACGGAAGTCGCAGCATCTCTATCCGTCGAGCAACGGGTGAAGCGTTCTGTCAATACCAAGCGTCGTCGGCCTACTTTCGCTGCGTACCAGAAAAGGAAAGCTCTACAACCAGCAGCAGACCACGCCATCCCCAACATGGATCGTGAGTTCCGCCAGGTCGTGCAGGAGCTTGAGCGCCGGTGGTCGAGGACCGGGATATGATCGTTCTCACCATCGAGGATGTACCACCGTGGGATGGCAAGTATGAGTTCGAGGATTTCTCGTTCACTCAACGCGAGCTGTACACGATCAAGCAGTTGTCGGGGATTCGCGCCGGCGAGCTCGTCGAGGCTTTAGACGCTAACGATTCATCGGCGATGGTCGGCATCGCCGTCGTGATCCTGGCACGCAACGACATCCGGGTAGATGTCGATGATCTCTGGGCCTCGACGGTCGGCTCACTGCGGCTAGACATCGTGGCTGATGAAGAGCTCCCACCTACACAAGGGAAGAGCAAAAGCGCAACGACATCGCTCGTAGATTCTTCTGGAAGCAATACCGAAGCAGATTCGGCCTAGAGTCTGGGCGGCCCGAGCTCTACTGGAATGCCTGGGTGGGCGATGCGTGCGGATTGAAGCCATCAGACCTGGGGGATATAACACCTGAACAGATGAACGGGATTTTCGACCACTACAAGAACAGGATAAGCTGATGCTCGGCGACTCTAAACTTAGCGTTCTTCTCTTCGGTGACGCGAGCAATCTCAACCGTGCGCTTCAGTCTGCCAACAAGAATCTAGGGAAGTTCGGCAAGACCGCGAACGCCGTGAGCAGCGGGGCCGGCTTCGGCTCGAGCGGTGTCTTCGGCTTGATGTCGAGGGGCAATGTCGCCGTTGCTGGCATCGCCGCTGTGGGCTATGCGCTCAAGAGCAGCACCTCTGAGGCAATGAAGGCTCAGGTCATCCTGGGTCAGGTGGGCGTGGCCGTCAGTGATGCTGGCCTCAACTGGGCGCAATACGCATCTCAGGTTGAGAAGAGCTCAATGGCTATTTCCAAGTCGTCTGGGTTCGACGACGAGGCGGTCAAGCAATCGTTCACGGTCTTCGTACGGGGCCAGAAAGATGTCGGCAAGTCTCTCGAGCTGTCGGCGCTCGCCGCGAATGTAGCTCGAGGTAGATACACCGACCTCGCCACTGCCACTGCGCTCGTCAACAAAGCCGCGATGGGGCAGATCGGGGCCCTGCGTCGAGTAGGCATCGTCATCGACAAGAATGCAAGCTCGACCGAGGCGCTCGCCGCTCTGCAAAAAGCCTACGGTGGCTCAGCCGAGCAATACTCAAAGACGGCAAGTGGGGCGGCAGACAACCTTCGCGTGGCTGTCGGCAATCTACAAGAGGCACTGGGTAAGGGTCTGCTTCCGGCCTTCACAGCGACGGCACAGGCAGGCGTGGTCTGGGCTAACGCATTGACCAAGTTGAGCGGCAAGGCAAAGGAAGCGAATGAGTCTAGCTACGGTCTGCTGGGCGCTCTGTTCAAGTATTCGCAAGCTGCGGTCGCGGTCGGCGCTGGACTGGCACCGGCAATCCTAGCTACAAGGTTGCTCAAAGGAACGATGGACGAGACGACGAGGTCGGCCTACTCGTTGGCGACTGCGTTGTCGTTTCCTGGCGGCACTTTTCTGCCCGGGGGAATCCCCGCAGTTGCTTCCCAACCGACTGTGAATGACACGGCAGCCGGGGTTAGAGTTCGCTCAAAGCCATCCAAACAACTGTCAGAAAGTCTCAAGGGCCGCGAGCTCGACGCTCGACTGAGTGGAAAAGGTCTGCGATCCGTACTCGTTGACGAAGTGGCATTTCTGAACACGCAGCTTGAGTCAAGTGTTAGCCTCAAGCCATCAGAGGTCAATGCGCTCAAGTCTTCGCTGCTGGGTGTGACACAAGAGATCAAGGCTATGGATGATCAGATCGTCGCTGACGCTGAATCCAAGAGCGCGGCAGCAAAAAGCGCGGCAGAGCAGACCAAGGCGGCAGCAAAGAGCGCGGCGGCCAAGGTGAAGGCGGCAAGAGCAAAAGCCATAGCCGCGCTCAAGGCGACCAATCAGGCTTTTCAAGATCAGGCCGACGCGATCAAGTCGGCGATGCTAGATACCTTCGACAAGAAACAGACCAACATCAATCTGAAGAGGGATCTGGTCACGGCAAAAGAGGGGATGCGAGTCGCTAGGTTGACCGGCGGCCCGAAGGGTCTCATCGAGGCCGGCCAGAATCTCAGCGATGCTCAAGCAGCTATAGCGCGTGAGAAGATCGCCAATACCCCGGTGAGTCTTTCCGCCGGCCCACCTGGGCCACGCTCATCGCTGACCGTCGGGGCCACGACCATCATCATCAATGGGGCGCAAGATCCAGAGAAGATCGCTAGACAGGTCATCTCGATCATGCAGAAGAGGGGCAAGAGCAACGGCAACCAGGCCGTCGGAACGTACCCCGGCCTCAACGGGTATAGGTAGATGATCGCTCAACCAGAGGGCATCTCGATTGCTTTCTCTTCCGATGTATTCAGCGCCGATCCTGTCTGGGTCAGGCTGGATACGAGCTACGCGGTTACTAGCTATCAGATCCGACGAGGAAGATCCTACGAGCTCGACAAGGTGACGACCGGGACCGCGACGATCAATCTCGTTGACACTAACGGTGTCTTTGATCCGACAAACGCTACCTCGCCTATCTCTCCCGCCACAATGATTCCAACGAAGTTTGCGGCTATCGCTTTGCAGAATCCCGTAGACAGTTCTTGGAACACGATCTTCAGCGGTTTTGTCTCGTCGTGGGAATGGGAGCCAAACGTCTCACTCAAAACTGCCAACGTGACGATCCACCTCGAGGATGCGTTGGGCGTGCTGGCCGCGATGGAGATGACACCGGATGGAACGTGGGGCGACAGCCAATCCCAGGGCAACATCGTCTTTGACGAAGACCTCGCCACTACCGCAGTGCAAACAAGGATCACCAAGCAACTCGACGATTCTGGATGGCCGGCCAACGTCTCAAGCCCAGCTATCGGCGGCGACGGCGTGACGAATGGAACAACGACCTTCACGGCGGCCAGCGGCACATTCACCGCGAACGATGTAGGGAAGTTCATTGTCATCCAGACAAAGGGCCGGTTTCAGATTATGGCCCGAGCGAGTGCCACCTCGATCACTCTTTCCGCGACGGCGACCGCCGGAACCTCGCTCGCCTGGACGTACGGTACGAGGTCGATCTTCAGTGGCAATACGAAACTATGGGAGACGACCTACTCACCACGCAGTCAAGCCCTGAACGTCATCCTCGATGCTTCCGATGCTGAGTTTCCATTCGGCGTGGCCTCGTTCTATGTAGACAAGAACGGCATCATTACGTTTCACGGGAGGCGAGCTCGTTTCTTTCCCAACGACGTTGACTACCACATCTCGCAATGGGTGGCTGGCGACGCGGCGGCCCTGGCCGCAAACCCGGGCAACGTGATTCCGATCTCACCGCCGCTCACCCTCATCCGCGATTCGTCGAGCGTGTTCACCGATGCGATAGCGACCTCGTCATCTACAGCAGACGGTGACATCGCCGGCCAATATTGCAGCGATGCATCGATCTCGACTCTGGGAAGACGTACCTGGTCGGCAGAAGGTCTCGCCACGGCGGGAAGCGCGCCATCGAACACAGCTAACCAAGCGACAAAGATCTTCGCTCAGTGGGTCGTTGACACTTACTACGATCCGACGCAGACGAGATTAGGATCGGTGACAGTCGTCTCTCAGCCTCCAGCGGGAGCGTCTGGGGCCGTGACCTGGGATTTTCTCTGCAACGTCGATTTGAGCGACCAGATCACGATCACGACCACTCACGGGGGCGGCGGTGGGCTGGCAGCGGTGACGTTCTTCGTTGAGGGCATAACCTACAACGCTCTGCCGATGAACGCCGATCATCCCTACATCTCGTTGACGCTCGACGTATCCCCCGCCGAATACTATTCGAGCTATCCGTTCTGATGGGATCAAAGAATCACGCAAATCATGGCAGGGATCATCTTCCCAATGGATCTGACCCGATCCCTACTTATGTAGTTCTTGAGATCAAGGTCGTCGATGATGCTTCGGTGATTACGGTGGGAGACGGTAAGTTCATCTTCGCCATCTCCGAAGACCTCAACGGCGCTAGCTTCACGGCGGCAGAGGCATACATCACGGATGCCTCGTCGTCTGGCCTACCGACCGTTCAGATCCGCAATGTCACGGACTCAGTCGATGTTCTTTCGACCCGTGTGACAATCGACGTCGGCGAGTTTACTTCATACACAGCCGTCACACGATCAGTCGTCAACACCGCGAACGCCATCCTAGCCACGGGCGATCTTATCGCCATCGATGTTGACGTTGCTGGAACTATCGCTATGGGCCTGGGCGTTATTCTCACAGTAAGGTCGTGATCTGATGCCAGAACATCGGGTGATGCAAAATATCTCAGGCGGATGCGTGCCGTTCAGAAGCAGCAGCTATGCGTCTGCTGTTCTGGCCGATACGCCTGTCGCGTATTGGCAGTATCAAGAGTGTTCGGGAATGCCTATCGACTCGTCTGGAAACTCTCGTGATATGACCTCAGTGACGAGCGGTGTTGGATTGGCCTACCGACAAACTGGGGCTCTTTCAGATGTTCGTGATAAGTCAATCTTTCAGATCGGCGGCTCAGCGTTTGAGAGAAGCTCGCCGGTTTCGACTGTGACAAACGGTTTTACTCTCGAGATGTGGGTCAAGGTCGAGCTAGTCACAAACAACGACCAGATCCTTATCTACAACGGCAACAGCGGCGCTGATGGCTGGGGCGTTTTGATAGACACCGATTTCAAGTATCAGTATCTCGCCGGTGGCGTGGCCTTCGGAACGGCGGCCACTACAGCTTTGACTGTCAACACATGGCATCACATCGCGCTCAAGCGATCAACGACCTGGACGTACTACCTCGATGGGTCGCCAAATGGCACGGGCGGAACCACAACGCCGAATACCCCGACTACCAAAACTAGAGCAGGGGATGGCTCTGTGCAGAGATATCAGAGTCACATAGCGATCTACGAGGCTGCGTTGACTGATGCCCAGATCGCAGCCCACTACGCCGCAGCCTAGAGAGGATTTCTGCAATGAGCCCTACCAAGAAGAAGAAGATCCGCGAATCGATCAGGATCTATTGCAAGCAGGCGGTCAGCAACGAGCCTCACATCCACTATTCGCAGGCAAGGCCGTTTCCGCTGATCGACCTGATCGGGGTGGGCTGGCATACCCTTGACTGCTCAGGATTCGTGATCAACTGTTTCTGGAACGCCGGCCACGACCTCAAGGTCTACCTCGAAGATCCGAGCGGTCAGAAATACAGCGGCTGGGGCAACACCTGGACGCTCGATACATGGCTTCGCAAGCACGGAAAGAGAGTGGTCGAGGCGAACGGCTACCTCGTTGGCGACATCGTTCTGTATGACGGTCACACAGCTATCTGCTCACGAGCTGGCAGTGCGACAGGATCAGAGTGGACATCGCACGGATCGGAGGCGGGGCCACGGGTTGTCAAGCTTCACTACCGAGACGACCTCGTCGGGTGCTGGCGACATCCCGAGCTGACATGATGAGCCTCTGATGTTCTTCGCCGCCGAGATCATGGCCGTTGGATGGGCGCTTGCCGCGACAGACGTAGTCTCTCGATGGTTCGGCACGCCTAGCGCGTGGCTGGACATCGCCGCCGCCGCCGCGATCATCGGTTCAGTTGCCGCCTACCATCGCCTCAGAACGGCTCTGGTGGCCGTAGAGACGACATCAGAGGCATGGCGTGGCGAGAGGGATGTTGCAATGGTTCAGGTGACAAGGCTGATCGCAGAGATCGAGGCCGGTGAAAAGGCACGGTCTGCACTGGCGGCTGAAGTCGCCGCACTGAAAATGCGGCCAGATCTCAGTACGTTAGAGCGCGCAGTCAAGCAAGGAAACGACGACCAGGCCGTCAGCAACGAACGATTGCACAGCGTTCTGGTCGCCATTGCAGCGGCGCTGATGCCAGGCAAGGAATAGATGTCTGTCTTCGGCGCTGATCTACCGACTCGCAATCTGATGTCGATCGGAACTGTGACTCAGGTGATCTCGTTAGCCGGCCTGAAGTCTGCGATCACGGCGGCCAAGCCCGGGAATACCGTCAAGCTCACCGCTCCGATTGACCTAGCTGGAAGGGATCTCGTCATCAACTGCGTTGGCACGGCCACGCTGCCGATCACAATCGATCTTGCAGCGCCGGTCAAGAATGGAAGGGTGCTGATCAGTCGAGCTCACTGGGTCAACGTGCGATTCAAGGATCTTGGATACAGCAAGATCGACGGGCTCAAGATCACAGACGGCTCAACTCACATCGATGTCGATGGCCGAGGCGGGAAGATTCACCATACGACCGGGCAGGGCATCCTTGTCACAGATCCAACGACGACCGACTGGCAAATCTGGAACTGTCGCATCGACAAGGCCGGAAGTAACAGCAACCTCGACCACGGAATCTACGCTGCGACCGCCAAAGGCAAATGCGTGATAGCGAACGTGATCGTGACCAATCCGCAGGCTTACGGGTATCAGCTCTACCCAGACTGTCAGGGGCTGATCGTCACCTCGTGCGAGACGCACGGCAGCAAGACAAGGGGCGGCATGGTTGTTGGCAGCGAGTCGAGCCTCACAAACACGACCACTGTCGTCGGCCTCGTCGCCACTGGGATGATCTCAAGCTATGGCGCCGTGTCTGCATATCCGCCGGCTACTACAAGCAACCTGGGTACGGTCTACGATTCGATCGGCACGGGGGCGTTTGCCACGCAGATGCATCCAGTTCACTGCTCGCCGACATTGACGAGCCCTAAAGGATATGTCGCAGCGGCGAGGTATCCATACCATCCAGCATTCGACATCGACGGTAGACCGTTTTTCACTGCCGATGCCGGGGCTGTCGCCTACTGAGAGGAAGTTATGACACTCACCCGCATCTCGATCGTGACCGGCCTAGTCGTCGCAGCGGTCAACCTCGCCGTTCTGTTCGGCCTCGAGCTCTCAACCGACCAGCTCGCCGGCATCGCTACGTTCGTGACCATCCTGGGCGGTTCACTTCACGCCTGGGTTAATCCCGATGTCAAGTGGATCGGTCACTCTTGACAAACCTGTAACAGTTTGGTACAACTGCTTGCAAGACGTTGTCATCCCAACGAAAGGAACGTCATGCCGTATGATTTCTCGCATCAGAATCTCGTCGAGGTAGACTTCTCTGGTGAAAATCTGACCGATGCGGATCTGCGCCATGCGAATCTGTACGGTGCGGATCTGACCGGTGCGGATCTGCGCCATGCGAATCTGTACGGTGCGGATCTTGGCTATGCGGATCTGAGCGATGCGGATCTGCGCTATGCGGATCTGACCGGTGCGGATCTGTACGGTGCAACATC